>ERZ827108.2180-NODE-2180-length-21550-cov-5.278669_pt1 | contig 21550 bp, 17 predicted proteins | sample MGYA00519921_ERZ827108 | MGnify/ENA primary metagenome ERZ827108 (study PRJEB31778, sample SAMEA3449258) | human gut metagenome | biome: human gut; feature: human-associated habitat; material: faeces | place: United Kingdom | collected 2010/2012 ... | reverse complement strand
GCATTGTCCATAAGATTACGAACCTGATCACGTCCATGGACTTTATTCAGTCGGAAGCGGTTCACATTCAAGAATAAGAAATACGACAAGGGCAAGCAGTATTACCTTGTGGTTTATGACGAAGAAAGCAGTCTGGAGCAGTGGAGGCAGCCTGTCATCATGGACATTGCCTTTGCAGATGACTTTGGATTCGGATTCTGATACAGAGGAGCAAAAAATCCGGGAGATTCTGCAAGTGTCAAAGAAAAAGAAACTGGCGAAGGCTGAGCGAAAGGAAGCGCGACTCCGAAAAGGAAAGCAGTGGCTGCTCACCTATACCGGCTCACCGAAAAAGATGAACAAGCATTACCTGGAACGCTTTCATGTGGATTCTGTGACGGCCGCTAAAGATTTGCAGAACCTCCAGTTTATAGTATAGCGAAAAGTGTGTATGATAAATATCACTGATTGAATTTTTACGCCTCGTTTTCGGGGCGTATTTTTTACCAGGCTGCCATTTTGCTGGATACCATTCGCGAGCTTCCGCCATATGTCTTAAAAAAATGATGGCAGAATAATATGCCGCTGTGATATAATGCCTAAGGAAAGTATCGCATTCAGAGCAATAGTTTTTTACTTTTTCCGCGGTTCTTCAGGAATCCATAGTAACGGATTTTTCGAAAACCAGATGGAAGGATTTGTGATGTGTAATAACCCGGTGATTTATGGAGAAAAGAACAATGGATAAAAGTAGAAAAAAATCAGCCGCACTATGTGCAGGTATATTTGTGGTTTTAGGAATGTGGATGATATTATCAGTACATTGCCGGGCTGCTGAAATGAATAGTGATGAAAAACTTCCACAGGCGGTGGAGCAAGACGAATCAACACAACAAGAAACAAAAAAATCAGAAGCGCAGACGACAGAACAGAAAATTATCCGTGTCGGTTCATTTGAGGATACATTCGATTATGTCGATAAAAACGGTGTCAGGCGAGGATATGGATATGAACTCCTGCAGGCTCTGGCAGGTTATGCCGGATGGAAATTTGAGTATGTGAAATGTGACTGGTCGAATTGTTTTGATATGCTTGAAAATGGTGAGATTGACGTCATGGGCGATATCTCTTACACCGATGAACGTGCACAAAAGATGCTCTTTTCTGATGAGGCAATGGGTGAGGAAAAATATATCCTTTATGCTGATTTATCGAACATGGATATTGGGACGTCTGATTTCAGGTTTATGGACGGGAAGCGTGTAGGGGTGCTCATGGGCACAGAACCTGAAATCATGCTGACAGAATGGGAAAACAGGAATGGCATACAGACAGAGCATATAAATGTATATAATAATGATGATGTCGAAAAGAAATTAGCGAATCATGAGATCGATGCTTTTGTATCGCTGGAGGAATCCATCTGGTCTGAACAGGGAATATCATCCGTTATCGCGATTGGCAAATCAGGCATATATTTTGCAATAAATAAAGTGCGCAGCGATATCAAGACGGAGCTGGACTTTGCTATGTGTCAGCTGGAACAGGACAGTCCTTTTTTTAAGGCAGATCTGTATAAGAAGTATTTTACGCTTGATTATAATCAGAGTCTTACGGGCGGAGAAAAATCATGGCTGAAAGAACATGGTGACATTCGGATAGGATTTTTGAGCAATGATCCGGCAATATTTTCCATGGACGAAGAGACTGGAAAACTTACCGGTATGCTGTCGGAATATGTCTTTTATGCCAAAGACTGCCTGGGAAATCAGACACTGGAATTTATGATACAGGATTATGATGATTATGACGAAATGCTTCAGGCTCTGCAGAATCATGAAATTGACATGATTTTTTATGCCGGCAGAAATCCTGATATTGCAGAAAAAGAAGGCTATGCACTTACAAATACAGCCTGGACCTACAGCCTGATGGCGGTAACAGATGAGAAAAATTTCGACGAGAATAAGGCGTATACAGTAGCCGTGCCCAGGGAAAAAGATGCCTTAAAGCAACATATTGCTTTCAGTTATCCACAATGGAAGCTTGCAGATTATGATTCGCTTGAGAATGCTGCAGATATGGTCACTAATGAAAAAGCAGACTGTTTCCTCATGGGAGCAAGTCAGGCAATGATATATGATAACAATCGAGATTTCAAGAGTGTTCCACTTACAAAAACAATGGAGGCATGCTTTGCAGTAAGAGGTGGCGAGGCAGCTCTTTTGTCGTTACTGAATAAAACTTTAAAGGCTATGCCGTCTGACATGCTTACAAGTGCACTTGCGATCTATGACAGTACAGCAGATAAGGTAACATTTTCTGATTTTGTAAAAGACAATCTGCCTGAGTTTTTGGTCGCGGCAGGATTTTTTACATTCAGCATAATTAGTATTATCCTCGCACTTTTACGAAAGGCAAGGAGAGCAGAAGCTGTCGCAAGGATTGCAGCAAATGACACACAAAAACTCAACGATAAGCTGGAAATCGCTCTGAAAAAAGCAGAGAATGCCAGTCTTTCAAAGACTCGTTTTCTTAACAATATGTCACATGACATCCGCACGCCTATGAATGCAATTCTGGGCTATGCGCAGCTCATGGAGGATGAACTGAAAGAAAAAGAGCTGCCTGAAACTTTAGAACATCTGGAAAAACTGCAGCAGTCTGGAAATCTTCTTCTGTCAATCATAAATAATGTACTGGATATGGCCCGGATTGAGAGCGGAAAAATGGAGCTTGATGAGAATTACTGCCGGATTGAAGATGTCTGGAAGTCTTTGTTGGCAGTATTTGATGGGAAAGCAGGAAAAAAGAATATTGCGCTTCATTACACGATGAATGTAGAGCATGAACATGTATTGACAGATGTTACCAAAGTAAAAGAAATATTGGTCAATATCCTGAGCAATGCCATAAAATATACTCCAGCCGGCGGTTCTGTTATGGTAAACATAGATGAACTACTATGCGATGAGCCTGGATACATGATAGCGAGGACCAGGGTGAGTGATACCGGAATCGGTATGAGCCAGGATTATCTGACAAAGATTTTCGAAGCATTCACACGTGAGCAGAACACCACAAAGAGCAAAATCGCAGGAACTGGACTTGGGATGTCAATCGTCAGGAAATATGTTGATCTGCTGGGAGGAAGAATAAATGTAGAGAGTGAACTTGGAAAAGGCAGCACCTTTACAGTTACATTAAAGCACAGGATAGCGGATGAAAGCTATTATGCAAAAAAGCATATTGAAGAGCCTGGAACAGGAAGTGAAATTCTCGAAGGCAGGAATATCCTTTTGGCGGAGGATAATGATTTGAATGCAGAGATTGCAGAGGCAATACTTAAGCGTGCAGGCCTTAAGACAGAGCGCGTGGAGGATGGCATTCGGTGTGTAGGCAGGATAGAAAGGATGCCGGCAGGCACATATGATATGATCCTCATGGATATCCAGATGCCTAAAATGGACGGTTATAAAGCAACACAGGCAATCAGGAATTTACCAGATAAGGATAAGGCATGCATACCGATCATCGCAATGACGGCAAATGCATTCGAAGAAGATAAGAGAGATGCTATTGCAGCCGGGATGAACGGTCATATCGCAAAACCAATCCAGATTGATAACTTACTGTCGATATTATCAGAAATCATAAGGCAGAAGGAAAAGTAAATGAAAAGAGTAAGGGGAAATATAACCGTGTCAAAAGATGAGTATTTGATTACCGATGCGCCGCTGAAAGCGCTGACGGTTTTTGCAATGCCGATGATTCTCGGCAGCTTTTTTCAGCAGGTATACAATATGGCGGATTCCATTATCGTCGGTCAGTTTGTGGGGTCCTCCGCACTGGCCGCTGTCGGTGCCTGTGCAGCCCTGACTAATGTTTTCATTTGTGTGGCGCTGGGGGCGGGTGTCGGTGCAGGTGTGCTTGTGAGCCGCTATTTCGGAGCAAAAGAGTATGGCAAAATGAAAACTATTGTGTCTACATCACTGATCAGCTTTTTGCTTCTGAGCATCCTCCTTGGTGTCTTTGGCTTTTGCTTTTCCCATGCGATGATGAGCGGATTACAGACTCCTGCCGATATTCTGGAGGAAGCGGTACTGTACTTGCGGGTCTATTTTGTGGGATTTCCGTTTCTGTTTATGTATAACATTCTTTCCACCATGTTCACTTCCATCGGTGAATCAAAAATTCCGCTGGGGCTCTTGGTCTTCTCATCTATCCTGAATATTTTTATGGATCTTTGGATGGTGGCCGGTCTGGGGCTTGGCGTGTTCGGTGCGGCGCTTGCAACTTTGATTGCACAGGGCATTTCCGCTGTGTTTTCACTTTTGATTTTCTTTTATCGGATGCGGCGGTATAAGAGTACCTTTGCCTGGTTTGACGGGCAGGAGCTGCGCTCGATGCTTCGGATTGCTGTTCCATCGGTTCTCCAGCAGTCTACTGTGTCCATCGGTATGATGATCGTACAGGCGGTGGTAAATCCTTTCGGTACACAGGCACTTGCCGGGTATGCGGCAACAATGCGGGTGGAGAATGTTTTTTCCCTGATTTTTGTGTCCATCGGTAACGCAGTTTCGCCATACGTTTCCCAGAACCTTGGCGCAAAAAAAACCCGGCGTATCAAAAAAGGTTATCATGCTGCATTGGTGTTGGACGTGTGTTTTGCGGCGATTGCCTTCCTTGTCATTGAAACGCTGCACACGCAGATTTCCTCACTGTTCCTTGGAAAAGACGGAACAGCCCTGGCCTATCAGGTGTCCGGAGATTATATGAGATGGCTTGGTTACTTTTTTATCTTTATGGGAATTAAAATGGCGACCGATGGAGTTCTTCGCGGACTCGGAATCATGCGGCCATTCCTCATTGCCAACATGGTAAACCTTGCGATTCGTTTGTCTGTGGCGTTGATCTGTGCACCTCGTTTTGGCATTGACTTTGTTTGGCTTGCCGTACCGGCAGGCTGGCTTGCCAACTTCCTGGTTTCCTATGCGGCACTCAGAAAATCCTGGCCGACTGAGAAAGTGGAGTCATCTCGATAAATTTGGATGTAGCATGGATTGTCTTCTGATGGGCAGTGAACCAAAGAGAAAATCAAAAATGAATGTAAATAGCGCAAAGAGCAGTTCCAGAAGTGGGTTTAAATTGACTTGGGTTGGTGATAAGTTTATAATATGACCCAGATTATTATGTAAAAATTTCGCAAGCTGATTTTTGTAAAAAGGCAGAGGAATGTGAGATATAGTAAAAAAATCAGGGATTTGGCAAATATCCGCTTTACAAAAGTAGTATCGCCTTATAAGAACGGAGGTCGAGATGAAGATATTTCGCTATGGAAATCCTTCTGCTTCTACGGTTCTGATTCAACCGATAGATGACCATGATCTGGGAGAGCTGAAAACAGAAATTAACGAGATCAGGAAACAGGTACAAATAGATTTTCAACTGATTGCGGTGAAAGTGGATGACTGGAATCACGATCTTTCACCGTGGAAAGCGCCTGCTGTCTTTGGAAAAGACGGTTTCGGAGATGGGGCAGAGGATATGCTGCGGTTCATCTTGGCGCAATGTGCAAATCGCAGCAAAACGTACTATATCGGAGGGTATTCCCTGGCGGGGTTATTTTCTCTGTGGGCAGCTTATCAGACAGACGTATTTGCAGGAATCGCGGCAGCTTCCCCCTCAATCTGGTTTCCGAATTTCCTGCAGTATATGAAGGAACAAGATGTCAGGGCAGATTCGGTCTATCTCAGTTTGGGAGACCGTGAGGAAAAGACCAGAAATCCGTTAATGGCAACAGTAGGTGACTGTATCCGGGAAGGCCATGAGCTGCTCCTTGGCAGAGGAATCCGTACGACCTTGGAGTGGAATCCGGGAAATCATTTTAAAGATGCCGGAATTCGGATGGCGAAGGGATTTGTTTGGTTAATGAAAAATAATGCAGATTATGTAGAACTGGAGGTTTACGAAAATATAAAAATTCTAAGAAAGGAGTGTCTACTCAAAAAATACCGGGCATTCTTGAACAGCAGGGGTATAGCCGGATTCATATTTTGAGTGGCAGAAAAAAATGAGTTACGCAATTGTATTCAGCAGCAAGACAGGAAACACAAAATTGCTGGCAGAAACTATTTATAAGAATTTGAAGCAGGAGAACTGTTGCTATTTTGGGACACCTGATTTGGCAGCAATGGAAGCAGACACCCTTTATGTAGGATTCTGGACGGATAAGGGAACAGCAGATTCTGCCACAGTGGATTTTCTGAAGCAGATGCATGGGAAGAAAGTATTTTTATTTGGCACGGCGGGTTTTGGCGGCAGTGAGGAGTATTTTGCTAAAATTCTGAAAGCAGTGCAGAAGTTTTTGGATGACAGCAATACCATCATTGGCAGCTTTATGTGCCAGGGGAAGATGCCACTGTCCGTGCGCTGCAGGTATGAGAACATGAAAAAACAGCCGACTCATGCGATGCCAAATCTGGATGCGTTGATTGAAAATTTTGATAAAGCGCTTTCTCATCCGGATGCAGAGGATTTGGAGCACCTGAAACAAGCGATAAAATAAGCGATAAAATAAGCGATAAAACAAGCAGAGAAATGGTTTACTTGACAAAGGTTTATTTTTCACATATAATTACCGATGATAATTACCAAAAATAATTATTAAAGATAATTGTCAATAATAACCAATAATAATAATCAATAACAATCATATGGAGGGAATCTATGGATTCAGAACGAATCAAACGTATGTTGGATGCCTGTTATCAGGCAAAACGGATTCGGGATATGCTTCCACCGCTGCCACAGGGTGTTACTCCTGCGTATATTCACTATCTGGATACAATTCAGGCGTTGGAACGTCGGGGCATCTGTGTGAAGGTATCCGACATCAGTGATGCACTGGAGCTTCCAAGACCCGGAGTAACGAGAACGGTTAAAGAGATGGCAGCGAAAGGATATCTCAGAAAATATGCATCTGAGGAAGATGGACGTGTGACGTATATTTCGCTGACAGAAGCAGGATATCAGCTGTCTCAGAAATATGATGAGCAATTTTTTGCTGCACTTGCACCTTACATGGACGGTATTTCGGAGGAAGAGGCAGATGGTATGATTCGCACGATCGATAAATTTTATCAGGTTATGCTGGAGAGGAGGAATTCCTTTGACGGGAGATAAAAGAGATTTTACGCAGGGAAATATTTTAAAAAAACTTGTATTTTTTATGCTTCCGATACTGGGAGCGCTTGTGCTTCAGGCGGCTTACGGAGCGGTTGATCTTTTGGTAGTAGGACGCTTTGGATCTACCTCAGGACTGTCAGCAGTCTCAACCGGAAGTCAGGTTTTGAATCTGGTAACCTTTGTGGTGACGCAGCTTGCCATGGGTATTACGGTATTGATTGCAAGGTATCTTGGCGAGAAAAGACAGGAACAAATCGGTATGGTCCTTGGAGGTGCTGCAGTTGTATTTGCATTGATTTCGGCTGGTCTGTTTATCGTGATGGTCGGACTGGCAAGACCGATTTCAGTTTTAATGCAGGCACCTGAAGAGGCGGTAAATCTGACAGCAAGTTATGTGAGAATCTGCGGAAGCGGAATTTTTTTTATTGTGGCGTACAACCTGCTTGCAGCAGTTTTTCGAGGAATGGGAGACAGTAAATCGCCGCTTTTGTTTGTCCTCGTGGCCTGCGTTGTGAACATTATCGGAGATCTGGTGCTTGTGGCAGGACTGCATCTTGATGCGGCCGGAGCAGCGTTTGCAACCGTATTTGCACAGGCGGTCAGCGTAGTATTTGCAGTTGTGATTCTGCTGAAAAAGGATCTGCCGTTTAATATTCGGAAACAGGATTTCAGACTGAATGCACAATGCAGACGATTTCTGGCAATTGGAATTCCTCTTGCACTACAGGAGTTTTTGACCCAGCTTTCCTTTCTTGCGCTTTGTGCGTTTGTTAATCGGCTTGGACTGGAAGCTTCTTCGGGGTATGGCGTTGCCTGTAAAATCGTAAATTTTGCGATGCTGATTCCGAGTGCATTGATGCAGTCGATGGCATCATTTGTTGCGCAGAATGTGGGTGCCGGAAAGTTTAGACGTGCGAAGCAGGCGATGTTTACAGGGATTGGCGTAGGGCTGGTGTTTGGCTGCCTTGTATTTGTACTGGTGCTTTTAAAGGGTGATGTGATGGCTGGATTTTTTTCGTCAGATGAAGCGGTGATCCAGAAAGGCTTTGCTTATCTGAAGGGATTTGCACCGGAAACGATTGCTACTGCGATTCTGTTCAGTATGGTAGGATATTTTAATGGAAATAATAAGACGGTATGGGTTATGGCACAGGGATTGATTCAGACGCTTTTGGTGCGTCTGCCGTTTGCATATGTGATGAGTATTCAGCCCAATGCGAGTCTGACAAAAATTGGTCTGGCAGCCCCAATATCAACAATGGTCGGAATTGTACTGAATGTCGGATTTTATGTCTATCTGAATCATAAAGATCCTTTTCAGAGTGATTTGCAATAAAAATGTGGTAACTGTTTGGCACCAGCCTCTAAAATGCAAAGAAAAATGCCAGGGAAAATAGCTTGCGAAGTGTACGGCGGAATGATATAATGAAATAATACTTTTTGCGCTGCATATCAATCTACAGTACAAACTGAACAGGCGGTGGATTTTCCAAGAGGCCGGGCCGACTAAAATGGCAGCAGATGAATTTACATCTGTGGGACAGTAGTTTACGAATTGTTCCACAGGTGTTTTTTTATATAGTATAGTGGAAAATATCGTTAGAATTATCTGATTACAGGAAAAGTTTCCGGGATGATCGTATAGTCTCGGGGCATTCTTGAATTTGCGGGCATAAAGTTATCTTGGGTAAATGGAGGTAACTGTTATGGAACAAAATGAACATTCAAAGTACGAAGATCCGAAAAAAAGAGCGGAAATAGGAAAAATGTCTGGTCTGATCGGAATTGCATGTAATTTTCTGCTGGCCGGAAGTAAGATCGCAGTCGGAAATTTTGCTGGTTCCACATCGATTGTAGCGGATGGACTTAACAATATGTCGGATGCTGCAAGCTCTGCTGTAACGCTGATCGGATTTAAGCTGGCAGAAAAGCCGGCAGACCGGGAGCATCCGTATGGCCATGCTCGATTTGAGTATCTGGCCAGTCTGGTTGTTTCTGCAATGATTTTGGTGATTGGTCTGGAATTAGCACAGAAGTCCGTGGAAAAGATAAAAAATCCGATTCCGGTGGAATTTTCGTGTGTGACACTTGCCGTTCTGGTGTTTTCGATTCTAATGAAAAGTGGCATGGCAGTATTTAACAGCAGGATGGGAAAAAAGATTCAATCGACAACACTGATTGCAACGGCCGCGGACAGCAGAAATGATGTGGTGACGACGACGGCAGTACTGCTTGCAACACTTGCAGAGCATTTTTTCGGTTGGAAAGCGGACGGACCGATGGGGATTCTTGTATCCCTGTTTGTGCTGTACAGCGGAGTTACGCTGGCAAAGGAAACAATTTCGCCGCTGCTTGGTGAAGGCGCGGACGCAAAGATCCGTACAGAGCTGATGAATTATGTGAAAGAGCATCCGCTGGTTCTCGGCTGTCATGATCTGATGGTACATGATTACGGTCCGGGCAAGTGTTATGCCAGTATTCATGTAGAAATGGACAAGGATGTCGACCCGATGAAATGCCATGATGTGATTGATCATATTGAACGGGAATGTCTGGAAAAGTTCGGCACGAATCTGGTGATCCATTATGATCCGGTCAGTACAAATGATCTGGAGCTGGAAGAGATGCGGGAATTTGTGGAACAATTACTTGTGAAAAGGGATGAAAGGCTTCTGGTCCATGATTTTCGGATGCGGGAGAAAGAAGGAAAGACAGAGCTGATGTTTGATCTGGTATTGCCGGATACCATGCAGGAGGAGAAGGAGAACATCCGGAAGATGCTGGAAGAAAGTCTGGAGTCTGCCGGAAAACAGAATATAACATTGAAAATCACCTTTGATCCGGAGCCGGAAATGTAAAATATCAGATGTCACCGGACGGGAGATAAGGTGTTCGTCAGGTTTTGTCAAGATGTCGCCGGAGTTTTAGGTATAGAATTTCGGCGGCATCTTTTTGCTGTATTTTGTACTGATTTCACAAATTCTTTTTTGCCCCTTTTCTTTTCCGAACGATTGTAGTATCATATCAATTGCAGTGCAAGCACTGAATATAGTATTTTTAAAAAAGACAAACAACAATATATAGTATGTGCTATCATAGACTGAAAAAACGGAAAGATTTGTGGTTTTTCCGGAGAGGCAGCAATGAGAAAGGACGGAGGAGACAGTTCATGGACAGTACAGTAAAAACGCGTGTAATCAAAAGAAACGGAGAGGAAGTAAGCTTTGATCTTTCTAAGATTATCAGCGCGATCAGCAAGGCAAATCGGGAAGTGGATCCGATTCATCGAATGAATGAATATCAGATCATGGCGATTGCGGAGAAGATTGCGCAGCAGACGGAGGAAGCCATGCATGCAGTGAATGTAGAAGACATTCAGAATATGGTGGAGACCGGGATTATGGAGATGCGCGGGTATGAGGTGGCACAGAAATATGTGCGCTACCGTTACAAACGTGAGCTGACCCGCAAGTCAAACACAACAGACAATGGAATTCTTGCACTGATTGAGCATCTGAACGAGGAAGTAAAGCAGGAAAATTCCAATAAAAATCCGGTGATCAATTCGACGCAGCGTGATTATATGGCAGGCGAGGTCAGCAAGGACTTAAGCCGCCGTGTTCTGCTGCCGGAGGAGATTGTGCGTGCACATGAGGCGGGAATCATCCATTTCCACGATATGGATTATTATGCACAGAAGGAGCACAACTGCGATCTGATCAATCTTGAGGATATGCTTCAGAATGGTACCGTCATCAGTGAGACGATGATCGAGAAACCGCACAGCTTTTTTACAGCCTGCAATGTGACAACACAGATCGTGGCACAGGTTGCTTCCAATCAGTATGGCGGCCAGTCATTTACACTGTCACACCTGGCCCCGTTTGTGGATGTGAGCCGTCAGAAGCTTAGGAAAAGCGTCATTGAGGAGCGCATCGAGGCAGGCGAATCACTCGATGAGGAGATTATCCGCAAGGTAACGGAGCACCGCCTGAAAGAAGAGGTAAAAAACGGAATCCAGACAATTCAGTATCAGCTGATTACACTGATGACATGTAATGGCCAGGCGCCGTTTGTTACAGTCTTCATGTATTTGGATGAGGTGCCGGAGGGTCAGACGAGAGAAGATCTTGCGTTGATTATCGAGGAAGTGCTGCGTCAGAGAATGCAGGGAGTAAAAAATGAAAAAGGCGTGTGGATTACCCCAGCGTTCCCAAAACTGATCTATGTGCTGGATGAAGATAATATCACGGAGAATTCCAAATACTGGCATTTGACAGAGCTTGCAGCAAAGTGTACTGCGAAGCGCATGGTGCCGGACTATATTTCTGCAAAGATCATGCGTGAACTGAAACAGGGGGATGTATATCCGTGCATGGGTTGCCGTTCGTTCCTGACGGTGGAGGACAGCCAGAGAAATGAGGATGGAAGCCATAAATTTTACGGACGGTTCAATCAGGGGGTTGTAACGATCAATCTGGTGGATGTAGCCTGTTCGTCGCAGGGCAGCATGGAAGAATTCTGGAAGATTCTGGATGAACGTTTGGAACTCTGTCACAGAGGACTGCGCTGCCGTCATGAGCGTCTGCTTGGAACGGTGTCGGATGTGGCACCAATCCTGTGGCAGAACGGTGCGCTTGCCCGCCTGAAAAAGGGAGAGAAGATCGATAAACTTCTTTACAACGGTTATTCGACCATCTCACTTGGATACGCAGGACTGTATGAGATGTGCGTGCGGATGACGGGAAAATCCCATACCGATCCGGAAGCGAAGCCGTTTGCACTTGCAGTGATGCAGCATTTAAATGACAAATGCCGGGAGTGGAGAGAGGCAGAGCATATCAGCTATTCCGTTTACGGAACGCCGATGGAGTCGACAACTTATCGTTTCGCGAAATGTCTGCAGCGCCGGTTTGGCATCATTCCGGGTGTAACGGACAAAAATTACATTACAAACAGCTACCATGTACATGTGACAGAAGAGATCGATGCGTTCCACAAGCTGAAATTCGAATCGGAATTTCAGAAGCTTTCTCCGGGAGGAGCAGTCAGCTATGTGGAAGTACCGAATATGCAGGAAAATATTCCGGCGGTGCTTTCTGTGATGAAATACATTTATGAGAACATCATGTATGCGGAATTAAATACAAAGAGTGACTATTGCGAAAAGTGTGGATATGATGGAGAGATCAGAATCATAGAAGATGAGAGCGGAAAACTCATCTGGGAATGTCCGAACTGCGGCAACCGTGATCAGAACCTTCTGTCGGTAGCGCGCCGGACCTGTGGCTATATTGGAACCCAGTTCTGGAATCAGGGCCGAACTCAGGAAATTAAGGACCGTGTGCTGCATCTGTCAACTGGTACGGTTTCTGTAAAAGAGTGCTGAGAAGCAGGAGTGAGAGATGAACATTGGAGAAGTTTTGACAGCTGATTGTGCGAACGGGCTCGGCATGCGGGTATCGGTGTTTGTATCCGGCTGCCTGAATCACTGCAAGGGCTGCTTTCAGCCGCAGACATGGGAATTTGATTATGGAATTCCGTACGATGGGGTGGTGGAACAGAAAATTTTGGATGAGCTGGCAATGCCGTATTACGACGGTCTGACGATCCTTGGCGGGGAACCGTTTGAAATCCAGAATCAGGAGACAGTAGCAGCGCTGATTGGCAGGGTAAAAAAAGAACTTCCGGCGCGAAATATCTGGATGTACACCGGTTATACGTATGACCGGGATCTGGTTCCGGGCGGATGCCGTTATACGAAGTTTACTGATTCGATCCTGGATCAGATCGATATCCTGGTAGATGGCCGGTTCATGGAGGAAAAGAAAAACCTGTGCCTGAAATTCCGCGGCTCAGAGAATCAGCGGATCATCGATATGAGGCAGACACGCGCAGCAGGAAAGGTTGTGCTCAGTCCGCTGAACAATTAGGTTTGAAAGGCAGTCGGAGCGATTCGGCTGTCTTTTTTATGATGTGTCCGGCAGAGGAGCAGCTGGAGTTTCGCTGTGAAAAAAGAGAATGGGCTTGTTTTTTGCTGCTTAAAGGAAGGAAAGCATTGCTTTTGAAAGTTGATATGTTATAATAAAACCGCTGTAATATTGTAAAAGAAAACAGCAGAAGAAAGAACAAAAAAGAGAAAAATCAGTTACAAAAAAGAGAAAAAGGAGACGGAGATGGGCGGTATATTTGGAGTTGCGTCAAAAAGAAGTTGTACACTGGAGTTATTTTACGGAATCGATTATCATTCACATCTTGGAACACGCCGCGGAGGTATGGCGGTGTGCGGAGAACAGGGATTTCAGCGTGCGATCCACAATATAGAAAATTCTCCGTTCCGTACGAAATTTGAGAGCGATGTCGAGGAGATGGAGGGAAATCTCGGAATCGGCTGTATTTCAGACTATGATCCGCAGCCGCTTCTGATCCAGTCCCATCTGGGAAGCTTTGCAATTACAACGGTTGGAAAGATCAATAATATGGAAGAACTGATTCAGAAGGTGTATGAAAACGGAAACACACACTTTCAGGAGATGAGCAGCGGCCAGATCAATGCGACCGAACTGGTGGCAGCGCTGATCTGCAAAAAGGATTCGATTGTAGAGGGACTGCAGTTTGTGCAGCAGGTGATTGACGGTTCGATGACGATTTTACTGATGACGAAAGATGGTATTTATGCGTCGAGAGACCGGCTTGGCAGAACACCGCTGATTGTTGGAAAGAAAGAGGACGGCTACTGCGTTTCCTTTGAAAGTTTTGCATATCTGAATCTGGGCTATAGTGATTATCGTGAGCTTGGACCGGCGGAGATTGATTATATTACCCCGGATGGCGTGAAGGTGGTTGCGGAGCCTGGAAAAGAGATGCGGATCTGTTCATTCCTCTGGGTTTATTACGGTTATCCGACTTCCGCTTATGAGGGAGTCAATGTAGAAGAGATGCGTTATAAATGCGGAAGCATGCTGGCGCAGCGGGATGCGCAGGCCGGAGATGTGCACCCGGATATCGTTGCGGGCGTGCCGGACTCCGGTATTGCACATGCGGTCGGTTATGCGAATGAATCAGGAATCCCGTTTGCCCGGCCATTTATCAAGTACACACCAACATGGCCTCGTTCGTTTATGCCGACGAAACAGAGTCAGAGAAACCTGATCGCAAGGATGAAACTGATTCCGGTTAAGGCACTGATTAAAGAAAAGAAACTGCTGCTGATTGATGATTCCATCGTGCGTGGCACACAGCTGCGGGAGACAACCGAATTTCTGTATCAGAGCGGGGCGAAGGAAGTACATGTCCGTCCGGCGTGCCCGCCGCTTCTTTATGGCTGCAAGTATCTGAATTTTTCGCGTTCCAAGTCAGATATGGATCTGATCACGAGACGTGTGATCCAGGAGCGGGAGACGAATGTGACGCAGGAGGTATTGGACGATTACGCGGATCCGTGCAGCAAACGGTATGAGGCGATGCTTGAGGCGATCCGTAAACAGCAGAATTTCACGACGTTGCGCTATCATCGTCTGGATGATCTGGAAAAATCGATCGGGATAGAGCCGTGTAAGCTCTGCACGTACTGTTTCAGCGGAAAAGAGTGACAGGAGACAGAATGAAAACAACAGATAAAAAAGGAAAAGGTGAGTCGACGGAAAATCTGGATGAAAAAAGAAAGCTTGCGCTTGAGATCATTGAAAAATTGAAACAGGCTTATCCGGATGCGGGATGTACGCTGGATTACGACGATGCATGGAAACTGCTGGTCAGTGTGCGGCTGGCGGCGCAGTGCACAGACGCGCGCGTGAATGTCGTTGTGGAGGATTTATATAAAAAATTTCCGAATGTGAACGCGCTGGCGGAAGCGCAGCCGGAGGAGATCGAGGAGATTGTCCGTCCGTGCGGCCTTGGAAAGAGCAAAGCGCGTGATATCAGTGCCTGTATGCGAATGCTGCGTGATGAATACCACAGTCAGGTGCCTGATGACTTTGATGCACTTCTGAAATTGCCCGGGGTCGGCAGAAAGAGCGCGAATCTGATCATGGGAGATGTGTTTGGCAAACCGGCGATCGTGACGGATACGCACTGCATCCGCCTGACAAACCGCATGGGACTCGTAGACGGGATCAAGGAGCCGAAAAAAGTAGAGATGGCGCTGTGGAAGATCATTCCACCGGAAGAAGGCAGTGATTTCTGCCACAGGCTGGTGGAGCATGGAAGAGCAGTCTGTACCGCAAGGACGAAGCCCTATTGTGACCGGTGTGTGCTGCAGGAGATCTGTCCGAAGATCGGAGTGTGACAGAAAAGCCAGAGGCGGAGCAGATTGCAGATGTCTGTTTTATAATGGTCAAAAAACGTAGAAAAGAGAAGAAAATCTGACACATGCTTATCTAAAAATGAGAAAAAAAGTCAATAAAAGAAAAACGATTGACATTTGAAATGAAATAAAATAGAATACCAACTAAGGCAAACAAAACCGACAAACAAAATGTTGTATGTAACCATATAAAAAGAGTTGCATGAAACTACCGGAAGTGCGGCGGACAGGAAAAAAGTACGGCGCGTCTGACAGGAGTAAATGGTGTATTATTTGCTGCAGGACGAGTCAGCTGAGAAATGGCGCTGCAAAAGTCAGTTTTGAGAAGATCAGGAGGTGCAGGATGAAAAAACATAAATTCTGGGCATGGGCAATGATCGTATGCCTGGCTATGACAATTTACACAGGACACAAACACAAATAAACAGGAGGAATGAACAATGTGGGATTGCTTTAAGAATATCGACGGAAAGAAAACAGGAATTTTTGCAGCTGGAGTACTCTTCGGTACCGCAGGCATCAAACTCCTTTCCAGCAAGGATGCAAAGAAAGTATATACAAACTGTACTGCAGCAGTGCTTCGCGCGAAGGACTGCGTGATGAAGACTGCAACTACAATTCAGGAGAATGCAGAGGATATCTACGCAGATGCAGTAGCGATCAACGAGGAGCGTGCAGCAGCAGAGGAAGCATTTGAGGATGCGGAGGCATGCTTTGAGGATGAGGCAGAGGAGACGACAGAAGAGACTGCAGCTGAAGCAGCAAAGGACGCTGCAGCAGATGCCGAGTAATTAATTATAGAAACGATTACAGATCATGTGAAACACAGAGAGTCTGCGGCAGATACCGAAAGGTGTCAGCTGGCAGGCTCGCCTTCTGTTTAACCGGTTCGATTTATTACGGAGGAATATTATGAGATTTTGGATCAGACAGGAGTCCAAAGGCAGAATGCGTGTTCATCTGGATCAGAAACGCATGTCGTACAACCAGGCGGATATCCTGCAGTACTATCTGGAGAACAGCAAGGGTGTGCGGTCTGCAAAGGTGTATGACCGTACCGCGGATGCTGTAATCTGTTACACAGGAGTGCGCAGCGAACTGATCCGTGCGCTGCAGCAGTTTCGCTATGAAAAAGCAGAAGTTCCGGCAAACGTACTGGAGCATTCAGGAAGAGAGCTGAATGAAACGTATAAGGAAAAACTGATCAATAAAGTGGTGCTGCATTACGGACGGAGATGGCTGCTGCCGTATCCGGTCAATGCCTGCTATACGGCGTTTCATTCTGTGAAATACATTTGCAAAGGATTGAAGACGCTGTGGAACCGGAAGATTGAAGTGCCGGTTCTGGATGGTACGGCAATCGGAGTTTCCGTACTGCGCGGTGACTTTATAACCGCAGGTTCGATCATGTTCCTGCTTGGTATCGGGGAGCTGCTGGAAGAGTGGACACACAAAAAATCAGTCGGAGATCTGGCGCGGACGATGTCTCTGAATGTATCGAAGGTATGGCTGAAAAAGGATGGCCAGGAGATCCTTGTTTCTGCGGATCAGATCCACGAGGGAGACTGTGTGGTAATCCACATGGGCAATGTGATCCCGTTTGATGGAATTGTAGCCGAAGGAGATGCGATGGTCAATCAGGCTTCCCTGACCGGCGAATCTGTCCCGGTGCGCAGAACGGCTGCAAACTCGGTCTATGCAGGAACGGTCGTTGAGGAAGGCGAGCTGACGGTTGAAGTCAAAAAGACAGGCGGCGCAAGCCGTTTTGACAAGATCGTAAAAATGATCGAGGAATCAGAAAAGCTGAAATCAGGACTTGAGAGTAAAGCGGAGCATCTGGCAGACCGTCTGGTTCCGTATACACTGGCCGGGACGGCACTTACGTATGTGCTGACCAGAAATGTGACGAAGACGCTGTCTGTCCTGATGGTTGATTTTTCCTGTGCACTGAAGCTTGCAATGCCGATTTCTGTGCTTTCTGCGATCCGTGAGGCAGGACAGCATAAGGTAACGGTAAAAGGCGGACGGTATCTGGAGGCCATGGCAGAAGCGCAGACAATCGTATTTGATAAGACGGGTACGCTGACGAAGGCAAAACCGACCGTTGTCAAGGTGGAGTCCTTCAACGGACAGGATCCGGATGAGCTGCTGCGCATTGCGGCATGCCTGGAGGAACATTTCCCGCATTCAATGGCAAAGGCAGTCGTACAGGCGGCGCAGGAGCAGAATCTGCAGCATGAAGAAATGCATTCAAAGGTAGAATACATTGTCGCACATGGCATTTCCACGCTGATCGAAGGCAGACACGTTGTGATCGGAAGCCATCACTTTGTATTTGAAGATGAGAAATGTACGATTCCGGAGGGCAGACAGGAGCTGTTTGATTCTCTGCCGGAGGAGTATTCTCATCTCTATATGGCGATCGAGAACAGCCTTGCAGCGGTAATTTGTATTGAAGATCCGCTCCGCGAGGAGGCACCGGAGGTAATCCGGGCGCTGCATGAAGCAGGTCTGAACAAGATTGTCATGATGACCGGGGACAGTGAGCGGACAGCACGTGCGATCGCAGCGAGGGTCGGCGTAGATGAGTATTATTCCGAGGTTCTGCCGGAAGACAAGGCAGGATTCATTGAAAAAGAGAAGGCGGCCGGACGGAAGGTTATTATGATCGGAGATGGAATCAATGATTCACCGGCACTTTCTGCGGCGGATGTCGGAATCGCGATCAGCGACGGGGCAGAGATCGCAAGAGAGATCGCAGATGTCACGGTTGGAGCCGAGGATCTGTACCAGGTTGTTATGCTGCGCCGGTTAAGTGAACTTCTGATGAAACGCATCCATTGGAATTACCGGTTTATCGTCGGATTCAATTCCGCTTTGATCGCACTTGGCGTGACCGGTGTTTTGATGCCGACGACCTCCGCAATGCTGCACAATACATCTACACTGGCCATCAGTTTGAAGAGCATGCAGAATCTGCTGTAAAAATATTTCCGGCTGCCGTGTGGTGCAGAAGAAAAATGTGATGTGTAAGCATTCAGAGCTTCTGTGAAAGAAACGCATGGATTTAAGATGAGTCAAAGCGGATATTCGAAATCCTTTTCGCTGCCTGATTCGGTTAAAGAAAAATTGCCGGAACAGGCCTGGAGCGTGTTTGAAGAATCATTCCCCACAAATTGCAGCATACATTTTGCAGAAAGCATTTTTCAGACACGCTCTAGTAGAAAAATTGAAAAAAGAAAGAAAAACAGGCGATTTACTGTGGGCAGAAATGCATCGCAGTGGCGCCTGTTTTTGATTAAACGCAGATAAACATTCCACCGCTACAAGTGCGCACAGTACGAAACAAAGGAATATTTACAGGAATGACAGGATTCTTTAAGATACTGCAAACAGAGAAAGAAGATTGTAAAGATGTGTGGTCAGAACAAGGGGCGTATTTCTGCAGAGAATGATAAAAACAGAAAATCACCCAGTGAAAAGAACAAATGTTTGCAAAAGGTATGGACATTCGCAGGAAAATGTGGTATTCTGAACGTCAGAACAGGAGTTCAGATAAAGAATAAGAAACAGATGATAGAGCTCGAAGAAATAAATACAGAAAAAACAGATTAATTACAGTACAGATTGCTCATAGAACAGGTGCAGGATCAGAGAAAGGAAAAGATGCGATGGATCATTTTAAGTTAGTATCTGAATATCAGCCCACCGGGGACCAGCCGCAGGCGATTAAAGAGCTGGTTCACGGCTTTAAAGAGGGAAATCAGTTCGAGACGCTGCTCGGTGTGACCGGTTCCGGCAAGACCTTCACGATGGCAAATGTCATCGCCCAGTTAAACAAGCCGACTCTGGTACTTGCGCACAATAAAACTCTTGCAGCTCAGCTTTACGGGGAAATGAAAGAATTTTTCCCGGAGAACGCAGTGGAATACTTTGTCTCCTATTATGATTATTATCAGCCGGAGGCGTACGTTCCGTCTTCGGATACGTACATCGCAAAGGACTCTTCGATCAATGATGAGATTGACAAGCTTCGGCTGTCAGCGACTGCTTCACTTGTAGAGCGGAAGGATGTCATTATTGTGGCAAGTGTTTCCTGTATTTATGGTCTGGGCAGCCCGGCGGATTACAAGGATCTGGTGCTGTATTTACGGCAGGGGCAGGAACGCGACCGGGACGATGTGCTGCGCAAACTGATCGATATTCAGTATGATCGGAATGAGATGGATTTTCACCGCGGCACTTTCCGGGTGCGCGGCGATGTGCTGGAGATTTTTCCGGCGAATGCGGATGATTATGCGTACCGGGTAGAATTTTTTGGCGATGAGATTGACAGGATCACGGAAATCGATGTGCTGACCGGTGAGATCAAAAAGGGTCTGGATTTTATTGCAGTATTTCCGGCGTCTCATTATGTAGTTCCAATGGATAAGATACTGAAAGCGGCAGATGCTATAGAGGAAGAGCTGGAAGAGCGCGTTGCCTGGTTTAAGAGCGAGGACAAGCTGCTGGAAGCGCAGCGGATCGCGGAGCGGACCAATTACGACGTTGAAATGCTGCGTGAGACCGGTTTTTGTTCCGGTATCGAAAACTATTCAAGACATCTGGCGGGACTTCCGGCCGGGGCGACGCCACACACGCTGATGGATTATTTTGGCGATGACTATCTGTTGATTATTGATGAGTCGCACAAGACGGTTCCGCAGATCCGGGCGATGTATGCCGGGGATCAGTCGCGCAAGAGTACATTGGTAGATTATGGCTTCCGTCTTCCTTCTGCGAAGGACAACCGTCCGCTTAATTTTGAAGAATTCGAGAGCAAGCTGGATCAGCTGCTGTTTGTCTCGGCAACACCGGGAGAGTATGAGGCAGAGCATGAGCTGCTGCGCGCAGAGCAGATCATTCGGCCGACCGGTCTGCTTGATCCGAATGTGGAAGTGCGTCCGGTAGAGGGACAGATCGATGATCTGATCAGTGAGATTTATAAAGAAACTGCGGCTGGAAATAAAGTGCTGGTTACGACGCTGACGAAGCGGATGGCGGAGGATCTGACGGATTATATGAAAGAGCTCGGGATCCGTGTGCGGTATCTGCATTCGGATATCGATACGCTGGAGCGGACGGAGATCATCCGCGATATGCGGCTGGATGTATTTGATGTGCTGGTTGGCATCAACCTGCTTCGTGAGGGACTTGATATTCCGGAGATCTCGCTCGTTGCGATACTGGATGCAGACAAAGAAGGCTTTTTGCGTTCGGCAGTGTCTCTGATCCAGACGATCGGGCGTGCGGCACGAAATGCACAGGGACATGTCATTATGTACGGCGATACTGTGACAGATTCCATGCGGATTGCGATCGATGAGACGATGCGCCGGCGTGAGATCCAGGAAAAATACAACGAAGAGCATGGCATTACACCACAGACGATCAAGAAAGCAGTTCGTGATCTGATCAGCATTTCAAAGGAAGTGGCAAAGGAAGAAAAGCAGCTGGAAAAAGATCCGGAATCGCTGAGCCGTGCGGAACTGGAAAAGATGATCGGAGAGGTGCAGAAGCAGATGAAAAAGGCAGCATCGGAGCTGGATTTCGAGATCGCTGCGCAGCTGCGTGACCAGATGATTTCGCTGAAAAAGTATCTGCAGGAGCTGGAGTGAAAGTACTTACGATAATGGCTGTAAGTATGAGGAGATGCAGACTGCCAGTATCTGCTTTGACCGGGATATTCGCAGTCTGCATTGCCGCATAAAGCAAAGTACAGTCGGGCAGATCGGATTGCGTGAAAATATCTGGTACAAGATGAGGCAAAGAGCTGAGAACAGGAGAACGAAACAATGGAAAAAATACAGGAAACAAATAATGAGACCGGGAAAGTGGATAAAAAGCAGTACATCCGCATCCGGGGAGCAAATGAACATAATCTGAAAAATGTGGATCTTGATATTCCACGCAACAAGTTTGTGGTCCTGACGGGACTTTCCGGTTCCGGAAAATCCTCTCTGGCTTTTGATACGATCTATGCGGAAGGGCAGAGACGCTATATGGAGTCTCTGTCTTCATATGCACGGCAGTTTCTGG
>ERZ827108.2176-NODE-2176-length-21573-cov-4.524026_pt1 | contig 21573 bp, 18 predicted proteins | sample MGYA00519921_ERZ827108 | MGnify/ENA primary metagenome ERZ827108 (study PRJEB31778, sample SAMEA3449258) | human gut metagenome | biome: human gut; feature: human-associated habitat; material: faeces | place: United Kingdom | collected 2010/2012 ... | reverse complement strand
TATATTGCACTGCAGGATCTGACAAAAGCAGGTGATATTATCAGAAGCCGTACATATGATGCATTTATGCCTCTGATTGCTGTCGCAGCGATTTATCTTGTGATGGTATTGATATTTACAAAGCTTGTAAATATGCTGGAAAGGAGGCTGAGAAATGCAGAACGATAGTTTTAAGCCTCTGATTAAGGCAGAAAACATAAAGAAATATTATAAAGGCACAAGCACCATAAGGCTCGGCGGCGAATTCCGCGCTACCCCGCAGCTCTCGATCCGTGCCGGCTACAGCTACTCCACATCCGCAGCAAAACCCGAGCTGAAAGATGCCAACACAGCCTACGGTAAATCCTACGGCGAAGTCTCTACTGCCGGTCAGGATCCCTCATACCGGGTAAATGACGACACTCAGTATATCACCTGCGGTCTGGGCTACAAATACCAGGGGCTGTATTTCGATCTGGCGTATGTCTACAAGCACCGCACTTCCACATTCAATGCTTTCACACCATTTACCGACGCATATGCCGACTGGAGCACTGCTCCGTCAGCCAAACTTACCGACAACAAATCGCAGATCGTAGCCACCATAGGCTATCGTTTCTGATTCTTCCAGAGATATAATCATCTTCAAGGCGCTGTGTCAGAATGCTTGACACGGCGCTTTTTGTACCTGGATGAGCCATTATTATACACCCTCTTTTTGTGCCGGTGAACATTTGAATTATGCCGTTGTTTAATTGGTAGGTCATGCATCCCGAAGTATCGGACTGCCTGCCATAATTAATACGAATCCTATAAAACTTAAAATCATGAAGTATACTCAGCCAGCTCTCCCCTACGCCAATGATGCGCTCGAACCTGTGATTTCGCGTCGCACTGTCGATTTCCACTACGGAAAGCACGAGAAAGCCTACATCGAGAATCTCAACGCTCTGATCGAAGGAACCGAATTCGAAGAGGTGCCTCTCGAGGAGATCATCCGCGACGCCAAGGGCGCTCTGTTCAACAATGCCTCGCAGGCCTGGAACCACATTTTCTACTTCTTCTCCTTCTCCCCTGACGGCGGTGGCGAACCCGACGGTGACCTCCGTGCCGCTATCGATCGCCAGTTCGGATCTTTCAGCAATTTCAAGAAAGAATTTGTGGATGCCGGCACCAAAATCTTCGGATCAGGCTGGGTGTGGCTCTCGCGTGACAATGACGGAAAGCTCTTCATAACACAGGAGTCCAATGCCGGCAACCCGCTCACCCAGGGGCTGACCCCTATCCTCTGCTTCGATGTCTGGGAGCACGCCTACTACCTCGACTATCAGAACCGTCGCAAAGAGTCGCTCGAGCGTCTCTGGGACATCATTGACTGGCCGATTGTGGAAGGGCGCTATTGATTCCCGGCGCTATTTCAGCAATTACACTTTTATTAATTGAGTTTAACGTAACGGTTACAAACAGTTTGTCAATACCGAACGTTTTACTTTCGAACGAACAAAACAAAGGCAAACAATTGTGATAGATATGAAGGCCGTCTCAATCGATGAGACAGTCTGTAAGAAAAGATAAAAGAGTGACATAGCACTTAATTGTAAGCATAATGTGATGAATGGAGAGAGAGGCACCTGTGAAGGCCCCTCTCTTTTTTTGTCTATCAATGGCGGAGAGTGTGGATGGAAATGTGTAACTTTGCAGTAGAATCTGCTGACACCGTTTTTATGGAAGTTATCTACGAAGACAATCATATTGTTGTGGTAAACAAAGCTCCGGGCGAAATAGTCCAGGGCGACAAAACCGGCGATGAACCGCTGGTGGAGACTCTTCGCCGGTGGATCAAGGAAAAATACAACAAACCCGGCAATGTGTTCTGCGGTGTGGTGCACCGTCTCGATCGCCCTGTGGGTGGGCTGGTGGTTTTTGCCAAGACTTCCAAGGCTCTGTCGAGACTCAATGAAATGTTTCGTAACGGCGAGGTCCACAAAACCTACTGGGCACTTTCGCGCAATCTTCCGGAATTGCCCGAGGGCGAGCTGAAAGGTTATATACGTACGATTGAAAAGACCAACAAATCGCTCTATTACGCTTCCCCCCGCGAAGGTGCCAAAGAGGCCAGGCTGCGCTATAAGGTGCTCGGTTCGCTCGACAGATACCACCTTATAGAAGTGGAGTTGCTCACGGGCCGTAAGCATCAGATCAGGGTGCAACTGGCATCTGTCGGATGTCCCATTAAAGGAGATCTCAAATATGGCGACAAACGCTCGAATCCCGATGGCTCCATCTCGCTTATTGCCCGTCACATCGAATTTGTTCATCCGGTCAGCAAGCAGCGGATCTCACTGGATGCTCCTGTCCCCGACGATCCGCTGTGGAAAGCGGCGGAAGCTCTCGTGAATTAAAACAGCAATCTACGATGATGAAGAAAGAAGATCTCAGAATAGTTTTCTTAGGTACTCCCGAATTTGCGGTGGAGAGTCTTGACGCGCTGGTTACCAACGGTTACAATGTTGTCGGCGTGGTCACCATGCCCGACAAGCCTGCGGGCCGCGGTCACCGGATGTTTCAGTCGCCGGTGAAGGTCTACGCTGTCGAGCATGGCATCCCGGTGTTGCAGCCTGTAAAACTCAAAGACTCTGAATTTGTAGAGGAGCTTCGCGCTCTGAATGCCGATCTGTTTATTGTGATCGCGTTCAGGATGCTCCCCGAAATAGTGTGGACTATGCCCCGGCTCGGCACATTCAATCTCCATGCCTCGCTACTCCCGCGTTATCGCGGTGCAGCCCCTATCAATTGGGCAGTTATTAATGGCGACACCGAGACCGGTGTCACCACTTTCTTTCTCAAACATGAAATTGACACCGGCGACATCATTGCCCAGAAAAAGGTGGAGATTCTTCCGACGGATAATGTCGGCGACGTACACGACAAACTGATGCATGTCGGCGCCCGACTCACCCTGAGCACAGTTGACGATATAATTCACGATACACTCACCGTAACTCCACAGGAACAGCTCGTGACTGCGGGCGAACCCGCCACACCCGCTCCTAAAATCTTCAAGGAGACTTGTAAAATCGACTGGAATCGTGGCGCCGAGGAAATCCACAACTTTGTGCGCGGCCTGTCGCCTTACCCCTGTGCATGGACTGAATTGTTCGATTCGACCGACACGATGTCTCAGCCTGTGTATAATCTGAAAATTCTCGAGACTCGTCTTTCTGACGAATCTACCGGAGCTGCCCAGGGCACTATTGTTGTCGGGAAGAACATGAAGGTGGCCTGCGGCGACGGCCGGTTGCTTGAAATTGTCACTCTGCAACCGTCGGGCAAAAAAGCCATGGGAGCATCCGATTTCCTGCGCGGCGCGCGTCTCGCAGAAAACACCTGTGCTCGGTAAAGTCTGAATTATTCCGATTTAAACAGAGATGTCTCCCCTGCCGACGGATGTCGGGCAGGTCGAATCAGCAGTCTAAGCGATGTGGAATAATTGAAATAGGCCCATACCCAGTTGATCAGCACGGTCAGCCTGTTGCGCATGCCCAACAATGATATAAGGTGTATGAACATCCACACCATCCAGGCTGCGAACCCGTGGAAATGAAGATGTCTCAGATCCACCACCGCCCGGTTGCGTCCGATTGTGGCCATTGAGCCTTTATCCTTGTAGATGAACTGTTTCGGCTTCCTGTCCGATCCTTTGCCCAGGTTGTTTAGATTATGAGCAAGCAGTTTCCCCTGCTGTAGCGCCACTTGTGCAAGTTGCGGATGCCCGTCGGGAAATGCGGGGTCTCCGCTCATGATTGAGATGTCGCCGATTGCATAAACACCATCAAGGCTCTCGACGGCGCAATGGCTGTCGGTTTTCAATCGTCCTCCGCGACTGATGAAAGATGGTTGTCCCTGATTGTTTTCATATGAAGTTATCCATCGGAACGGCGAGGCTGTGATGCCTGCTGTCCAGATAACCATAGCGGCGGGCAATGTCGTTCCGTCGGCAAGTTCGACAGTGCGGGTGTCGCTGTTGTAATCTTTCAGATTCACTCCAAGTCTCACATCGACCATAAGCGAGCTCAAAGCTTTCAGGGCAGCAGCGGAAGATTGTTCAGACATTGTGCGGAGCAACCGGTTGTTCCCTTCAATAATGGTGATGGAGACGTCGTCCTGATTGATTGAGGGATATTCCCGCGGAAGCACATACCGCTTCATCTCGCCGAGAGCTCCGGCTATCTCAACCCCTGACGGGCCACCGCCTACCACTATAAAACTCAATAGTTTCCGTCGCTCTGCCTGAGTTTTGACAACCGAAGCATGTTCGAGAAGAGCAAGCACTTCGTTTCGTACTCTGATAGATTCCGGCGCCGATTTCATTGTGAAAACCTTATCGCGGAGAGCAGGCATATTGAAGAAATTGTTGGTGGTGCCGGCCGCGACAACAAGTATGTCATAGTTGATGGTCTCGACTGAGGTGCGAACGGTGCGATTTACCGTGTCAATGGTTTCCACACTGCCGAGATTAAATTCTACCCCCTGGTTACGCTTGCGTCGAAGTTCATGACGCAGCGGGAAACAGATGCTCGAAGGGTCAAGTCCCGAAGATGCCACCTGATAAAACAATGGAGGGAAACTATGATAATTGTTGCTGTCGACGAGAATCACATCGAAGCATTTGGTATCAAGATGCTTTACAAAATTCAGACCGGCGAAACCTCCGCCGATCACCACTATTCTTTTTTTAGCCATGGAAGTCATAAACTCTCTGATAAACAGTTGCTGTTACTATAACAACTCTCTGTCTCTTAGAGTTTGGATCGTCAAACCGCAATGCTTATAGAATCCCTAAATGCTTAAACAGCTTTCGGTAATATTCAGCTTTCACGTCAAGACGCATGGGATAGGCTCTGCTGGTTGACGGCATACGCCATATCTCCAGTCCTCGGGCATCGTTAACCATCGCTCCCATCCCGGGCACCGGCGTTGCCGTGAGTTCGGCGACTACACCGGCGGCTTTCTCTCCGGTGGTGACAATAGCGAGGCAGTGGGGCATCTCGTGAAGAATCTCATCAAGCGACACCTGTTTAACAATCTCCAGATATTTGTCGGAAGCGTTGCCTTTGAGTCTGCGCACTTCACGCGCAGTGTCGTTAAGGGCTATATGCTTCTCTGTCATCAGCTTTTTTATGGCATCAAGATCAAACTTTTTCTCTGCGGGGAGCCATAACGCATCCTTATCACCCAAAAAGACAAGCCCCATTATCCGCCAGAAATCGTTGATCGGATTGGGATAATAGAAATCCATGCTCCATCGGTGTTTTCCCGGCGGAAAAGTTCCGAGAAACAAAACTTTTGCATCTGATGGTATGAAAGGCGGCCATGGATGCCGCTCAATGGGCGCATCAATGGAAGAAGATGGTTCGGAGATGGTTTTTGACATTATTGTAAACTTTTTGCGCTTTGGCGGTGTCATATTATAAACGTGTTTCAATCTTTATTTATTCATAATATGAAAAAATATTTAGCTGAGTGCGTAGGAACCATGTTTCTTGTACTCCTGGCATGCGGCAGTGCCGTGTTGGCCGGACCGAAAATCGGCGTTTTAGGTATTGGTCTCTGTTTCGGGCTGGTGCTTCTATGCCTCGTCTATTGTATCGGCAATATTTCGGGCTGTCATGTCAATCCTGCCGTTTCGCTTGCCATGTGGCTCAACGGCCGTATGAAATTCGGTGAATTCATCGGCTATGTTGTGTCGCAGTTCATCGGCGCCGCCATCGGTGGCGGTTTCCTCTACTGGTTTGTGAGCATGGCTCCTGAGTTTCAGTTTGGCGGCATCACGGAAGCATGCGCCGGTCACGCCGAATGCAACCTCGCCACTAACGTGATTCAGCCCGGAGCAAACGCCGGAATGGCGCTCCTGATGGAGGGCCTGTTCACCTTCTTCTTTGTTCTTGTTGTGCTTGGCGCCACCGATGCCCGTCAGGGATACGGTAAATTCGCCGGGTTGGCTATCGGTCTTGCTCTTGGTCTTGTAAACATCGTCGGCATTCCCGTTGACAACTGCTCGGTCAATCCCGCCCGTAGCTTCGGCCCCGCTCTCTGGTGTCCCGAGGCATGGCCCGATTTCTGGATTATGGTAGTAGGACCTGTTGTGGGCGCAATCATTGCCGTGCTCTGCTGGACTGCGATTTCAAACTATCGCAACCGCAAGGCAATCGAGGAGTAATCCCCGCTCTCATTAAGGATGTGACTGCAAGTCCAATGTTTCATAAAAGATTTGGATTTACAGTCACATCTTAATTTTTATACTTTTTCATCAAGCGAAATACCCAACTGATTCAGAGACTTGGTAGAGAAAGTATGCCAAATTTCCAGATTGTGTGCTTTGTATTCAGTCGAGAATTGAGTTACGTATTGCAATTCAAAAACAAGCCTATAGTCGTTTAAATCGGCTTCCGGTTGACCTTCCCTGTAAGTGCCTACCCTGATTTTTGTAACGCGGTAAATATTCTTAATACCTTTCCCGCTAATATAAGGAATAAAAAAGGCAATTTTTTGCAAATCTATAGTTGTCGGAAATTGCTTCCCTGAATAATATAATGTGGCTGCATTGTCAAGGAAATCCTTCTGATTATCCTTTTTAACAACCCCAATCAATATATTGTCAGTGTTTTCAAGATATTCACTCACAGACTCCTTTGCCACTCGGATTATGCCATCTTCATATTGATTAAGTAGGTCAAAAATATTTAACTGACCATTCCTGCGATTTTTCTCATCAATCCTGTTTTGTTTTTCAGTAGCTTCTCTTTGAGCCTTGCGAATTCTGTGTAGTTCCATAATGGATTCCACTGATGACTGACAATCATGAGCTTCCTCTGGATGAAGGGTTTGAATTTCATTAAAGAGTCGCATGACAGACCTTCCCAGTGCCCATGCTAAATTTACGGGGACTGCGTTGCCGATTTGTTTATACTGATCTGCGATGGTTCCGTAAAATAGCCAGTTGTCGGGGAAAGTTTGAATGCGTGCATACTCTCTCACAGACAATGGTCTGGTTTCAATAGGATGGCATCTTTCAGTCTGCTTCTGACAGGGGGAACATGTAAGTGTAAGCGACGGCTCATCAAGTGAAAGACGTCGAGCCATACCTGTCTTTCCTCCGCCAAGTAGCCAGCTGCCCCCCATATATTCCTTTGCGACAGCTTCCGGAAGGTCTCGCCAGTCACCTCCCTGCGGCACCAAACTTAAAACTTTTTGTTTTTTAGGCGGATACTTTACTCCTATTGATGTCGGGACATCGGTATCATAAATCACTCCGGGATAAAAAGCATCTCTTAGAGTCAGTACACGGGTATAGGGAGACGGCCAATGAAAGATGATCTCTCCGGCAATATCATTGCGAATAGCTATCAGAATCAATCGCTCCCTTTTTTGAGGAACTTTGTACATTATAGCTTTAAGTACCCGCGGCTCAATTAATGTATATCCAAGTTCTGATATTACATTACGGATTGTCTGCAACGTCCGTCCTCCATCATGAGATAGTAATCCCTTGACATTCTCTCCAAGAAAAACCTTAGGCTGAATCTCTTTGACGGCACGAGCCAACTCAAAAAACAGGGTTCCGCGGGTGTCATTAAAACCACCTTGTTTGCCAGCATACGAGAAGGCCTGACAAGGGAATCCTCCGGATAAAAAATCAACTTTACCTCGAAGAGGAGTGAAATCAACGTCGTGAATGTCGCCCTCTATCACATTCCATTCGGGTTGGTTAAGTGAAAGTGTCTGACAGGCGGAATGGTTAAACTCATTCAGGAGCACATGCTTAAAGCCCGCTTTACTGAGTCCTAAAGCAAGGCCACCGGCTCCGGCGAATAGTTCTATTGATGTGAAATTCCGCAGCGGCTTTACATCAGACTCTTCTTCCCAGACGCTGTTGAGCATATCCTTAATTTCGGGAATGTTATTTAAATCCTCGATATTAAAGCCCTTTATGCCATTCTGTGTATATGAAGGATATATTTTGGAGGCACTCCATCTCTGCACTGTGGCATTGGAAATGCCCAAAAGAGCTGCGAGATTGTTTTCTGATATGAACTTCATCTTATAATCCACCGTTAGACTCTATTTCTTTGGCAATTTCATGCACTTTCCGCATGATAAGTTTGCTTCCGTCAATGCCGTCCTCTTCCGCGACCTGACCGAAAGCCTTTGCAAGACGCATATAAAAGTTCTTGTCTCCTGTCAGATGTTCCCAAAATTCCTCACCGCAATATACGGGATAGGTGGTATTAATGATTTTATAGTTGGTCGAGGGGTCTTCTCCGTAGAGGATACCAACGATCAGGTCGTCAATCTGTATGGGAAGACGGTCGAGACGTGCCTTGTTTATGAGCGCCTTGAAATGAGCCATGATAGATGTCACATCATCGCTATTGATAGTCTGTGGACCGGATTTGCATTGACAATACTTCTTTCGTCCGTCAAGTGCGTCAGTAAATTCTATATCTATTCCCGGAATACCTGATGCTGCTCCGGCAATGTCGGATAATTGTGAAATGAAAATCTGAATATTTTGTCCAAAAGTGGTATTGATGCTTGAACCGAGAATACGCGGGTACACCAAGGCCTTTGCCAGTGATTCAGGCAAGGTATTGCCGCATAGAAAGGATGCGAGATAATTTATGAGAAAAGGATTGATTTTAAAACTGTTAAGGTGCAGTTTCTCAAGGTTCCTTATATGATTGGGAATTATTATCGAACGAAAATATTCTTTGCCACTCTCAATAATTGCTAATTTTTGCTGTTCTGTCATTTTGCAGAGAAAGTACGAAAAAATCCGATACAAAGATAAGTATTAAATTCTGAAATTTGCAGAAAAAGGAGATAGAATATTTTCTAAATAGGTAAAGAAACATTTTATGGCCTATCCGAATATCAAAATTGACTATACCTTTTTATAATACTGTCCGTATCCGTAAAGGGTGTTATATCCGTTCGACGCCTATGCCGGGTAGCCCGGACAGTGTGATGCGGCCCTCTTTCACTTCCATGCCACGGAAGCGGTCGTTGCTGATGAGCAGATTGCCGTCGAGATCGGCATAATCCGTGATTGGCGAGAGCTGCGCTGCCGCTGTCACGGCACATGACGTCTCTGTCATGCAGCCGACCATGACTTTCATGCCGAGGCCGCGCGCCATGTCGGCCATTTTGCGTGCCTCGTTCATCCCTCCCGATTTCATAAGTTTGATATTTATGCCGGAAAACGCGCCGGCAAGAGCGCTCACATCCTTAAGACGCTGAACCGATTCGTCGGCAATGACAGGTATAGGTGAGTGCGCCGTAAGCCATGCCGAATCATCGAGATTCTTTTTGTCGAAGGGCTGCTCTACAAACAGGCAGCCGTTATCAGCAAGCCAGTTACACATGTCGAGTGCGTGTTGCCTGTCGGTCCAGCCCTGGTTCACGTCACAGCAGATTGGTGTGTCGGGGCGCATGGATCTGATGATTTCAACAGTCTCGCGGTCGCGGTCCAGTCCCATTTTCACTTTAAGCAACTTATATGGGGCCGCTTCGTCCACTTTCTTTCTGACAATCTCGGGAGTGTCAATGCCGATGGTATATGATGTCACGGGTGTCTGACTGCCGTCATATCCCCAGATTCTGTACCAAGGCTGTCGCTTCAGTTTTCCGCATATGTCGTGCAACGCTATATCAACCGAAGCCTTTGCCGCATAATTTCCGGGAGCCACACTCTCCATATAATCGAGGATTTTCTCGATCTGAAAAGGATCGTTGAATTGCTCCAGATTGAGTTTGGAAAGGAAATCCATTACCGAGCGGGTGCTTTCTCCAAGATATGGAGGCATTGAGGCTTCGCCGTAGCCGGTGACTCCGTCGTATGTTAATTCCACCTGCACATCGGGCGTGGTTGTTCGCGAATTGCGGGCAAGGTTGAAGGCATGACGGAGTTTCAGTTCGTATGGGAAAAATTTAAGTTTCAGTTTGTCGGTGCCGGCGTTGATTATGGCCGGCATGGCAGCCTTTACGGTCCCAGGGACTATCGCGGCCGCAGCGCCTATGGCAGCTGTTCTGAGAAAGCTTCTTCGGTTCATAAGTTACTAATCGCACTCTATTCTCTGCAAAATTACTGAATTCGGTTCATTTTTCGTACTTTTGTATTGTTAAATTTCTAATCCCTGCGATGCCATGCACAGGTTATTTCTCTTTAATCCCGAAAACGATATTGCTCTTGCACGGAATATCAGGCAATTCACCCCTCCGATGCAGGCCGCTCTATTGCACCGGGCTGGTGCCGCTCTCCCCTTTTGGCTCGGAGATGCCGACGACCTGATGCTTGTGCCGGAGGAAGATTTGAGGAATGTGGCGCATTGGGTTGACACAATCGGGTTTGACGGACCAAGGCCGGTGTCATCGGCTTCCGGTTTGGAAATTTCATCTCTTGCACCTTGGGGATGGAGCCTCGATGCCTGCCGGCAGTTCCGACAGGCAGGAGTTCGAGAGGATCTGATTGAACCTTATGAGAATAACGTCGATGATTTTAGAAATTATTCTCATCGCCGCAACACCATCAAATTGATTGGACTTTTGGCTGAAAAAGGATTTGACATCCCGGATGTTTCCTCGATTGAGGCTACTGATATTGATCAAGTCAGACATTTCGTAACTGAAAATGGTGCAGCCTACATCAAAGCGCCATGGTCATCTACCGGTCGTGGAGTCTTCCCCGTCAGCCGTGAATCTTTTCAGGCATCTGCGGAAAGAATCAATGGGATCATTCGTCGGCAAAGGTCCGTTATGGTTGAGCCGGCGCTTGATAAAGTGCGGGATTTCGCCATGCTGTTTCATGACGGTGGGCGCCGATTCGCAGGATTCTCTCTGTTTTTCAATGCCACGACAACGAGCTATGGCGGAAACTTCGTAGCATCTGATGAAGCGATTCTTTCTGACCTCAGCGGTTACATTTCACCCTCCTATGCGATCTCCCTCGCAGTATGCCTGACCGAATTGTTGCCTTCTCTTTTCCCGCTCTATCACGGTCCTGTGGGAGTTGACATGCTGGTATATCGCTCAACCGACGGAGATTATCGCATAGATCCATGCGTTGAAATCAACCTCAGGTACACGATGGGGGTCGTTGCACGGAGCGTCTATGCAAAAGCCGGACGTCGCGGCATCATGACTGTCTCCCCTGCTTCCTCATCAGACCATCAGGGAACGTCAACTCTTCACCTCGCTCCTGCAGGCGCACCATTCAATTTCCTGTTTAAAGCCACCGACTGAAATATTCCGGCTACGACTCTTTTTTGCGTAAATCGAGGCGCACAACATTTTCTACATGATGTGTATGGGGGAACATGTCGACCGGGCGGATAGCGGTGACGCGGTATTTCGCATCGAGCAACGCTATGTCGCGCGCCTGTGTGGCCGGATTGCAACTCACATACACGATGCGCGACGGCTCGGCATTGAGGATTACGTTGACTACATCGGCATGCATGCCGGCACGGGGAGGATCCACAATCATCACATCGGGATGACCGTGAGCGGCGACAAATTCATCGGTCAGCACATCCTTCATGTCGCCTGCATAGAAATCGGTATTGGCCAGCCGGTTGACCTCAGCATTGAGTTTGGCGTCGCGGATGGCGTCCTCAACATATTCTATGCCGATAACCTTGCGTGCCTGTGGGGCTACGAAGTTTGCAATAGTGCCTGTGCCGGTGTAAAGGTCATAGACCAGTTCCTTGCCTGTGAGTCCGGCATATTCTCTTGCTACTTTATATAAATTATAAGCCTGATGCGAATTGGTCTGGTAGAAAGATTTGGGACCGATGCGGAAACGCAATCCCTCCATCTCTTCCTCGATATATGCCCGGCCTGAATGAAGCTGTATGTCAAGGTCGGCGATAGTGTCGTTGGCTTTTGTGTTGACCACATACATCAGAGAGGTGATTTCAGGAAAAGAGGTGCGGAGATCATCAAGCACTCCTTTGATCTGCCCTGGATTGTCTTCTCCGAACGAGAGCACCACCATCACTTCTCCGGTCGATACGATGCGAATCATCATCGTACGCAGCAATCCCGTCTGGGCGCGGAGATCAAAGAAGCTGAGGCCATGCTCCCTGGCATACTGTTTCACGTGCAGACGCAGACGGTTGCCGAGATCATCCTGCAGATGGCATCGGTTGATGTCGAGCACTTTGTCGAATGCTCCGGGGATATGGAACCCTGCGGCATCGCGGTCGGCGAATTCCTCCCCCGAACGCATCTGCTCCCATGTCAGCCACTTTTTATTGGAGAAGGTATATTCCATCTTGTTGCGGTAAGCCACAGTCTGCTCCGAACCAAGTATTGGCGTTATTTCGGGCATCTCGACTTTGGCGATTCTGTGCAAAGCGTCTTCAACCTGTTGCTGTTTGGCTTTAAGCTGTTCCTGATATGGGAGATGCTGCCAGCGACATCCCCCGCACACGCCGAAATGTTCGCAGAACGGCTCTACCCGCAATGGCGATGGTTTCACCAGTCGCTCTATATGACCTTCGGCATAAGAGTGTTTCTTCCTGTCGATTTTTACATCGGCAACATCGCCCGGAGCGGCATATGGCACAAACACCACGAGATCGTCATGACGTGCGACTGCCTTACCCTCGGCGCCTACCGACAATATCTCAAGCGATTCAATGACAGGAAGCTCTTTTTTCTTTCTTGACATAGGAATATCTCTCTATAGCGCACTTTGGGAACAGTTCGGCGCAACGTTATGTAAAAGTAATAATATGTAATTATTCGTAAAACAGGCAATAAGCCATGCTCATCAGCTGTTATTTGATTACAGCAGGCATGACCGGCTCCTTTTTTGCTCTGCAAAGTTACAATAATATGTTCAAAAACATATATATATTTAGTATTTTCCAACGAAAATTCGTAACTTTGCAGTACAGTTTGCAACCGATCCCCTTTCTCCCGGCACGGTTTTTTATCTGCCGTTTCAGCCCCTAACCGCATACTATAACAAACAAATACTTTTTGACCCTAACCGGTTATAAATTTTAATCTAAACTGTCAACCTACTTATGGCTAAGAAAATCTACCTTTTCGGTGACGGTAAGGCCGAAGGCGATGCTTCAATGCGCAACCTCCTCGGCGGCAAAGGCGCCAACCTCGCTGAAATGAACATTCTGGGAATGCCTGTGCCTCCCGGTTTCACCATTACCACCGAAGTTTGCACGGAATACACCCAGTATGGCAAAGATTATGTTGTCAAAGATATCAAAGCTGATGTCGAAAAAGCTATCAAGCACGTTGAAGACCTCACCGGCAACAAATTCAACGACCCCGATAACCCTCTGCTCGTTTCCGTGCGCTCCGGCGCCCGCGCTTCGATGCCCGGCATGATGGACACTGTCCTCAATCTCGGCATGAACGACGCTACTGTGGAGGCGCTCGCCAACAAAAGTGGCAATCCCCGTTTCGCCTGGGACAGCTATCGCCGCTTCGTGCAGATGTACGGCGACGTGGTTCTCGGCATGAAACCCAAAACCAAAACCGAAACCGACCCCTTTGAGGCTATCATTGATAAAGTCAAGGAAGAAAAGGGCGTGAAGTTCGACACCGAACTCGAAGTCGAAGATCTCCGCAATCTTGTGAAACTCTTCAAAGCCGCTGTCAAAGAATACACCGGCAAGGATTTCCCCGAATCGGCATGGGATCAGCTCTGGGGCGGCATCTGCGCTGTCTTCGACAGCTGGATGAACGAACGCGCCATCATCTACCGCCGCATGAATCAGATCCCCGAGGAATGGGGCACCGCCGTGAATGTCCAGGCCATGGTTTATGGCAACATGGGTAACAACTCGGCTACCGGTGTGGCTTTCTCCCGTGATGCAGCGACCGGTGAAAACATTTTCAACGGCGAATACCTCATCAACGCACAGGGCGAGGATGTCGTTGCCGGCATCCGCACCCCCCAGCAGATCACAGTGGAAGGCTCGCGTCGTTGGGCTGCCCTGCAGGGTATCTCTGAAAATGAACGTGCATCGAAATATCCCTCGCTTGAGGAATCGATGCCAGTGTGCGCCGCCGAGCTTATCGCTATTGCCAACAAGCTCGAAGACCACTACAAAGATATGCAGGACATGGAATTCACCATTCAGGACGGCAAGCTCTGGATGCTCCAGACCCGTAACGGTAAACGCACCGGTGCCGCTATGGTGAAAATAGCCATGGACCTCCTCCGCGCAGGCGAAATCGACGAAAAGACCGCCCTCTTGCGCATGGAACCTGCCAAACTCGACGAACTTCTCCACCCTGTTTTTGATAAGGCTGCCCTCAAACGCTCCACAGTAGTTGCCAAAGGCCTTCCCGCATCTCCGGGCGCTGCCGCCGGCCAGATCGTGTTCTTCGCCGACGATGCCGAGGCATGGGCCGAGAAAACGCGCAAAGTGGTGCTCGTCCGCATCGAGACTTCGCCCGAAGACCTCCGCGGCATGGCCGTGGCCCAGGGCATCCTCACAATGCGCGGCGGCATGACCAGCCACGCAGCAGTAGTGGCACGCGGCATGGGCAAATGCTGCGTATCAGGTGCCGGCGAAATCAAAGTCGACTACGAGGCCCGCACAGTGGAAATGGGCGGCAAACTCTACAACGAGGGTGACTGGATTTCTCTCAACGGCTCCACCGGCGACGTTTACGACGGCCAGGTACCCACTGTAAAACCCGAACTTTCCGGTGACTTCGCAGCCATCATGAATCTCGCTGCCAAGTATACCAAGACACTCGTCCGCACCAATGCCGACACCCCTCGCGATGCCATCCAGGCCCGTGAATTCGGCGCCCAGGGCATCGGCCTCTGCCGCACCGAGCACATGTTCTTCGAGGGTGACCGCATCAAAGCCGTTCGCGAAATGATTCTCGCCTCCGACGTCGAAGGCCGCAAAGCGGCTCTCGCCAAGCTTCTGCCCATGCAGCGCGGCGACTTCGAAGGCATCTTCACCGCAATGGACGGTTACGGCGTGACAATCCGTCTGCTCGATCCCCCTCTGCACGAATTCGTACCCCACCAGACCGCCACTCAGAAAGAACTTGCCGACGAAATGGGCATCACCCTCGCAGAGGTCAAGGCCAAAGTCGACGCTCTCGAAGAATTCAACCCCATGCTCGGTCACCGCGGTTGCCGTCTCGGTATCACCTACCCCGAAATCACCGAAATGCAGACCCGCGCTATCATAGAAGCCGCACTCGCAGTCAAAGAACGCGGCATCGACGTAAAGCCCGAAATCATGATTCCTCTGGTAGGCTCGCTCAAAGAGATTCAGAATCAGGCCGACGTCATCAACACCACCGCTGCAAAAGTATTCGAGGAACAGGGTCGCTCCATCCCCTATATGGTCGGCACCATGATCGAAGTGCCCCGCGCAGCCCTCACAGCCGATCAGATCGCAACCGTTGCCGAATTCTTCTCATTCGGTACCAACGACCTGACACAGATGACCTTCGGCTTCTCCCGTGACGACGCTCCCAAATTCCTCAAATTCTACAAAGAGCACGGCATCATCAAAACCGACCCCTTCGAAGTCCTCGATCAGGAAGGCGTTGGCCAGCTCGTAGAGATGGGCGTCAAGAAAGGTCGTGCCACACGCCCCGAACTCAAAGTCGGCATCTGTGGCGAACACGGCGGTGAGCCCTCCTCCGTGAAGTTCTGCGCCAAACTCGGCATGAACTACGTCTCCTGCTCCCCCTTCCGCGTGCCCATCGCCCGCGTCACCGCGGCGCAGGCTGCTATAGAATAAGAGGCTAAATAGTCTAATAATCAGATAATTAGGCGGTAGACTCTTGATTGTGAGGGTCTACCGCCTACTATTTTCTACACGGTTCTACACGGTTTCCGTGTAGCTTGAACGGAAATGTTTCCCAAAAGTTTCCCGATTTTCAGGGGTATGTTTCCCGGTGTTTCCCAAGTCGTTTCCCAAAGGAATAATCTTGTTTTCAATATCTTACCTAAACATGAGCAGAACTCTCTATTGATAACAATTAAACCTATAGGAACATGGCTACTTTCAAAGCTATCGTCAAGGCCAAACGAAAGGACGGTTTCTACCCGGTGTATATCCGTGTGGCCCACCGTCGCAAATTGGCCTATATCCCGACCGACAAGTTTGTTCGGGATAGTGTCCTGTCTCGTTCAGGCGAGATTGAGGACCCGTATGTGATGCAGTACTGCACCCGCAAAATCATCGAGTATGTGGAGAAGTTGAACAAAGTTGACATCGAGCATTGGAGCGTCGGCGACGTTGTGAACTTCCTGAAGTCGGGCGAGGCTGACATCAGTTTCAGCGACTATGCGCGGCAGCACATTGACCGCATAGTGGAGCAGGGGCAAAAGCGCAATGCCCGAAATTACGAAATGGCGCTGAATCATCTGGAGCGTTACGCCGGCACAACGTCTGTCATGTTCTCGCAAATGACATCGACGTTTGTCAACGAGTGGCTGAAAACGTTGGCGACGACGCACAGGGCAAAGGAGATGTACCCTATCTGTCTGCGTCAGGTGTTCAAGGCGGCAATTGCCGAATACAACGACTACGACAACGGCGTTATACGCATCAAGACCAATCCGTGGGCAAAGGTGAAGATTCCCGAAGCTGACCGCCCGGAGAAACTTGCCATCACGCCACAGGCGGTGAGGGCGTTCTTCTCTGCGCCTATCCCTGAAAGCAAGATGAAGGCACCGCTGGAAGAAATAGGCCGTGATGTTGCCATGATGGTGTTGTGCCTCGCCGGTATCAACACAGTGGACCTCTTCCACCTGAAGAAAGCCGACTACCACGACGGCATCATTCACTATCGCCGTGCCAAGACGAAGAAGTTCAGAGCCGACAACGCCTACATCGAAATGCGGGTGCCGTCTATCTTGTTGCCGTTGTTCGAGAAGTATGCAACCGGCGAGAACGACCCCTACCTGTTCAGTTTCCATGAACGCTACCGCAACTCCGACAGTCTCGGCAGCAATGCCAACAGCGGCATCAAGAAAATCTGCGAGAGTATCGGCATAACAGGCGACGACCGTTATTGTGTCTACACATTCCGCCATACATGGGGGACTATCGCACAGAACGACTGCGGAGCGACCATTAGCGAAGTGGCCTTTGCCATGAACCATGCAAGCGGCCATGAAGTGACGCGAGGTTACCTGAAACTCGATTTCTCCCCGGCATGGAGATTGAACGAGAAAGTTGTGGATCTGATTTTCTACACGGCCACGGAGAGCGAGAAGAAAGACCCCGAAGAAACCATGTTCCGTTTCTCGGCAAAGCACCTCATTCACGGCGGCGCATATTTCCGTGGCAATCTGTTGGGCGAGGTCAAGGACACCGGCTATAACAACATCGAGGAAGTGATACAGGCTCTTGTGCCTTTCGTTCCTGATGATGTGCCAACACGTTCAATGGTACAGTTCAAAATCAAAATCGTTGACAAAAACCTTACGCAGACCTACGAGCGCATGAAGGGCAAAGGCTTTTGAAATCGCGGCCCCCTCTTTTTCTCCTTACCCATTCCGACCGACGAGGCATTTTCGCTTCGCCGGTTTTTCTTTTCAAAAAAAATCAAAAATTCAAGTTTTTTCCTTGCCGTCGCCGTCGTTACTTCTTCTTACATCTTCTTTTATTTATTTTCTTTTTATTTCTTTTCCTTTCTTTTCTTTTGTGTACTTAATTCAAGAATTAAACCGAGCCAGCCTATAGTTTCCTCAAACAAAACCCCCATTAAGTTTGAGGAAACGAAAAATCTCAAAATAACTTCAAACAAAACCCATAGCCAGCCCATAGTTTACTCAAACTTTACTCCATCCACCTAATAGTTAATTTCGCCCCGATTTTCGGCTTTTTTGATGTGCCGCCGAGGAATAAAAGAGAGCCAGCCCCATGTTTCCTCAAACAAAACCCCGGTTAAGTTTGAAGAAACCCCGCGCCAACTTCATGAAGTTTACTTCGTAAAGACACGAAAAAACCGCCTGCGGATTGTCAGGCGGTTGCTGTCTAAAGTGGACGCTGAGTAGATTTAATCATCCTCTCCGGCCAATTCTGCAAGGCGGTCCTCGATTGTTTTCTCTCGATCGCCGGTGTTGAGGTCAATGGCCGTTGCTTGCATCTTAGGCATGGTGTATTGCATCAGCCTTTCAGCAATCACAAGCCTGTCCTTTGGGTCGAGTGCCATAAAGTCGGATGTCATGAGACCGCTGTTGGAATAGTCGGCGAGTAAGGACACAATGACCTCTTTGCCCAACGTCGTTGACTTGTTGGGTGTGCCTTTCTTTCTGCCACCTGTTTTCTTACCTATTGCCATGCGGTTAAAGTTAAATACTCGCCACAAAGATAATAATGTATCTTCGCCAACATAATTTAAGTTCAACTAATCACATTTCAGATATGGGCATATTAGGCGGCGCAATCGGCGCAGGGTTAGGAGCTGTCGGGAGTATTTTCGGCGGCATTTCTGCGTCAAAAGCCATGAAACGTGTTAAAAAAAATCTACAGGAGCAGCGGAAGAAAAACCAAGATTGGTATAACCGCCGCTACAACGAAGATGCAACGCAACGAGCCGACGCACAGGCTATCCTAACCAAAACCGAGGACTCCATCCGCAATCGCAACAGACAGGCGGCAGGGGTTCAGGCTGTCATGGGTGGCACAGAGGAAAGCGTTGCGGCGGCAAAAGCAGCCAATAACGAGGCTCTTGCACAGGCCACAATCAACATAGCAGTGAACGGCGAGGCTCGAAAAGACGCTATCGAGAGCCAATATTTACAAACCGACGCGAATATTCAGCAGCAGTTAAACGACCTTGAAGTGAAGAAATCACAGGCTATCTCTCAGGCTATTCAGGGCGTGACACAGGCTGGCTCTAACATCGCGGGAATACTCTAAAGCTATGCCTGTAAATCCCGAAGATATATTAGCAATGGGCAAAGGTCCGGTGCAAATGTCGTGGGCAGACCAAAACACGCCCCCAACTGCGCCTGTTACCACTCCACCGCCTGCAACAACGACACCGACGACTGTAACACTGCCTGAGCCGGAAACAGACCCCACAGGGCTTGAGAATGTCAACTATGACACCGTTACGGCCAAAGGCGCGCCCAACAATCCAAAGAGTGCCGCCGAGGTCGTAGAGCGCGGTGTTGTTAATGTCGCCAATCCTCAGACGGAAACCGATGTCGAACACGTTACGCCTGTCCCAGAACAGCAGACAACCCCCGAAAAGAAGAAACTATCATACGTCGAGCTGTTTCAGCAGATGTCGCCCTATAAGCCCCCGACACCTGAAGAACTTGAAAAGGAACGTAAGAAGCAGAAGCGTGAGGCTATCTTCGCCGCTATCGGCGAGGGTATCTCGGCTATGAGCAATCTCTATTTCACTACACAGTACGCCCCAAATGCCTTTGACCCCTCAAAAGGTATGGCGGCGACCACAAAGGCACGTTTCGATCAGCTCAAAAAAGACCGTGAGGAAAACCAGCGTCAGTACATGGAAGGCTTCATGCGCGCTATGAGGTGGGATGCCGAGGATGAACGCGACGACCGTAATTGGCAACATACCTTAGAGCGTGAGAAAGTAACCGACCACTATAAAGAGGCCGCAGACGCACGAGCGCAAGCCAAGGCAGACCGCGATGCAGCTATGGCAGAACTCCGCATGGAGCTTATGGAAGGTAGAATTGACCAACAGGAAGCTGCCGCCCGTGCCAAGAAGATTGAGGCCGACTATGCCGACGCTTATTGGCAGTCTCGCATTGGTAAGAATAACTATCGTCGCCCGATTGGCGGCGGTGGTAGTCGAGGTGGCGGCGGAAAACCGGCTGAATATCCGTGGTACGACTCCGACGGCAATCTCCATTACGCTCACTCTTATGAGGCCATGCGTCAAAATGCAATCAATCATGGCACATGGAGCGAGGCGACACAGCAGTCAACCACCACACGCACAACCACAGACCGCCGAGGCAAAACCAAAAGTTCATCATCCTCAAACACCACCAAACCGGCTAAAGGACATTCTGAAAGACCGCAGGGTGGCAAGAAGCCTAACCCGATGGACGGCGGCGGCAATTCCGGCGGCGGAAGCAAAAAGAAGAAGAAAAACCCAATGAGTTAACGCTGGAAAAGGCGCGTGTGTTTGACCCCTTCGGGCACGCGGGACTGACCCCTTTGGGCGAAATAAGAATGACCCTTGCGGGCGAAATAAAAATGACCCCTGTCGAAGCATCGGCAGGGGAATTTTTTTGTAGCTTTGAGATTCCTTGTCCTGGCACGGCGGGGATCAATCTCAAAAGCTACACAATATGATTGCAAAATTAAAGAACATTCTTCGATGTTACGCAGTCGGAATGGGAATAAAAGAGACGGCCAACACGTTTCACCTTTCCCGCAACACCGTACGCAAGTATGTCCGGCTGTTCATTTCAAGCGGCAAGACTGCCGAACAGCTGCTTGAGCTCTCGGAAGAGCATCTCCGTGAGATGTTCGGATGCACGGAGTTCCGTCACCGCGAGCCGTCGCAGCGTCAGCTTGAGCTGGACGCACTGATACCGGGCTATGTCGCCCGGCTTTCCCGCAAGGGCATGACGGTCCGCAAGCTTTTCAACGAGTACAGAAGCGAGCATCCCGACGGCTTTCAGGAGTCCGTGTTCAAACGCGCCGTCCGGCAGTACAGGTTCCACACCACTGTCGTGGGCCACGTCGAGCACTATGCCGCCGACCAGATGTATGTCGACTTCGCAGGAGACAAGCTGGAAGTGGTGGATGAAATGACAGGAGAGGTCAAGAAAGCGGAAGTGTTTGTCGCCATCCTTCCGTTCAGCCACTACACGTACTGCGAGGCTGTGTGGTCGCAACGAAAGGAAGACCTGGTCAAGGCCTGTCAGAATGCATTTGAATACTTCGGAGGCGCGACGGCCGCCATCGTGCCCGACAACCTGAAGGCGGCGGTAAAGACCAGCGACCGGAACGAACCTGTGATCAACGAGGAGTTCGCGGCCTTCGCCGAACATTACGGATGCGCCGTATATCCCGCACGGGTACGTCATCCCAAGGACAAGGCCCTTGTCGAGAACGCCGTCAAGCTGCTGTACCAGTCAGTGTATCTTGACATAGAGGGCATGGTGTTCCCGTCGCTGGACGAACTGAACACGGCGATCCACATATCGCTGCACGACTTCAACGAAAGACTGATGGCAGGAAGGAAGATGTCGCGTAAAGACATCTTCCTGCAGGGGGAGAAGGACTTTCTGCGTCCTCTCCCCGAGAAACCGTTCGTCATCAAGGAGCGAAAGCTGATGACCGTAGGCAAGAACTGCTATGTATCCCTCTTCAAGCACCATTACAGCGTGCCGCGCGAGCATGTGGGAAAACGCGTTGTCATCCTGTATGACGCCGACACGGTGGAGATTTACTGCGGTCTCAATCTCGTGGCGACACATGACCGCTGTGACATCCCGTACACATACTCGTGGAAGAAGGAACACAACCTGCCCGGACATTACGGTCCGTACGACAAGGATCTGGAGGAACTCTTCAA
>ERZ827108.2170-NODE-2170-length-21646-cov-4.359131_pt1 | contig 21646 bp, 17 predicted proteins | sample MGYA00519921_ERZ827108 | MGnify/ENA primary metagenome ERZ827108 (study PRJEB31778, sample SAMEA3449258) | human gut metagenome | biome: human gut; feature: human-associated habitat; material: faeces | place: United Kingdom | collected 2010/2012 ... | reverse complement strand
GCTGCATCTTAATCGATAAAAACTCCCCGGAGCATTTATGCTCCGGGGAGTTTTTGTCTGAGGCACAAGCTGCGAAAAAAGATGTCTCAGTGAGTTGCGCATCGGTTACGGGGGTCACAGCCTTTGTTTGAAATGCCGCCCTGACGGGAGGAGCGACTATCCGAAAATACGGTTTTTCCATTCCATGCGCAGTCGGTCGAGGCTCCATGACGCATTCGCCGGACTTGTTGACGGCAGGCGTATATCATCGATTCCGGTTTTCTCAAGCTGATACCTGCGGTACATCGTGTGCGCCGCAGTGCCGTTTGTGAATATCTTTGTTATGCGGCAGTGCGAGAGTATGATCGAAAGATCGTTCGGCACCGCGCCGCGTATGCTCGAATCCGCACCCCCCTCGATCTCACATGAAGCGACGGCATCCCACAGCGCGATTTTGTGCCCGAGAAGAAAATCCTTCTTTTCCTCGGTAGTGTGCGGCTCGCCGCACCCGTATACCGAGGAGATCACGCGCCAAAACCGATTCTGCGGATGGGCGTAGTAGAATCCGGCACTGCGCGATTTCGGCGAGGGGAACGATCCGAGTATGAGTATCTCGGAATTTTCGTCGAACACCGGGTCGATGTTGTGAAGTTTTTTCATATCCGTATCATATCACGCGATATCGACGCGATATCAGCGGCGCCGCACATGGTCATGGCATCCTCAAGCTCGCGGCGCAGACGGGCAATGTACATCTTTACGCCTTCGTCCCCTCCGCCGTAAACCGCCGTGACGAATGGTCGGGCAATGAGAACGCCGTCCGCGCCGAGGGCGATCGCCTTGAATATGTCCGCTCCGGAACGTATGCCTCCGTCAACGAGAACCTTTGCGCGTCCCGCGACCGCTTTCGCGATTTCCGGCAGCACCTCTGCCGTTGACGGGCATTGCGCAAGAACACGTCCTCCGTGATTTGAAACGACGATCGCCGCCGCCCCCGCGCGAATTGCCTTTTCGGCGCCGCGCACGGTCATGATTCCCTTTACGATAAACAGATTTTTGCAATTGTCTATTATCTTTCGCAGTTCATCTTCGGTCTTTGTCCCCGCGGGAGGCGTTTTACCCCGCAGAAACGGAAGCCCCGCGGCGTCTACGTCCATTGCGACGGCAAATGCGCCGGAATTTTCGACAAGTGCCGTTTTTTCTGTAACAGTTTCGCTGTCCCACGGCTTGACAGTCGGCACGGCGCATCCGCCGCACTCGGCGATCGCGCTGCATGCGGAACGCATCACCTCGGGATCAACGCCGTCCCCGGTGAACGCGCATATCCCCGATTCGGCGCACGAATGTACAAGAATATCGTTGTAGTGTGCGTCGTCGTATTTCTTGCCGTAGTGTAAAGCTACGGCACCGACGGGACCGGCGAACACGGGAAGTGAAAATGTCCTTCCGAAAAGCCGTACCGAAGTATCGACGCTTTTTACATCGGTCAGGGTGTCCATGTTGAGCCTGATCTCGCGCCACTTTGCAAAGTTGCGTGCTGCCACGTCGCCGATCGAGCCGGGACCGGGGATACGGTCGGCGCAGACGCGCCCGTCACATTCGCGGCAGACGGAGCATTTTCCTTCCGTCGCCTCGCGTGCCGCCTGCATGATTTCTTCGTATGTCATGAGTTTCCTCCGTTCTGTCAAATTTATACGGGAAAGGGCTGCCGTAAAGCGCGACTTGCTTTGCGGCAGCCCATGATATTACCTGTTCGGCATGATCTGCCGGAAATACGCCGAAGCGTCAGATTTTCTTTACGGTGATCGTCACGTTTTCGCCGTTTATATCCCATTCCTTCGAGATTCCGCCGTCGGTGTCGGAACCGTCGGCAAGAACGCTCTTTGAAATGGCGGCAAGATTTCTCTCGAGAACACCGGCGAGCTTTTCGTTTCCGTCCACGGAAAGCATGATGTGGTCGGTCACGTCAAATCCCGCGTCCTTGCGCATCATCTGGATCTTCGAGATGAGCTCGCGGACGTATCCTTCCTCGATGAGCGCATCGGTCAAAGTGATGTTGAGCGCAACGGTAATTCCGTGATCCGCGACCGAATAGTAGCCTTCCTTCTGCATGACTTCAATGAGAAGATCGTCCTTCGTGAGAACTACATCATCACCGCCGAAGCTGAATTTCAGCGCGCCTTTTTCTTCAAGCTCAGCCATTGCGGCGTTTCCGTCAAGCTCGGAGAGAGTCTTCTTGATCTCTCCGAGATGCTTGCCGTACTTCGGACCGACGGTCTTGAGCTGAGGCTTGAAGCTGTATGAGGAGAATGCCGAAACGTCGGATACGAATACGGCTTTCTTTACGTTGAGCTCATCCTCTACGATGTCGCGGTAATAATCGCTTACTTCGCGGTCGGTCTTGACGTAGATTTCGGAAAGCGGCTGACGGTTCTTGATGTTTGCGCCGTTGCGCGCGCTTCTGCCGAGCACGACGACGTTGAGGATGAATTCCATATCGTCCTCAAGCTTTTTGTCGATCATGGATTCGCATACGGCGGGGAAGTCGCACAGATGTACGCTCTCGGGAGTATTCTTGTCCACGGTGCGGACAAGATTCTGATAGATATCCTCGGAGATAAACGGCACCATGGGAGCTGCCGCCTTCGCAAGCGTTACAAGCGAGGTGTAAAGCGTCATATATGCGGCGACCTTGTCGTCGGGCATTCCGGATACCCAGAAGCGTTCGCGGCTGCGGCGTACATACCAATTTGAAAGCTCATCCACAAAGGAGTAGAGTGCTTTCGCGGCTTCGGGGATGCAGTAGTTTGACAGCTCGGTGTCAACGTCCTTGACCATGGAATTCATGCGCGAAAGAATGAATTTGTCCATGACGGTGAGCGCACAGTCGGAGAGCGAATACTTCGTGGGGTCGAAGCTGTCTATATCGGCGTAGAGCACCCAGAACGCATATGTGTTGAGGAGAGTTCCGAGGAATTTGCGCTGACCCTCTGTAACGGCGCGGTCGCTGAATCTGGAGGGCAGCCAAGGTGCAGAATTCGTGTAGAAGTACCAGCGTATGGCATCGGCACCGTGACGCTTCAGAGCGTCGAACGGATCGACGGCGTTGCCCTTTGATTTCGACATTTTCTGACCGTCCTCATCCTGGACGAGACCGAGAACGATTACATTTTTATAGGGTGCGCAGTCAAAGAGAAGCGTGGAGATCGCAAGAAGCGAGTAGAACCATCCGCGCGTCTGATCGACCGCTTCGGATATGAAATCGGCGGGGAATTGGGATTCGAACAGCTCCTTGTTTTCAAAGGGGTAGTGGTACTGAGCAAACGGCATCGAGCCCGAGTCGTACCAGCAGTCGATAACCTCGGGTACACGGTGCATCTCGCCGCCGCACTTGTCACACTTGAAGGTCACGGAATCTATGAAGGGGCGGTGAAGCTCAATATCCGCGGGGCAGTCGGGCGCGAGAGTGCGAAGCTCTTCTATCGAGCCGACGGAATGGATATTTCCGCATGAGCACTCCCATATGTTGAGAGGAGTTCCCCAATAGCGGTTGCGGGAAATACCCCAATCCTGTACATTCTCGAGCCAGTCGCCGAAGCGTCCCTTGCCGATCGACTCGGGAATCCAATTGACGGTCTCGTTGTTCTTTATCAGACGGTCGCGCACGGCGGTCATCTTGATAAACCAGCTGTTTCTTGCGTAGTAGATAAGAGGAGTCGAGCATCTCCAGCAGTGCGGATAGCTGTGAGTGAATTCGGGAGCGGCAAACAGCAGTCCGCGATCCTTGAGGTTGCGGAGCACAAGCTTGTCGGCATCCTTGCAGAATACACCCGGCCAATCCGTTTCGGCGGTCATCTCACCCTTCTGATCGACAAGCTGAACGAGCGGGAGCCCGTAGCGCCGTCCGACAACCGCATCGTCCTCACCGAAGGCGGGAGCAATGTGGACTATGCCGGTACCGTCATCCATCGTTACATAGTCCGCGACGGTGACATACCAGCACTTTTCGGAGGGCGAAACAAAATTGAAGAGCGGCTCGTACTCGATATATTCGAGGTCTTTTCCGACATATTCGGCGATGACTTCGTACTGACCTTCGCCGAGAACGCGGTCGCAGAGCGCGGCTGCAAGGATGAATACCTCGTCGCCGTGCTTTACGCGGACGTATTTCTCGACGGGATTCACGCAGAGCGCAACGTTTGAGGGGAGAGTCCACGGGGTCGTCGTCCATGCGAGAAAGTAAGCGGTCTCGCCCTTGATCTTGAATTTGGCGATTGCCGAACGTTCGCGGACATCCTTGTATCCCTGAGCTACCTCGTGGGAGGAGAGGGGAGTTCCGCATCTCGGACAGTAAGGTACGATCTTGAAGCCCTTGTAAAGGAGTCCCTTTGAGTAGATCTCCTTGAGCGACCACCACACCGATTCGATGTAGTCGTTGTGGTACGTTACATAGGGGTTGTCCATGTCTGCCCAAAAGCCGACGGTGTCGGAGAAATCCTCCCACATCCCCTTGTATTTCCAGACGCTCTCTTTGCACTTCTCGATGAACGGCTCGAGACCGTACTTCTCTATCTGTTCCTTTCCGTCAAGTCCGAGAAGCTTTTCAACCTCGATCTCGACGGGGAGTCCGTGCGTGTCCCATCCTGCCTTGCGGGGAACATATGCGCCCTTCATCGCATGGTAGCGCGGGATCATGTCCTTTATGGCACGGGTGAGAACGTGCCCGATATGGGGCTTGCCGTTCGCGGTCGGGGGACCGTCATAGAAGGTGTATTTCGGTGCGCCGTCGCGCATTTCCATGGAACGCTCGAAAATCTTTTTTTCTTTCCAGAAATCGAGAACCGCGCGTTCGCGTTCAGTGGGATCGAGACTTGTCGATACCTTTCTGTACATGATATATTACCTGAATCCTTTCGGTTTTTATTTGCAAATAAAAAATCCTTCATCCGTAAAAAGGACGAAGGAAAACGCCGCCTGCATACGGAATCTATATGCGCCGCCTGTAACGGTGCGGCACCGGCGGGAACTACTTGCCGAAGCACGGTCGCGGCAGAGCGTGAGACTCTCCGGAACGGTATGCTTCGCAGACTTGCGGCGCGGAAAACGCATCGCAGCCGCGGCTTTCATTCTGCGGCTCGGGAATGATCTTCACATATATAAGCCTTCCGGACTCACACCGTCTCCGGATCGCTTTGAGGCAGCAATATATGCTACTCTTTCCTTCACAGCCTTTGCTTCATTATTATAGATGAAATTATATCACAGCATAAAAAAAAAGTCAATAGCTTTCCTCAGCCTTATTAAAGGAAGAAAAAACGGGTAAGCTCAGGCAAGTACGCGCTTTCCGGACGGCGGCGCATTTTCACGGAATCGAAAGCGGAAGCGGACATTGTTGAGGAGGCATTGCCGCCGTGCGGTGTTCCATGACCTTTCCATTATGCGGAGAAAATACGCCGCGGCGATCAACCGGCGGCATATACGCTTACCGTGCTTTCGGGGGCGGATCGTTTCGGATGCGGGATCGGCATGCGCGCCGGAAAGGGCGAGTCTGTTCGCGGCTGCGGATATCTACCGAAGCTTGTTCACGGAATAATACCGCCGTCCGGCTTTTCGGACACGGAATTGCCCCGACTGCGCAGATACCCATATTAGTATCGAATCGGAACGGTTTTCGCCGATGTGATTTTTCGGGAGATTCCTCGGAGATTTCCCGCAGCACATCCGCCATCCGAGCACGGATTTTTCCTTCAAAATACCGTGTCCGACACAGAAAAATAAAATTTCCGAAAAAGTGAAAAAAAGTGTTGACAAAGAAATCGGCTTATGATATAATAATTATCGTCGCCGAGAGCGACGGAGTACGGGAGCATAGCTCAGCTGGGAGAGCATCTGCCTTACAAGCAGAGGGTCATAGGTTCGAGCCCTATTGTTCCCACCACATTCGGCCCGGTAGTTCAGTTGGTTAGAACGCTAGCCTGTCACGCTAGAGGTCAGGGGTTCGAGTCCCCTTCGGGTCGCCATTTTTTTGCCGCAGAAGCGGCTACGCCTCTGTAGCTCAGTTGGTAGAGCAGGGGACTGAAAATCCCCGTGTCGTTGGTTCGATTCCGACCGGAGGCACCAATTCCGGAACGAACGTTCCGGCGGATGAAAACAGAATAGTTTCCACCCGATGCGGATTTAGCTCATTTGGTAGAGCGCGACCTTGCCAAGGTCGAGGTGGCGGGTTCGAGCCCCGTAATCCGCTCCAACGGACACAGCGTTGTAACTCGGTTACAAAAAAGCCGTGTCCGTTATTTATCGGCGCCATAGCCAAGCGGTAAGGCAGAGGTCTGCAAAACCTTTATCCCCGGTTCGATTCCGGGTGGCGCCTCCAAAATAAAAGCATCCCTATCGGGATGCTTTTTGTATTGATTATGCTAAGGCGGAATCGGAGAGACAAACGACCTTTTCGGGGCGGTTGTCATAGAGTTTTTCTCAAAGATAATCATAAAAGTTTGAATAGGGGCATTTTTAATACCGCAGCAGCCAAAAAAGCACTTCGAGAGTAGTGCTTTTTATTTGGCATTGTTTTGCCGGAGGCGGACCGATAAACGGCAGAATATTTCAAAAAGCCGTTTCAATCACATTATGTAAATACTCACTCGTTTTTCACAACACAAATTGAAGGCTTTTCGGTGTCTTTGACTGCTTTTATCCAATTTGCTTCAAGCAGGGTGTTCACCAAATTTTTGAGAGATTCAGAACGGTACCTAATAGCTCCTGCGTATTCTGCCGTCTTGCGGATGCCCGTCGGCGCAAGATCTGCGGTTACTTCCGCTGCGATGTCTATAGTCTGCCTGTCGAGCTCTTTTATTGCTTCCGTACATTTATGCAGTATATCCCGGAGCTCGTCATACTCTTCCTTTGTCCATACGGCAAAATTAGCTTTACCGTTATTAACGTATCCGAGCTTTTGAAGATTTTCCCGACATCCCGACGGCAGGAAATCAAAGCAATCTTCCGCAACAGCAACCAAAGAGTCGGTCATATGCGTCTGAAAGTGCTGAGCATTCAGAGTCTGACCGAAATTTACGGCAATTACGAATCCTCTTTTGTCACTTGAGACTACGCTTTCATAGATGCCGCGAATCGTTTCTTTGTCGGATACATTATATTCGGGCGTGATGTCTTCATATGCCCATACCAGCCCCCGACCGCCGCCTTCGTTGACAATGGAATACGGACCGGTTTCGGGCAATTCTCCGTACTTCTTTGTAAGGTATTCTTCGTTAATATCCAAAGCGAAAACGGAACACAGAAGCAGCTTTTGCCAATGCATCAGATTTTTATCGGCGAATCTATTTCCGAAGCGGCGTTCAAAATCATCTGTGATCACGCCGAAGCGCTCTGCGGCGGCTTCTGTCACGCATTTCAGTTTTTCTTCTATTATGTTTTTGCTTTCAAGCGAAAAGATCGGAATATTGGTCAGATACTTCCCGTTTTTCTGTATGAGATACTGACGGCTGCAGAGAATCTCAATCTCATCCTCCAGGAACGGAACCGATACTCCGAGTTCCATGCTGATCTCCTGAACGGTTACGGGAGTGTAGTACGCCGCAAGCAGTATGTTTCCTTTGACTTTTCTTTTGCTGAATTCCCGGTATTCATTGTCCTGACCGCCCAGCGTTCCCCAAAAATCAATTTTCACATAATTGGGATTATAGCTTTTTTCACCGTATATTCTTTCCATATGCATGCCCTCCATGACGATTTTTCTTGCGCGGAACAAATAGTATTTAACCATTTCCGTGCTGATTTTTTGCCTGACTGCTATTTCGGAGCAGGAGAGATTTTCAAAATAGTACAAAACCATAGCTTCGCGGTATTGATTTGAGAGAAATGACAACTCACGGTGAAGCAGATTCTTTTCATCGTCGTCTATGATTTTATCCGGAACGGGTGAAGAATCATCGGGCATATTCGGGTCGAGATATGCCGAATGATTTGTGCTTCTCGATTTCTTGCGAAGGTAAGCGGCGTACACATTCCCGGCTATCCTCCACATGAAGCCGTAAAAACGTTCCTCATTTTTAAGATTGTCAGCAGATTTTATAATCTCATAGATAATATCGCTTGCAAGCTCTTCGGCTTCATGTGTATTTCCGAGCCTGGTAAGAGCGTAGCCGAATACAGACTTCATATTCTCCGTAATATACTGCTCAAGCTTTGCTTTGTCCAATTAAGATTCCTCCGTTTCCGTTTTTAGGTACCTGCATATATATAGTTGTCGGAATGATAATACGGTTAAGTCGTTTTGTCATTATTATATCATAAAATTTGAGATCGCGGATCGGTCTGTGATGTTTTTCGCGGGAACACGATTTCGCGGGGTGTTGAAGGATTTCCGGCATCTTCCCGCGAAGAAGCATCGGCGTACGAAAATGAAGAAAAACGGCGTAATAAACCGATATTTTGGTCTGCCCGGCGAAACCGTAATTTCGGAAAAATCTCTCCGGAGAGCGCCCGGCGGCGATTTTACATGAATTGTTCATCAGCCGACTTTTGAATTTTACATAACGGCCTTATACTCAATGATGATAAACGATCAGAAAGGATAAAGGTCATATGAAACATATTGAGGCTGTTATTTTCGATTGGGCGGGCACTACGGTGGATTACGGCTGCTTTGCGCCGCTGAAAGGATTTATCGATGCGTTTGCATCCAAGGGCGTGAAGATCACACCCGCCGAGGCAAGAGGCCCGATGGGAGTTCTTAAAATAGACCATATCCGCGCGCTCGCCGCGATCCCGCACATAAAGGCGGAGCTTGAGCAAAATCTCGGTCACGCCGTAACCGACGACGATATCAACGAATTATATAACGTTTTCGAAAGCACGCTTCTTGAAAATCTTGTTGCATACAGCACGGTCAAGCCTTACGTCACGGAAACTGTCGATGCGCTCCGCAGTCAGGGGATTTGCATAGGTTCGACAAGCGCTTACACCCGCGCCATGATGGACAGGATCACATCTCACGTCGCAAAGCAGGGTTATGTGCCCGATTGCTGCGTCTGCGCCGATGAGGTGAGTCGCGGCCGTCCGTATCCCTACATGATGTGGAAAAACATGAGCGAGCTTGACATTGCCGATCCCCGCCACGTCGTAAAGGTCGGAGATACCGTTTCCGACATCAGGGAAGGCGTTTCGGCAGATGCATGGACGGTCGGCGTTGTTATGGGCTCAAGTGAGCTCGGACTTAATGAGGACGAGGTGCGGGAGATCTCCTCCGAAGAGCTTCTCGCACTGAAAAAGAAGACCTTCGAGCGCTTCTGTGAGGCGGGTGCAGATTACGTCATCGACGATATGCGTGAGCTGCCCGGCATTATCGGGCAGATCAACGATCAGCTGCGCGAGATGGAGCCTCATAAGCTGCTGACTCCCGGTCCGCTGACCACACGCCGCTCGGTCAAGCTTGCACAGCTTGCGGATCACTGCACATGGGACGACTCATACAAAAAGCTCACCGTCGGCATCATGAACGATATTACGAAGATCTGCGCAGATACCGACGAATATGCGACTGTATTGCTTCAGGGCAGCGGTTCATATGCGGTCGAAGCGATGATCCAGACCTTCTGCCGCGACGATGAAAAGCTGCTGATCGTCGAAAACGGCGCATACGGCAAGCGAATGATCAAGCAGGCTGAAATGGCGGGAAAGAAATATACGGTTCTGTCCTTTGACATGTGTACGGCGATCGACCCGAAGGCGGTGCAGAAAAAGCTTGATGAGGAGCCCGACATCAAAACGGTCATGCTCGTACACAGCGAAACGACAAGCGGACTTATAAATCCGCTGAAGGAGATCGCCGGGATTGCCAAGGCGGCGGGAAAGACCGTGCTTGTCGATACCATGTCGAGCTTTGCCGCATACGAGACCGATTTGAAAGCCTTCGGCATCGATGCACTCGCATCAAGCGCGAACAAATGCCTCGAGGGACTTCCGGTACTTGCGTTCGTTGTTGCGACAAAAAAGCTTCTTGAAGGAGAAAGCTGTTCAAAGTCTCTTTGCCTTGACCTCTGCGATCAGTATCGGTATCTCTATCCCGACGGAAAATTCCGCTTCACCTCGCCGACCACGGTTTTGCTTGCACTGCGCCGTGCACTTGATCTGTATAAGCTTGAGGGAGGGCTTGAGGCGCGCAAAGCGCGTTATCAGGCAAACCATGACGCGCTTACGGAAGGAATGCGCCGCCTCGGGATCACCTCGATCGTTCCGGAGAAGTGGCAGTCCTACATCATCACCACTTTCGATCTCGGGGATATCAGCTTTGCGGATATGTACGCGCGGCTCAAGGCGGACGGATTTGTTATCTATCCCGGCAAGCTGACGGATAAGAATACCTTCCGCATCGGCACGATCGGCGACCTTTATCCGAAGGATTACGAGAGACTCTGCAAGTGCCTCGAGGAGTATCTGAACTCGGGGAAATAGAGCGTTAATACGCAATATCGAAAAGCTCACACGATGTGTGAGCTTTTCGATATATTACGGCGAGGAATGCTTTGCCGCGGCGCTTTGGTAAAGCCCCGTCTCCGAATTATGACCGGCAGCTTTTCTCCGCTTTTGGTATTGTAAAGATTAAGAAATAAAAGGCGCAGTCGACGATTCCTCCGACATAGGCGGCTTCCGATTCACCGTGATATCGGCAGCGTTGGAGCAGGTGACGATTTCGGTCTCATATGTTCCGCCGGCTATGCCGCCGATATCCTGCCCGAGATCGCAGGTGTAAACCCATTCGATGACGTCTCCGTCCTTCAATTCGTAATCCGAGCAGCCTTTGTTCGGAAATTCGCCGTTGACGCGGTACATCCAGCCGGACAGCGGTCCGCAGGAAAATTCGTAAAGATGATGTATCCCCTGTACATAAACGGTTTTGTACCCGTTTCCGTCGGCTCCCTGATATTCCATCTGAATTTTTTTCTCGCGGACGGCACGTTTTAAGACCGAAAAAACGGTATCGCCTTCAATCAGCTCGTATTCCGTCACGGGCAGGATCACGCCGTCCGGCGGAACATATTCGTCCGATTTAAGCCTGTTGTCCAGCTCTTCATAGTTTTTCAGCACCGTATCGCAGCGTATTTCGAGAGTGACGGTTCGGGACTGAATCTCCGAACTGCTGCCGTCGGCACCGCCGCTGTAATATTCGTCAACCGATTGGATGTTCAGACCGAATACTGCGGCAATCAGCACCGCAGCGGCGGCAATAAGCAGGATAATATTTTTCTTCGCTTTTTTCATTATTTACATTCTTTCAAAAAAGATTTTTTGTTGTTTCTTCGACTGCAAAGACGCGCTTTGCCCGTAAAATAAAAAGTACTCCTTCGATCTTTCGGGTCAAAAGAGTACAACGGATCATAAATCGCAGAAGCGGCGTGATTCATGCCTGCCTTTCGGGAGAAGAATCAGCGCCGAAAACATTTTCGCGCGATCGATCGGCTGCACCCTTCTCACCAAAGCTGTGTTGAACCAAAAGATACGGCGGGTAACCTGACTTATGATGCAGTGGAAAATCCACACGGACACGCTTTCCGCGGGCATGGTTTCACCTAGTTTCTGCGTGCTCCGATCTCGTCAAATACAGTAATGGCGGTTGTTCCGGATTCGAACCGGATTTCCTTTTCATCTACTCAGCGTACAACTTTTCAAAACCGTATCTTTTTAAAATTATTCGGTTGTATTATCCCCGGGGAGAAATGCCCGTAAGGGTGTTTTTGCAAATCCGTTAATAAAGCGTCCTTACGGCGCGGACAGCGGAACTGTAAAGACTTACGAAGTAAGACTTTTGGCAAGTATTATATCACACCTCGCGGATTATTGCAAGTGTTTGCCCGACAAATTCCGGTACAGGGATAAAAGGGCTGGAGTTTCTCTGTTTGCGGCGCATTTACGCCGGGTGCAGATCTTCGCGGCTCTCCGGATTTCGATTGCGAAAAGAGCTTGCGAAAAAGCCGTACCGATGATCCGCCGAAAAAACAATGTCCGCAGAAACGGTCGAAAGACCGTTTCTGCGGACATTTCAAAAAGAAGGTATTTTAAGGGATTGCCGCCTGTCAAACGGACGGAGCGCGCTCACACGATCTTGGCGAATAAGCTTAATATTTCCGTACTAAGACAAACTTTCTTATAAGCATGATGATGTCTTTCATACTCTTTTCAAACGGTTATGTAATTTTGCCTTCTGCTTTTCATGCCGAAAAAAGGTATCGGGTGTTCTATTCCCTGAAAAATCGGAATTTACAAAATGTACAAAATCACAGGGGCTACTCGCAAAAAGAAAAGAGGCAAAGGAGTTAGGCCTGCAGCAATAGTTATTTTCGAAACAGAAACAGGATCGTGCGATCACGTTTTCCGATTATTGTGTTTTTGTTACGGTTCTAATTCCGTTGTCGGCTCATTCACTTACATCATCAGGCGAGCTGCCAATCAAAAACCGATTGTAAATGCTTGCAGTTCGTGTCTATCCGAAACCTATGCATCCGCTTTTTAAAACTGTTCGAGCAGAGCCTTTTACTCTTATGTGAGAGCGGGTCTGAGTTCTGTTTCGAACCACACAACGGTTTCAATCAACTCACATTTGTTTGTTCCGTTTGATACGGTGTGTTCGTGCGGATCAATGTTGCCGTAATGCAGATTTTCAAGTGTGTTCACGGTTTTCACTCCTTTCCAAGCCAAACACCATATCACAGTCGGTGCGGCAAGTCCGGCACTTTTCAAAATAAAAAAGCGGCTACCGTTTCCGATAGCCGCTAAACAGTATTATGGATTTGTATGTGTATCACTTAATTCCGTTTTCTCTGTATTCGCAGAGAAGTCTGCATCCTCCGGCGCAGGATTTTGGGATGTGTCGGGGGTTTCGGATTGTGCCGGAATCGGTGCGTGTGCCGAGGGTTCGGGTGTGGAGGTCTCACTCTCTGTCGGAGCAGTAGGCTCGGTTGACGGTTCAGTTGACGGTTCGGTTGACAACTCGGTTGACGGCTCGGTTGATGGCCCGGTTGACGGCTCGGTTGACAACTCGGTTGACGGTTCGGTTGACAACTCGGTTGACGGCTCGGTTGATGGCTCGGTTGATGGCCCGGCGGTCACTCTGCGGTCCGGCGTTTGGGTATTGCTCTGCTGTGAGCCGTCGGCAGTGACGGTGATAACATCTCCGCCCTGAATTGTGGCTGTGCCGGAGTAACAGCCCCACTGTGGGGTGATGGTCAGTTTGCTGTCCGCATCGGCGTTTACCGTAAAGCGCAAACTGTCGGAGGTGAGCTGGTCGGTATAGTGGTCAACATCGGCAAAATTGATTTTGCAGTACCCGGTGCTGGCTGTGCCGGAAGGGGTGAGAGTGATAGTATAACTTCCTGCGGTGGTAAAGGTAACCGTGAATGTGCCGCTCTCGGATGCAATTTTTACAGACTCGTTTTCAGCAGATACATCGACCGAATAGGAGGCAGCTTGAATTGCCGTTGTTCCCGTTGAGGTGCTTGCGGTAAACCAAGCCCAGCTTACACCGCAAAGGCAGACAGCGCAGATGCAGATAGCAAGCATTGAGGGAGCGAGGATGTGCATAAGACCGTCCGAGCGTTTTTTCTTTGCTGCGTGCTTTGCCCGGTGGAAGAATACAGGATATACCCGCACTGCATTTCGCTCATTTACAAACGGTATAAGGCGGAGGTAAAGGCAGCAGAGCTTTCTGCGCCAATAGCGATATTCGTTGTAGTCTGCCGCACGGAGCATCTTGGTTAGGAGATACCGCTTCTCCCGTCCGAAACGGATGGCAAACTGTGTGAGTTTTATGACGATCAGCAGAAAGGCAGATACGACCAGAACGATCAAGAGTATCAAAGCGCCGCTATCGTTGCCCATAATGATGTATCTCCTTTCGATTGTGTTTGTGTGGGCAATCAAAAGGCATAATACACAGTTTATGCCCTTTGATTGCCCCTCCGCCCGAAGGCGGAGAGGACTTGATTTCTTTGTGATTTTCAGTTAATCGGCAACAACATTGAACCAGTCGCCGTCTTGTACTACATGGTAGCCTGCAGCAACGACAACTTCGTTGTCTCCAAGGGTCGGATTAGACGGGTCATACTTATAGAAGCTACCGCCCTTAACGGTGATCTTCGCATTGGAGCCGTCCTTGCAGTTCAAGGTATTAGCGGGAGTCACTGCCTTGAAGGTACCGCCGTTGATTTCGATCGTAGCATTGCCGAGGGCATAAATCAGATCGCATACAGGGTCGTCGGCAGGTACACTGACCTGACGGAAATCACCGCCATTGATGATAACCTTGCTGTCTCCGTCGGCGCAAACAGCCATGGCTCCGCCGGTAGTGCCGCTCGCATCCCTATTGTACACGGCATATACATCGGCATTGATCGTAAACTGAGCTGTTCTTTCAGCCTGTACTGCGCCATAGCGTCCGTTTGCCTGCATATTCTCGGTAATTTCGTGGGTTCCGTAAGAGGCGCTTTCCGCCGCCAAAACAGCGGGAGCCTTTTCATCGTAGGTGTTGCCGTACGAATCGTATTCAGACACTGCCTGAGTAGCACTGACTCTTATACCGAAGGAAACCTTTGCTGCCCAAGACTTGTTTTTCGGGTTTGCTTCGTTTCCGACTTCCGTAGGCATATAAAGCACCATTGCATAGACCTTTTCATTGTTGACGGCAAGATCTGCACCGACAACACCGGTATCCCCAATGCTCTTAAGCGTTTTGGCGCTGTCTTGCACAGCACTGATAGCCGCCGCACGGTCTGCATATGCAGCATCGGCTTCCGCTGCGCCCAACTTCACAAAATTGCTGAGATAATAAAAATCACCTGCAACATTCTTTCCTCTATTTTCGTAAAGGTTATAAATGCCGAGTGTATACTTCAATGCAAGATTTCCTGCGTTCTTTACACGAAGATATACAACTTCCGTACGACCGGGCTCCCACAATGCGCTTTCCTCGAAGAGCTTGGTTGTATCGTTCACCTTTATCCATTCGGTGAAATCTTTGCTGTACTCTAATTCTATATCAAGATTACCCGCCTGGATTTTGTTTACCGCCGTACTTGCGGTGTCGGTGAACCACGCAAAGGTGGCGCCGATGAGCATTGCGGCGCACATAAGGATCGCCAGCGCGCTGGTAATCAATGCCCGCTTGGTAGATTTGCTTGTCATTGCTGTTTTTTCTCCTTATTCTAATTTTTTCAATGGCAATATGTAAACACGGATTTGCCGTGATTGCCTCTCCGCCGGTCGGCGGAGAGGACTTGGAAATCAGGATTTACTGGGGAACGACGGTGTACCACACTTCGCCATTGGTTTGGTTTTCAGAAACAACCTTGTAGCCATCTGCCACAAAGTTGGTATGCTCACCCTCAGCCTGGCAATCAGCCGGGTTGAAGTTCACAAAGGTGCCGCCCATAACAATTATTTTTGCGGTGCCGTTCTTGTAGGCAGAGTCAATGCAGTTCAGCAGGAAGTTGTAACCGTAAGGTTCGCCGAACGCTTCGACAGCAAAATGACCTCCGGTGATGGTGAGGGTACCCTCTTGAACCTGTACCGCAGTACCACCGCCGTAATAGCTGCCGCCTGTGATGGTCAGATTTGCACCTTTACGCACATTGAGTGCATATCCGCCGTTCGCACCGGTATCAATTCCGCCATTTTTGCCTGCATTGATAGTGGTATCTGCATCAACAATCAGAGCGCAGAAGTTGGTATTATTGTTACCCATATCATCGGGAGAGATAATCTTAGCATCCAAATTCAGTGTAGTGGGTTTGCTGATAGTAATGCGGTCTGCTTCATTGTCGCCGATATTATCGGTTTTGATATCCTTGACAGAAACGATACCGCCATTAGCCAAAGCCTCTTTCATCTCTGCAGCAGAAGCAACAGGATAACCTGCATCCTTGTCATAGGTGTTGTCAAAGCTGTCGCTTTCGTATGTATACTGAGTAGCAACAACGGTTATACCGATACCGTCGATGGACAGTCCCTGGTACTCGTTGCCGGCAGTGGTCTGCATCACGCCCTTGATGTAATATACATCGCTGGTTTCGGTCTTTTTCAGATTGCCGGTGAACTCGTCAAGCGCAGTTTCTGTTTCTGTTCCATCGGCTGCCTTTGTTACCAGATAGAAGTCAATAACATCCAACAGATCGAAATTACCCTCATTAGCAGCGGTAGTGCCCGTGTTGACCTGTGCTTTCCACTTCAAAGCCAAATTACCCTTGTTGGCAATTCTGAAGCCCTCGGTCAGATAACGGCAGCCCGGCTCCCAGAGAATCTCTGCGCCAGCTTCTGCATCCGTCGTAGCAGCTTTGGTGAAGTTCAGCTTCTCAATATGAGAATCGCTGTCCGCGCCGATAATATCCACTTTCAGATTGCCGGACACAATCTTATTGACCCCGGTGGATGCGGTGTCGGTGAACCACGCAAAGGTGGTTCCGATGAGCATTGCGGCGCACATAAGGATCGCCAGCGCGCTGGTAATCAATGCCCGCTTGGTAGATTTACTGCTTGTCATTGTTTGTTTGCCTCCTTATTCAATATTTTTTCAATGACAATTTCAATGACAATATGTAGACACTGGTTTTACAGTGAGTTACACCGTAGTGGTGTCGGACGGAGTGTCGTCCTTTTTCGGCGTTTCACCGCCGTTTTGCGCCATCTGCGCTTTCATTTGCAGCAGCTCCTGCATCATACGCTGTGTTTCGGCACGGTCAGCCTCGATTTTATCCCGCTCGGCTTGCAGCTCTGCCTGCTGTTCTGCCTTATATTTGCGGAACAGACGGATGCAGCGGATGCCCTCTAACAGAATGAGGAGCAGAAACGGAATGAGAATACAAACGATATAGCCGGGGGTCGATTTCAAAAACTGAAAGAATGTACCCACCTTCGGGATACGGCTGCTGTATTTACCCAGCACATACGGATAGGTAACGACGGTTTCATCATCGGTGTCCGTTGTTGTACCGTAGGTGACAAAGCCCGGTTCGCCGTTTGCATCGGTTGTGATCTTGCGGATCTTATGGGTTACGGTTTCGCCGTAGTTGGAGGTATTCTGCGAGGTATAGGCGATGATGTCGCCCTCTTTTAAGGTAGAGGGATCAACCTCTTTCACGAGCACCAAATCGCCTGCGCTGAAGTCGGTCTTGCTCATTGAGTCGGACAGAACAATGAACGCCTTATAGCCGAACAGATTGCGGTCGGCACGGTCAAAGGTGGATACCGAAACAATGGTGAATATCATCATAAAAACGGCAAGCGCCACCATCAGCCACACAAATATACTGCGGATTATGTTTAATGCTTTCATTTGCTCACTCCTTATCGTTTCGGCATAGACGCAGGAGCAGATTCATTTCTTTGTCCCGCTCCGGACTATACGATTCATCCGGATAAATGTGCAGCTTTATGTAACAGTTTCCGCAGAGCAGCTGACCGCTGCCGACCTCATAATACTTGCGTTCGGAAACAGGCATATCAAACGGAACGCCGGTATCGCAGCCGCAGCAAGCGCATTTGTCGGTTTCTTTGTTGGGTGTTTGCATTGCTTGGTTCTTTCCTTTTTTAATCGAACAATTTGTTCGGATTATTCTTGGTCTGCGTTGCCTCGGCGCACAGCGTAAAGGTGAGGTTGAGGTTCTGCGTTTCATTGCCGCTGTTTTCGGGGTAGTGAAAAACCGCAGTCAGATTGCGGCGCTGCCCGATTTTCAAGGTATCATCGGCGGCGACAACATTTTGCTTTGTCAGTTCGTTTGCCGTGCCGGAGTATAAAACTTTATTGCCGTCCTTTATCGTCACGGTCAGCACACGGCTGAGCCCGCCCGAAACATTATCGAGATAAAGGCGGTAATACACATCCCAGGTGCTGTCGTTCTCAATAAAGAAGTCCTTTACAACCGTCATACCCGGCTCAAAGAGAAATTCGTGTTCCCGAATGACGGGCTTGCCGTCGTTGAGGTTTATTTTAACCTCGCCTGTGTGGAACAGGTTATTTTCAACGGAAACGGAAGCATACACAAGGGCGAAGGTGGTGATGCAAAGGCAAACGGCAAGAATAATAATGGCGATAATGCCGCCCGTCAGTCGTTTAGCGGTTTTTGTTTCAGCCATTTTCCTCATCCTCCTTACGCCTGCGGGTTACAAGCAGGAGGATCATCATACCGAGTGAGCCGGCTGCAAGCACCGCCCACAGCAGGATGTTGGAGGTATCGCCTGTCTGCGGAGAGTTATCGAGGTTTCCTGTTTCCTCGACCCACCATTTGAAATCGGCAATCAAGTCCTTATTCTGATAGTCATTACCTACGCTTGTATCTAAATAAGCCGTGATTTCGTAATACAGCTCGTCGGTGGCGGATTTCTTTGACGCCAATTTGTGCGCCAGACTTTCGGGCATATCCCGCATTAAACCGTCATACATCGTTTCGCCTGTAGAGAGCAGATTTACCCGTACTTTCAGCACTTCGGCTAATTTTTCATAGCCGGGGCGGACGGCGGCTTTGTAATGCACGGTGATTGTATCGTGATAGGATACCCGCACACGGAAGTATTTTGTTTCGCTGTCGCCGGGGAACATATTGCCTACCGCAAACGGCGTGTTTTCCTCCGGCTGCTTATTGTAGAGTTCAACGGTCGCTGCTTTCTTTACTTCGGCGGTCGTGCTTTGCGTAGGGACGGCAGAGGAAGAAGTGGCGGCGGAGCCATACGGTGTTTGTGTATCGGAACTGTCCGGCTTCTCGGTGTCGCTGCTGTCGGGCGCTTGGCTATCGCTGTCGGGCTTGGTCGTGTCCTCGTCCGGGGTAATCAGATTATCCGGCACGGTCACGGTGGCAGGGGTGGCGTTCGCTATTTTATTGTATATAAGCGTACCGCCGAGGGCTAAAAGGCTGAGTCCGAGCAAAACGGCGAGAACGATAATGACGATCTTGATTTTCTTTTTCTGTTCCACTCCGGCTCCCTCCTTTCGTTATTTTTTATTCCTGCGGCTCCGGCTTGGTTTGCTTCACATAGTTTTTCACTACGGAAAAGATCAGCCGGAAGTTCAGCACACCCGCAATACTGTTGTCTTCCTTGGGGGTCTCAATTTGTTTTATCGCCTCACCGAGCAGGGTGTCGAGGATGTGGTGCAGCACCTTTTGGACATCGACCGAGTCCGGGAAAGCGGTTTTCATCTTTTCAAACAGGTTTTTATACCGTGCCATGTGTTCGGTATACGCATACTTCTGAAATGAAATGGAATAATAGTAACGGACATAGAATGTCAGCTCGTTGGGATGCGCCATTAAATAATCCCAACATTTCGTAAACAGCACACGGCAGCGGGATTCGTAATCGAGGCTTTCGTAATTCAGTACGGTATAATTCTTAAGTATCACCGACAGGAATTCCTCGTCGGCAAACGCAAAGGATTTGGCAATCAAATCCTCTTTGTCCTCGAAACATTGGTAAATATAGCAACATTCAATCCGCTGATTTTGCAGATGGCGTTTGTTGTTGTGTTTTCAAGCCCCAAGGCCGCAACGGTCTTGATCGTCCCCTCAATTAACTCCCGCCGCAATGCTTGGGTCTTATCGTTTTGCGGAAGCATTATCGCATCTCCTTTGCATAGCAATTACTTATTTCGTTATTTATGATCGACGCATTTCTTTCGCAGAGTTAATCACTCTGTGCCGGTTAAGTAAGCGCTATTCACCCACATAACCGGAAAGATTATAACACCATTATTCGAAAAAATCAAGTGAATTCGATTGATTTCTGCCATTTTTCAAGAAAATTTCGGATTTTTGGTTGTCACAAGGTGTCACGCCATAAGCGAACACTATCTCCCCGATAGGAATGGACAGTCAGATGCGCAGTCAGAAAACGGTTAATTCTACTTGCTAAAATATATGGTGTCCGATCGGACAATAAAAATAGGATGCTTCAAACGATGAAGAAGGGTGAAAACATTTTCAAGAGAAAAGACGGACTTTGGGAGGCTCGGTATATCAAGGGCTATGAACTGTCCAGCAAAATCAAGTACGGCTTTTGTTACGGTAAAACCTATAAGGAGGCAAAAGAAAAAGTTTCAAAACACAAGGCGGCTTTGCTTGCAGGCAAACCGACACCGCAGACCGGTACACGCCATCGCTTTGCTTTTTACTGTGATTCGTGGCTGCAAAAGCTCAAACGAGCATTCGGAAATCTACCTATATCAAGTAAGATAAGCGAGTGCGCATTGGCATCTACTTTACCGGTGCCGGGCTTGCAGACCTTGCAATCATAAAGGAGATACTTGCTGTCGCAGAATCGTCAAGGCCGTGATTCACTGCAGGAAGAGAAAAGGGCGCAGCCTCCATAACAGAGGTTGCGACCAATCTTTCATAAGAGAATACTTCCTTATGACGGAAACGGTTGAGCTTACCGAACTTTTATGGCGGAAGTTGACTCCTCAAATCCGAACACCCGTCAGCCTTTACTCGAAAGGACTTTACTTCCTCTTCCATAAGGTTGTAGACCGAGGTTATTTTGTAGTATCCGTCCGGCTCGTCCCATACGGTCACGGAGTTTACGAGTAGGTCAATAATTTGTCTGCGGAAATCTTCGTCCTCAATGTCCCCATTTAGGAATTGAGACAACCAACGGACGATGAGCGGCTTATCTAATATAATGTAATCGTCCTCCGCAACAACAAGGCGGCGTTCGACATCTCTTTTTCTCTTTTCCAAATCGGTTAATCTTGCCGCAAGTGTTTCCGACTCCGCCCCCTTTTCTACTAATTTCAATAGATTAGAAATGCTTTTATCGAGTTCTTGGATTTCTGCTCTTAATGCAGGGATAACCTCGTCATTTTCCAAATCCTCTTGATTGCCTTTGATAGCCATATCCGCAATCGTATCAATTCTTTCGGGTGTGAGCAGAGCCATAGCATCTTCTGCCACGATTCTCTCTATAAACTCTTTCTTCAAGGGTTTCTTATCCCGATCTACGATTATATGTGCGCCTACTATAAAAAGATCGAGAAAAACATTCAAAAGAGTACCGCCGAAAGCTACCGCGGAATGATAAACGGTAGAATTCGGCGGTATTTTACTGCCCGAAAGGATTTGACGGTCGGCAGCATCACCGCAAAGGACATTGAGGATTTCTACGAGTGGATGTTCGCCTCAGGCGTTGTCGCCAACACCGTTATCCACTACCACACCGTCCTGCACAGTGCCTTCAAAAGAGCGTTCAAGGACGGGCTGATCGAGTCAAATCCCTTTGACCGCATCGACCGCCCGAAGAAAAACAAGTTTACGGGTGAAAACTATTCCGAGGAAGAACTGATTGCTATGCTGGGGCTTATTCGCGGGGATATTATCTATCCGGCTGTCATGCTGGCGGGCGGCTTGGGGCTGCGCCGCAGCGAGGCGTTGGGTGCACGGTGGTCACGGGTAGATTGGGAAAAGAAAACCATACTGCTCGACACCAAAATCATTGAGTATAAAGAAAACGGTAAAGTCATCGTCGAACCCGTGGAGGAAATGAAAAACAAATCCAGCCGCCGCACACTGCCGCTGCCGGACCCGGTGTATGAAATGCTGTGCGAGGAACGGGAAAAGCAGGACCTGTACCGCCGTATGTTCAAGGGCAGCTACAACCGCAAATACGACGATTA
>ERZ827108.2168-NODE-2168-length-21660-cov-8.289377_pt1 | contig 21660 bp, 19 predicted proteins | sample MGYA00519921_ERZ827108 | MGnify/ENA primary metagenome ERZ827108 (study PRJEB31778, sample SAMEA3449258) | human gut metagenome | biome: human gut; feature: human-associated habitat; material: faeces | place: United Kingdom | collected 2010/2012 ... | reverse complement strand
TTATCTATATCTATTATGTAATTTTATGATATAATTAATTATGTAGTTGGAGGTATTATAATGAAGAAGGTCAATAAACAAAGAAAAGATTATTTATCTTGGGATGAATTTTTTATGGGAGTTGCTAAACTTGCTGCAAGAAGAAGCAAGGATCCTAATACACAGGTTGGTGCTTGTATTGTAAGTAAAAATAATAGAATTTTATCAGTAGGATATAATGGAACTCCAAATGGATATGATGATCATTATTTTCCTTGGGATAGAGAAGGTGATGCCCTTGAAACTAAATATCTTTATGTTGTTCATGCTGAAAGAAATGCTATACTAAATTATAGAGGTAGTAATAAAGATTTAGAAGGAGCAAAAATATATGTTGATTTATTTCCTTGTAATGAGTGTGCAAAAGAAATTATTCAAGTTGGTATTAAAGAATTATATTATTTAGAGGATAAATATAAAGATACTAAAGAAGTTATTGCTTCTAAAAAGATGCTTGATGCTTGTGGAGTTAAGTATACTTGTTTAAAAGATAAAATTGATGTCTAAATTCGACATCTTTTTTAATTTTTATCTCATATAATTATTTTGAGGTGGAAAATGAAAAAGGCATATTTGGGAATTGATATTGGTAGTATATCTACTAAAGGGGTTGTTATTGATGAGAATAATAATATTATAACAAGTTCATATTTATATACTGAAGGTAATCCTATCTTGGCTAGTAAGAGAGTTATTAGGGAACTTAAGAATAATATAGACTTAAATAAATATAAGGTTGTAGGAGTAGGTACAACTGGTTCTGCTAGAAAATTAATTGGAACAATACTAGGAGCTAATACTATTAAGAATGAAATTACTGCGCATGCTATCGGAGCTATGAGTATATATCCTAATGTTAAGACGATATTTGAGATAGGAGGACAAGATTCGAAGATTATTATTATTGATAATGGTATTGTTACTGATTATGCAATGAATACTTTATGTGCTGCTGGTACGGGCTCTTTTTTATCTAGTCAGGCTAAAAGACTTGGTATTCCTATTGAAGACTTTGGTAAGATAGCACTTACTAGTGATAATCCTACTAAGATAGCTGCTAGATGTACAGTATTTGCAGAATCTGACTTAGTACATAAATCACAAATAGGACATAAAAAAGAAGATATAATAGCAGGTCTTTGTGAAGCGGTTGTTAATAATTATTTAAATAATGTTGGTAAAGGTAAAAAGATTAAACCACCAATTGTATTTCAAGGCGGAGTATCGAAAAATATTGGGGTAGTTAAGGCTTTTGAAAAAATTACTGGATATAAAATATATGTTGATAATAATTCTCATTTGACTGGTGCTTTAGGAGTAGCTATTTTATCAAGAACAGAAGAAGAAATTGATTTTTCTTTTGATATAGAAGATATTATTTTTGAAACTAAAGGAACAGAATGTAAGGGCTGCTCTAACAACTGTGAGATTATTAAAGTTATGAGAGATAATAAAATTATTGATTCTTGGGGAAATAGATGTTCTAGAGGAGAACTTGTTCACAAATAATGATATTTATCATACGATAATATGGGAGGAATAATTATGTATGATGTTTATCAAATTATGGCTGGAGATACAATAGATGCTATTGCTAATAAGTTTGGAACTAATAGTAGTGTTATTAGACAATTAAATCCTAATAGTGGATTTGGGGTTGGCAGTATGATAGTAGTGCCAGTAACTAATCAATATTTTGATATTTATACAATTAAAAAAGGAGATTCTTTATATGAGATAGCAAGAAAATATAATACTGATTATAATTTACTTGCTATGCTTAATGGTATTAGTACTAATGATTATATTTATCCTGATACAACAATATTAGTTCCTAAGAAAGATGTTAAGTATTATTTTACTAAAGATAATGATACACTATCTTCAGTTAATAAACTACTTGGTAGTAATATTAATAATCTTTTAAGACAAAATAAAAATATTTATTTAAGAGAAGGACAATTAATTGTATATAAGGATTAACTTTTTAACTATAAGGAATTACTTATAGTTTTTTTGACCTATATATGATAGACATAATGATGTTTCATTTCTAGACTAAGAGGCTGGAAATGACACTAAAAGACCTTGGCTTTTAGTGAAAGGAAAGTATTGATATATTTAGTTATTTAGTGTATAATTTAATTATGATAGGAGAGTTGTTATTATGGTATTTAGAAGACCTTATGCTTTTTTAATTAAATATTTTAGATTAATACATATTATTCTTTTTATATTATTTGCTTATATTACTTTTAAAGCTAATAGTATATTAACTTTTTTTAAAGATTATATTAATTATAAAGGTAGTATGGAGATTATATCTAGTGATTATATTAATGTATGGATATTTATATTTTCAATTTTAATAATTGGTATATCAATAATTATATTCTTTTTAATGAGATATAAAAAGAAGCCTAAATTATTTTATGTTATTACTTCAATAGTTAGTGTTATATCAATGATATTATTCTTATATTTATATGGTAATATTAAGGCTTTGGAAAGTACTAGTATGGCCGCTAGAGAGATTAGATTGCTTAGAGATATTAGTAGATTTAATTATTGGATGTTATTTATTATGTGTATTCCTACTTTAATTAGAGGATTAGGCTTTGATATTAAGAAATTTAATTTTAATAAAGATTTACAAGATCTTAATCTTAGTAAAGAAGATAGTGAAGAAATTGAAATTAGTACTAATTTATCTTCGGATAAAATACTTACTACTGGTAGAAGAGGTATTAGAGAACTCAAATATTATTATGCAGAGAATAAGTTTTTTATAAATATTATATTAGGTGTAGTAGCAGTTATTCTTATACTTATATTTCCATTTAATAAATTTGTTATTCATGGTACGTTAAGTGAAAAACAAATGTTATCTACAAGATATTTTAATTTTAAAGTTATTGATTCTTATGTATCTGATAGAAATAGAATAAGTAGAGATAATGCTTATATTATTGTTAAGTTTAGTACTAAAGGTAAGATTAGTAAATATAATTTTAAATTAGATAATTTTGTTTTAAAAAGTAAAGATAATGATTATATTCCTAGTCTTAAATATTATTATTACTTTGATGATATTGGTACAGGATATAAAAGAGAAAAACTTGCTACGAATAAATATAATGAATATATTTTTGTATATAATATTAATAGTGAAGATAAGAATAGTAAATTTACTTTAAATTATTTAGGTGATGATAGTAAAATAAGACTTACTCCAAGTGTTTTGGAATAAGTCTTATTTTTATTTATTTTGTATTATGAAAGATTATATCCATGAATAAATTATAATATATATTGGTAATTTATTTGGTATATTAAGAAAAATAAGTAATTTTATAATTAATTTTGTAGACTTTTGTTATAAATTGTTATAAAATATTATTAACAAGGAGATAACTAATTATAAGGAAGGTAAACAAAATGGTTGGTAAAAGAGTAAGAGAACTGAGAATAAAAAGAGGTTTATCGCAACAAGATTTAGGATTAGCTATTGGTGTTACTAAAGTATCAGTATGTGGTTATGAGAATGGGACTAGAATTCCTAATTTAGAAAAACTTGTTAGATTAGCAGAAGTACTTGAAACTACTACTGATTACTTACTTGGAAGGGAAGTTCCGGTATGGGACGATGCAAACAGATCTTATGTTGGATCAGTCTCCTACGACGATGTTAGTTTTATTACAGAACTTAGACATTATCCTGGACTTTATAATAAGATTATGAAGGATGTTAAGAGGTCTGCTAGTATTATTAATAAAAAGTTTAATTAATGAAAGAAGGAAGATGTATTATGTTAGATGTTAAAGATTTATATAAAGAGAGTTATATTGGTAAAGAAATTACTGTTAGCGGTTGGATTAAAAGTCATAGAAAGCAAGCTCATTTTGGCTTTATAGACTTATCTGATGGTACTTGTTTTAAAAATTTACAAGTTGTATATGATGATAAATTAAAAAAATTTGATGATATTACCAAACTTAAATTAGGTAGTGCTATTACTGTTACTGGTAAGTTAGTTGAATCTCCTAAAGAAGGTCAAGATTTTGAACTTGTACTTTCATCATTTGTATTAGAAGGTGATTGTCCTGATGATTATCCTCTTCAAGCAAAAGGTAGACCAACAAGAGAGTTTTTAAGGGATATTGCTTATTTAAGACCTAGAACTAATTTATTTAATGCTGTATTTAGAGTTAGAAGTGTGGCAGCTTATGCTATTCATAAGTATTTCCAAGATAATGGTTATGTATATTTTCATGCACCTTTAATTACTTCTTCTGACTGTGAAGGAGCAGGAGAGATGTTCCAAGTTACTACTTTGGATTTAAACAAAGTAGCAGAAACTGGTAAAGTTGATTATGATAAAGACTTCTTTGGCAAGATGGCTTCTCTTACAGTATCTGGTCAATTAGAAGGTGAAACTTTTGCTATGGCTTATAAAAAGATTTATACTTTTGGTCCTACTTTTAGAGCAGAAAATTCTAATACTAAAACTCATGCTTCGGAATTTTGGATGATTGAACCGGAGATTGCCTTCTGCGACTTAAATATGGATATGGATATTATGGAAGATATGCTTAAGTATGTTGTTAAGTATGTTTTAGATAATTGTCCTAATGAAATGGAATTTTTTGATAAATTTGTAGAAAAAGGTTTAATTGAAAAACTTACTAAATTAATTAATAGTCATTTTGTTAGAATTGATCATAAAGATGTTATTAAAATTCTTAAAGAAGCTGATGTTAAATGGGAATTTGAACCTGAATATGGTGAAGATATTGCTAAAGAACATGAAAAATATATTACTGAATATTTTGATGGACCAGTATTTATTAAAAATTGGCCTAAAGATATCAAAGCCTTCTATATGAAACTTAATGATGATAATGAAACAGTAGCCGCTGTTGACCTTGAAGTACCTGGTGCTGGTGAACTTATAGGTGGAAGTCAAAGAGAAGAGAAACTTGATGTTCTACTTAAAAGAATGAAAGAACTTGGTATGGAAGAAGAAGGTATGGAATGGTACTTAAATCTTCGTAAATTTGGTGGCTGCTACCACAGTGGATTTGGTATGGGATTTGAGAGACTTCTTATTTATCTAACTGGAGTTGATAATATTAGAGATGTTATTCCTTATCCTAGAACTCCTGGTAATTGTGAATATTAATTAGAGGCATAAAATGAATAAAAAGGAAGTTGAACTTACTAAGTACTTTGATAATATGTGTATTATTTTTAATACTAAAAAGGTTATGTTTAGTGAGTGGGAAAAGTATTTTAAAAAGTTAAAAGAAACAATAATTAGTGGAGTTACAGATATTAATTATTCTAAGTATGTTGAAGCTTTAAAGAGTTGCCTTGTATATTGTGAAGATTATGGCGATATGTATAAGTATCGTAAAGATATGGCTAATCTTAAGACTTTTCTTAGATACTTTGAAGTATAACTTAAATGGTTATACTTTTTTCTTATATATATTTCTTTTTGGTTAATACTATTACTAGAAAGGAGTGTGTATTTATGAAGAAAGTTTTATTACTTATTGCAGTAGTAGCGGTTTTATCGGGATGTGGAACTAATGATAAACTTACTTGTACTTATGATAATACAGTAGGTGATGTTACTTCTAAGACTGAATATGTTATTGAATATAGAAATAATAATATTAAAAAAATAAAGGCTACTTATGATTATAAAAGTAATCATGTTGATGGAGTAGGTACTGGTACTGATGGAACTACTAATGATAAAGATGATAATAAAGATAATGATGGTATACTAGGTGGTACTGTTGGTAGTGTTTTAGATGATGTTGTTGATGGTATTACTGATGGTATCATTGATATTTCTGGTATTAAGACAAGACACGATAGTAAGTTTGGTACTTATACTAATATTAAAGGTTTTACTAGTGATGTTAATGTTAATGATGATACTAATTATAAAGTTATTTATACTTATGATTTAAATACTTTATCAGATAATGATATTAAAAATCTTGGTATTAATAGAGACTTAAATACTTTTAAGACTACTCTTACTAATCGTGGTTTAACTTGTAAATAGTTAATGCTTATATATAATATGTATGGTTGATACTTAAGTTAAGACTAGTTAGGCTTAACTTAACCTCTATAGACTATAGGCTATAGAGGCATACGAAAAAATATTACTCTCTTTCTAGAGAGTTTTTCTTCGCTAGGAGGTTGTTATTTGAGCTAAATTGTGATAAAATTATAACTAGTAAATATGATAGAAGAGAAAGAAGGAATATTATGGGTTATAAAACAATGGATGCTAATGAAGCCGTTAGTAGAGTTAGTTATAAATTTACTGAAATAGCGGGTATTTATCCGATTACGCCAGCGTCTCCTATGGCGGAGAAAGTTGATGTTTTAGCAAGTAAGGGAGAAATTAATTTCTGGGGTAATAAAGTTAAGGTAATTGAAATGGAATCTGAGAAAGGAGCTATTGCTACTGTTCATGGTGCACTACAAGCAGGAGTACTTGCTACTACTTATACTGCTAGTCAAGGATTACTTTTAATGATTCCTAGTATATATAAAATGGCTGGAGAAATGCTTCCGGGAGTTATTCATGTAGCTGCTAGAAGTTTATCTACGCATAGTCTTAGTATTTTTGGTGATCATCAAGATATATATGCAGTTAGACAAACTGGTGCTTGTATGCTTTCATCTTCTTCAGTAGAAGAGGCTTATCATATGGCTATGGTTAGTCATTTAGCTAGTATTAAGTCTTCACTTCCTTTTATTAACTTTTTTGATGGCTTTAGAACTAGTCATGAAATTGATAAAGTAAAAGAAATTGATCTTAGTAAATTAGAAACTTTAATTGATAAGAAGGCTCTTAGAAAGTTTAGAGATAATGGTATGATAAGTGGAGCTACTACTAGAGGAACTGCTGAGAATGAGGATGTTTATTTTCAACATACGGAATCAAGAAATGGTTATTATATTAAAGCTATAGATAATGTTATTTATTATATGGATAAGATTAATAAGATATGTAAGACTGATTATAAACCATTTAATTATTATGGAGATAAGTTTAGTGATACAGTTATTATTGCTATGGGTTCAGTATGTGAATGTATCAAGGAAGTAGTAGATGACCTTAATAAGAAGGGTAAGAAAGTAGGCTTAGTTACTGTTCATTTATATAGACCATTTAGTAATAGTTATTTATCTTCAATTATTCCTTCTAGTGTTAAGAAAATTGCAGTACTAGATAGAACTAAAGAAGCTGGTAGTAGTGGAGAACCTTTATATTTAGATGTTGTTAATGCTTTAAAAGATAGAGATATTAAAATTATTGGTGGTAGATACGGATTATCTTCTAAGAATACAACACCCGCTATGATTAAGAGTGTATATGATAATTTAAGTGGTGATATGAAGAGTAATTTTACTATTGGTATTAATGATGATGTTACTAATTTAAGTTTAGATATTGATAATAGTTATAGACTTGATAATAATAATTATGAAATGCTTATATATGGATATGGTTCTGATGGTATGGTATCTACTTCAAAAGATATTCTTAGAATTATTGGGGATAATACTAAGAAGTATGTTCAAGGTTATTTTCAATATGATTCTAAGAAGAGTGGTGGTGTTACTAGAAGTCATATTAGAATAGGAGATACTCCTATTAGGAGTAGTTATTATGTTGATAATCCTAATTTTATTGTAGTATCTAAAGATTCTTATATGTATAAGTATGATATTCTTGATAATATTAGAGAGGGTGGTACACTTCTTTTGAACACTAATTTAAGTAGTGATGATTTAATTAGAAGTTTACCTAATAAAGTTAAATATTTACTTGCTCTTAAAAATGTTAATGTTTATACAATAGATGCTTATAAAGTAGCAGGTGAAATGGGTCTTAAGAATAAGATTAATACTTCAATGGAAGTTTGTATTTTTAAGATTATGGATATTTATAATATTAATAAAGTTATTAGTATTATGAAAGATAATATTAAGAGTAGATTCAGTAGTAAAGGTAAAAAGATTATTGATATTAATAATAAAGTAGTTGATAATTCTCTTAAGTATTTGAAAAAGATTAGTATTGATAGTTCTTGGGTAAAATTAGAATATAGTGATAATAAGAAATTAAACTTTAATGAAACAATTAATTTACTTAAGGGAGATACACTTCCTGTTAGTAGTTTCTTAGATGTATCTAATGGTGTCTTTGAAGGTGGTACTACTAAGAATGAAAAGAGAAATATTGCTGAGTCGATTCCTAACTGGATACCTGAAAATTGTTCTGAATGTAATAAATGTGCTTTTGCTTGTCCACATGGTGTTATTAGACCTTTCTTACTTGATAAGGATGATAAAAAGATAGAGTCTATTCCTTCAATTATGCCTAAAGATGTTAATTTTGCTATTGGTATTAATTATGAAGAATGTACAGGGTGTGGATTATGCGCGGTTACTTGTCCTGGTAAGATGGGTAAGAAGGCACTAGAAATGGTACCAAATAAGAGACATGATAAAGAATTTGATTATTTACTTAAAAACAATATTAATGATAAGTATGATAGTAATATTTTAACTAGTAGAAATATTAGTTTTAGAACTCCTAAATTTGAATATTCTGGAGCATGTGCAGGATGTGGAGAGACTCCTTATTTAACTAATTTAACTAGAGTATTTAATGATAACTTGGTCATTGCTAATGCTACTGGCTGCTCATCTATATATGGTGGTAGTACTCCTAGTTTTCCATATAGTATACCTTGGGCTAGTTCTTTATTTGAAGATAATGCTGAATATGGCTATGGTATTCTAAATGGTATTAATATGAAGAGAGATAAGATTAAGAAATACATGAAGGAGTATCCTAGAAATAAGGTATTTAAAAAATGGCTTAATAATATGAATAATTATGATATATGTAAAGAAGTGTATAAAGAGATTGATTATAAGAAACATCCTTATTTAAATGATATGAAAGACTATATAGTTCCTAAATCTATGTGGATAGTAGGAGGAGATGGATTTGCCTATGATATTGGATATGATGGTATAGATCATGTTTTATCAAAGAATGATAATATTAATATTATGGTACTAGATACAGAAGTTTATTCTAATACTGGTGGTCAAGCTTCAAAGAGTTCTAATTATGGAGCTACAGCATCATTTGCTTCAAGTGGCAAGAATAATTATAAAAAAGATTTGGCTAGAATTGCTATGTGTTATCCACATGTATATGTTGCTAGTTGTAATATTGGTTATAATAACGAGCAATATCTTAAGGCCTTAAAAGAAGCTAGTAGTTATGATGGACCATCAATTATAATATGTTATAGTCCTTGTATTGAACATGGTATTAAGAGTGGCATGGAACACTCACAATCTAATGCTTATTTGGCTACAGAGTGTGGTTACTTTATTACTTTTAGATATAATCCTAGTACAGGTAAGTTAATACTTGATTCTAAAAATCCTGATTTTAACAAATATGAAGATTACTTAATGACAGAGAATAGATTTGCTAATTTAAAGAATGTTAATAGTGATAATGCTAATATGATCCTTGAAGAACAAAAAAAGTGGGCGATGAATAGATTTAATTATTATAAAAGAATAGGTGAGGAGTAGTTATGGAAGAAGTAGAAATTATGATAGATGGTAAAAAAGTAAAGACGATTAGTAAACTATCTAAAGAAGAAATTGATGATAATAGTATGAGATTACTTTTAGATGATACTGTAGAATTAGATGACTTAGTAAAGGAAATTAAAAAAGATGAGTAAGATTGAAGAGAGAGAATTATTTTTTGAACATATAAAGAAAATTTATATGCAAAATCCTGACTTTGAAGTAACTCCTGATACTATTTATTATGAACTTAGTTTATTTAATGTTCAAGATGGTAAGCAAATGAGAATTAGTAATGATAATTTAATAAATATTCAAGCCCAATTAAGCAATGATTTTAGAAAGAAGGATAAGATTAAATGTTTTAGTAATGGCTATTTCTTTGCTATTGAGAATAGGGGTAGTTATGATGATAAAACTTTTTATGATAAAATGAATACTTCTATTAAATTATATATTGCTTGTGATATAAAGAATTTATATAATGTTACTAGTTTAGTATTTAATTATATGATAGATGAAAATATTATTACTCAGAGTAAAATAGCTAAAGAGATGCGTAATGATGTTTTAGTAGTTAGAGTAAGTACTATGGAAGAAGCAGAAAAGGTAAGTAAGTTTGTTAATTCATTAGACTATAATTCTTTAGTTAGTTATAATCCATATATACTTAGTAATGGTAAAGTCGGAATGACATATGATGGTACTTTGTCTTATAATAAAACTTTATCATTACTTATGAATAGTTATTTTAATACTAAGAAAAATAGTAATTCTTTAGATAAGAGTACGATGGAAGATTTTGTTAATTTTATTAAAAGAGAAGTATTACTTTGTATTAATGATTCAGAATATTTACATGATAACTATAATATTGATTATAAAAAAGAAGGGGATTTTATAAAGATTGCTGATGTAATAATTGGCAATCTTGATGGTACTTTAAATAAAGCAAATTTAGAAGGTATTCAAGTTAAAAAAGGAGAGAATATTGGTGGCAATTCTGTCTTCTACGAAAATAAAGAAAAATTATTATATGTAATTTATAGACTTTCTAATTATTATGATATTGATTATGTACATAGATTATTAATGGATTACTGTAAAAATGGAAATGCTGATATATTTACTAGAAGAGATTTAATAAGAGATATTATTTTAAGAGAGTTTAGCCCTTATGAACTTAAACTAACTATTATTGATATTGGAGATAAGACACTAGAAGAATGTATTTCTTTAACTAAAGAAAAATATGATGATGATCAATGCGTTTTTGCTATATCTAAGTTATTACTTAATAAAGAATTAGATGGTTTTACTAGAGATAATGGTGTTAGAAATAAACTTGGACTTATTGTACCTAAAGAATGGCTTGGTTCTGTAGTTATTAGTGGATTAGATGAAAATAGTAAGAGAATGGTTGATATTATTGATAATATTTCATTAGAAAATAAAAATATTGTTATGAAGAATATTAATAGAATTCAAAAAGAGGGTTTAAGTAATGTAATAGGAGAAATAGATGATTTAACAAAAGATATTATAGAATTATCTAAATATATATATGAATATTACATAGAAAGAATGAGAAAAGAAGAGGAGAAGAAAAGTGGTAAAAAGTACTAATAAAATTTTTACTCTTTTTTTGACATTATATTTAAATTGTGATAAAATATATTTGATTTTTGAAAAGATTTCTTTTTAATTGACAAAAGATGTATTTTTTGAGATAATTTTATTGTAGAGGTGATTAGATATGTATAATGATAGAATTACTTTGACAATGCAAGATATTTTGGAGAAAGAGTTCAAAATTGATGCTAGAGGATATAGACTTCAAGAAGTTGATAAATTTCTAGATGTTATTATTAAAGATTATAATGAATATAATAATATTATTAAGAGTCTAGAAAAAGAAAAAAGAGAATTGGCTCAAGAAAATACTGTTTTGAAAAATGAAGTAAGAAATTTAAAATCTAGTATAGAAGCTGCTAGAATAGGTGAAAAAGAAATTACTAATGTTGATTTATTAAGAAGAATATCACAACTTGAGAAAATCATATTAGGTAAAGAACAACAATAATATATCTGGGTAAATGCTGCATACTTGATATGTAGAGGAAAGTCCATGCTCGCACTATCTGCGATGATAGTAGTGTTTGTGCTTAGGGAAAAAATAACCTAAGGCAGGTAACTGACGGCTTATCTTTTATCTAAGGGTAACTATGATAAAGGATGTGTAAAAGTGCCACAGAGACGAGTCTATTTAGAAATAAGTAGAATGAAACGAGGTAAACCCCACAAGCGAGAAACCCAAATTATGGTAGGGGAATCCTAAACTAGAGAATTTGAATCTAGAGGGAATGACAATAGTCATAGATAAATATTTACCGCCTAGTAATAGGTACAGAACATGGCTTATAAGATATTATTATTATTAAGGAGTATTATGAAAAATATAGGTCTTAAATTAAAAGACAAAAGAGAAGAAAATGGTCTTTCTATTGAGGAAGTTGCTGAAGATTTGAAGATGCGACCTAGTCAAATATCTAGTATAGAGGAAGGTAAAACAGAAGATTTTAAAGATGTATTTTATTTAAAATATTTTATTAGAGATTATGCTAAATATTTAGGATTAGATAGTGAAAGAATATTAGATGAATTTAATGAATATTTATTTGATATGACTTCAAAGATTCCAATTGAATTAATAAAGGAAGCTAAAAAGGATAAAAATGAGAATAATGATACTATTTCTCCATATACCAAGGGGAGTAGTAAAATTAAAGTTCCTAAAATAATTATTGGTCTTGCTGCGATTGTTATTTTAATAGTAGTTGGATATTTTATAGTTAGTAATTATAAAGGAAATGATTTTAGTGATAATGATATTACATATAGTATAAGGAGATAGTGTGATGAATAAAGCAAATAAAATAACTATGTCAAGGGTAATAATGTCTATTATTATTATAGTTTTACTCTTGTTTCCATTTGATCAAATGGGTATTGATTTTCCTACTTATTTAATAGGTGGTAAAATATTAATTGATTTAAAATATATTATAGTAGGAGTATTATTTATAATTGCTTCATTTACTGACTTTTTAGATGGTTATATAGCAAGAAAATATAATATGGTTACTGACTTTGGTAAGATGGTTGATGCTATTAGTGATAAATTACTTACTAATTCAGTATTAATTATACTAGGCTGTAGTGGTAAAATTAGTGCCGCTATTGTAGTAGTTATTATTGCTAGAGATATAGTAGTTGATTCTATTAAAATGGTCATTGGTAATAAAGGACATGCTGTTGCTGCAATAGGAATAGCTAAAGTTAAAACCGCTACTTTGATGATTGGTATAATATTAACATTATTTTATAATTTACCATTTGAACTTATTTCACTTAGAATATCTGATTTCTTATTAGCACTTGCTGCTATTCTATCAGTTATATCTGGTGTTAAGTATTATATGATGGCTAAGCCATATTTAAAAGATAGATAATATTTATCTTTTTTTATTTTGTAAAAAAATACGAACAAATGTATTAAAAAGTATTGACAAGTTAAAAAAAGTATTGTACAATTATATTGTAATTAAGGAAAGTATGTTGAAAGAGAGGAAATTATGGCAAAAAATGTAGAAAAAGATACAGCATTAGAACAAGTACTTGCTGATATCGAAAAACAATTTGGAAAAGGGGCTATTATGAAACTTGGAGAACAAGAACATAAAGAGATAGAAGTTTCTCCTAGTGGATCTCTTAGCTTGGACATTGCTCTTGGAGCAGGAGGATATCCTAAAGGAAGAATAATCGAAATTTATGGACCTGAGTCTTCAGGTAAAACTACTTTTGCACTTCATGCTATTGCAGAAGTACAAAAAAATGGTGGCAGAGCAGCTTTTATTGATGCAGAGCATTCTTTAGATCCTGTTTATGCTCATAACTTAGGAGTTAATACTGATGAATTATTGTTATCACAACCTGATACTGGTGAGCAAGCTCTTGAAATTTGTGATGCTCTTGTTAAGAGTGAAGCTGTTTCTATTATAGTTATTGACTCAGTAGCGGCTTTAGTACCTCAAGCAGAAATTGATGGTGAAATGGGAGACTCACATGTTGGACTTCAAGCAAGATTAATGAGTCAGGCTCTTAGAAAATTATCTGGTTCTATTAATAAGACTAATACTATTGTTATCTTTATTAATCAGCTAAGAGAAAAAGTAGGTATCATGTTTGGTAATCCTGAGACTACTCCTGGTGGTAAAGCACTTAAGTATTATGCATCTGTTAGACTTGATATTAGAAGGGGAGAACAATTAAAAACTGGTTCTGATGTTATTGGAAATAAAACTACTGTTAAAGTTGTTAAAAATAAAGTAGCTCCACCATTTAAGACTGCTGTTGTGGATATTATGTATGGTGAAGGAGTATCTAAAGAAGGAGAATTACTTGATTTGGCTTCAGAAATTGGTGTTGTTGAAAAAAGTGGTGCTTGGTATGCTTATAAAGGTAATAAGATAGGTCAAGGCAAAGAAAATGCTAAGTTATATTTAAAGGAAAACAAAAATATTGCTAATGAAATAGAAGAACAGGTTAGAGAACATTATGATATAATGGTAGATAAAAAGAAAAAGAAATTAGACAAAAAGACAGAAAAAGAAGTAAAGGAATAAGATTGATATTCCTTTTTTCTTTAACATATGATAAGATATAGATGAGGGTGATTTTTTTATGAAGAAATGCTTAGTTGTTTATAATCCTAATTCTGGTAAGTATAATAAAGAAGTTACTTTACCAAAGATTGAAAAAATACTTAATGAATATGATTATTCTGTTATAATAGAAAAGACTAAATATAAGGGAGATGCCACTAGTATTGTAGCTAATATTGATAAGTGTGATCTTGTTGTTTCTATTGGTGGAGATGGTACTTTTAATGAGGTTATGACGGGTAATTTTATGAGAAAAGATAGAATTGTTTTATGTCATTTGCCTTCGGGGACTACGAATGATGTTGGTGCTATGTGGGGATATGGTAAAAATATGCTTAATAATTTAAAACTAGCCTTAAATGGAAAAGTTAAAAGAATAGATATTTGTACTATTAATGATAAACCTTTTGTTTATTCTGCTGGATTTGGTAAATTTATGAATATTCCTTATGAGACTCCTAGAGAGTTAAAAAAAAGAATAGGCCATCTTGCATATATTAGAGAAGGGGCTAGAGATTTTTTTAGAAAAGTTAAACTATATGATATTACTTATGAAGTAGATAATGAAAAATATAGAGGATTATTCTCTTTTGCTCTTATTACTAATGCTAATAGAGTAGCGGGTATTAATAATTTTTATAAAGATATTAAACTTGATGATAATAAATTTGAAGTATTACTTTGTAATATTACTAAACTTAAAGATATTGTTAAGACTTTATATTTCTTTGCTTTATATGATGCTAGTAAAATACCGGGATTTTATTTTTATCAAACTGATAATATTAAAATAAAATTTAATAGTCCTTTGAAGAAACCTTTATGTATTGATGGTGAATCTTTTGATGATATGAGTGGTAGTTATAATATTAAGATAGATCATGATGTATATGTACTTATGCCTTCAAAGAATGTTAATAATTTATTTGTTAATGATAAAAAAGAACTATAGTGAGTAAATTCATTATAGTTTCTTTTTACCTAAATTTAAATTTATGTTAATAGCGAAGTTTTTTTGTAAAGTAGAAAAAGTTCGCTTTATTTTCTAATGGTGGAGCTGAGGGGACTCGAACCCCTGTCCGCAAATAAAGTTATTTAACCTTCTACAAGATTATTAGGTTATCAGATTCGCAAAGTAAATAGACAACCTACAATCGTAATTACTTGCTAGTTTATAGTTGTTCGTTATGAAGTCTAAACTTAAATCATAATATAGTCTGCTTTATAAGTCCTAGCTAATTCTCACAGACAAAGAATTAGTAGAACCTGTTGCTGCCTATTGGTTAGGCATAAGCAACAGCGTTTTTATAGCTGTTTCCAGTTATGTTTAATTTTCTTCTTTACGCGAAGAGCACGTCTTGCTAATTAAATACTTATATTTTCGTCGAAGCCATAAGCAGCCCCATTACATAGTTAATTATATCAAACAGATGTTTCTTTGTCAATTTTTTTTGTTAAAATCATTGTAATATTTAAAAAATTACTGTATAATTATTTTAGAATAAATAGGAGTGAGAGTATGGATTCATATTTAGATATTAATAATAATTATTTTGGAGTAAGACATTATAAAGTACATGTAACTAAAGAAAAAATAAAACCACTTAGGTTTATTACTAGTGTTATATCATATGCTATATTTATTTGGTTATTACTAGTTGGTCTTATGCTTCTTGCTTATGTTGCGGACATTAAGATTAGAGCTGCTAAAGGGGATACATCGCCTCCTGTTTATAATGCTTATGTTGTACTTACTGGGTCAATGGTTCCTGAGATAATGCCTAAAGATGTAGTAGTTACAAAAAAGAGAGAGGCTAAAGATTTAGAAGTTGGTGATATTATTACTTTCTTATCTTCAGATCCTAGACTTTCTAATATAATTGTAACTCATAGAATTAAAGCAAAATATTATGATGCTACTACTAATAAATATACTTTTCAGACTAAGGGAGATGCTAATAATACTGCTGATTTTACTTTAGCTGAGGATACTAATATTATTGGTGAAGTTATTTTTAAGATACCTAAAATTGGATATATTCAGAGTATACTTGCTACTAAAGGTGGACTTATTATCGTTGTTTTAATTCCATGTTTAGCAATACTATCTTATGACATTGTTAAATTAGGTAAAAATGTTAAAAATAAAGTTGTTAAGAAAAAGAGTGAAGTATCAATTGTAAGAAGGTGAAATTATGATTAGGAATAATAAATTCTTTGTTAAAAAATATGACGAAGATGAAAATAAAATAACTTTAGAAGAAGAAAGAAAATATCATAGTCCTTTTGTTCTTTTTCTTATTAAGAATGGAAGACTTTTACTTGCTATTTCTCTTCTTTTATCGGTATCAGTATTTATTATTGCTATTACTTTGATATTTGGTAATATGAAAGAATCTTCTATTGTTATGTATGAACAAAATGGTGTAGTTGTTTCTTTTGATGGAGATGACAATAGTATTGTAAATGGTACTCCTATTACTAAAGAATATGCTGAAAAAGTTTTTGATAGTAATTTAATACAAGATAATAATTTAAGAGGTGTTGTTATTAAATTAAAAGAGGTATCAATAAATGGTGCTATAATTAGTTTCTATTCTGATAGAACTGCTATTGTAAAATATGATGATGGTAGTTATAAAAGAATATATTCGGTTAATGGTAATTATGGTATAACTGAAAGTGGAGTAATTGATTCTAAAGCTATTACTAATGATTTAAGTGGTGAATATAAGAAAAATGATAAATATAATATTAATCTTATTTATTTATCTGATGGTAGTGTTATAGTTATAAAAGATAAAGTTGAATTGTTTGTTAGAAATAGTGATATTACAAGTAATGATGATGAATTCTTTACTACTTTAAGTGGTGTTAGTACTCCTATATCAAAAAAGGGAAATAAATATACATATTCAGATGGTACTATAAAAGAAAAAGATTATATAATTGTAGATGATATTAAGTATACTAAAGTTGATGAAAAGAAAACTAAAGATAATATTAAAATTATATATTATGATAATGGATATGCTGAAATTATTTATAATAATCTTAATGTTATGGTAAAAAGTAGTGAACATATTAGATATAATGATAATATTTTTGAGATTATTGATAATGATAAGAAAGATGTTATTGAAATTAAAGATATTATGGATATTAAAGATATTAAATTAGAAAATAAGAATAATACTGTGTCTAATTATATGATAGTACTTGAAGAGAGTAATAATTATGATAAGTATAATATTAGTAAAAAATTACCTAGTAAATATATTAATTATAATATATATGTTAATGGTAATAAGATTATTAATAATGTTCTTGATAAGAAATTAGATAATACTAGTGGTATTAAAAATGGTAAAAATAATTATTTAATTTATGAGGGTAAGATTGATAAATTAAGTGAATTAACTGTTAAAGTTGGTATGTGGGTTAGTTATGAAGATATAACTAATGAGTATATGAATAGTGGTTTTGTTGGGACTATGAAAGTGTATATTGAATCTAAATAATGAAAGGAAAGGATAATTATGGATAAAGAGTTTTTTATAAAAAATAAAAAGAAGATTATTATTGTAGTTGCTGCTATTGCAGTTTCTTTGATAGGATTTTCGTTACTTAATTCTACTTATTCATTATTTTATCATGAAGAAACTTCTAAGAATACTGAAGGATATTCTACTGGTACTTTATCTATAACTGCTAGTAGTAAAGGTAGTACTATTAGTTTATCTGATGCTTTACCGGTAGAAGATAGTGTTGGTTCTACTAGTACACCTTATACTTTTACTATTACTAATACTGGTAATTTGAATTATAAGTTTAATATTAAATTATTGTCTACTGGTAGTAGTAGTACTACTATTGGTTCACAATATATTAAATTAAAAGTAGATGATGGTAGTGTTACTACTTTATCTAGTTTATCTAATGGTATTATAAAAAAAGATGTTACACTAAAAGCAGGAGCAAGCATTGATATTAATGTTAGAGTATGGCTTAGTATAAGTACTCCTAATAGTCAGATAGGTAAGACTTTCAACTCTAAAATAGTAATAGATGGACAAGCAGTATATACTGAAACAAGTCAAGCAATGAAAACTCTAGATAAACTTAATAGTTTAAATGATACTATAGTATTAGCAACAGATACGCCAGATTTTACTACAGTAAGTGGTAATAATGGAGATGATGGTAATGGAAATACTAATTTAGGTGATGGTACTAAAGGAATATATGCAACTGAAGACGATCTTGGAATATCGTATTATTTTAGAGGTGCAGTAGAAAATAACTATGTAAAGTTTGCAAACTTTTACTGGAGAATAATCAGAATAAATGGTGATGGAACAATTAGAATGATTTATGCTGGTACTAGTGCTCATGCTAATGGAGAATCTACAACAGATACTAGTATAGGAGATTCAACTTATAATGACAATAGTGACGATACTGCCCATGTAGGATATATGTATGGAACTGCTGGAGCATCTACTTATGCTGTTACCCACTCAAATACAAATAATAGTACTATAAAAACATTGATAGATAATTGGTATAAAACCAATATTGTAGATAAAGGCTTTTCTAATTATGTTGCAGATGCCATATATTGTAATGATCGAAGCCTAGTACCAACAACAGATACTAATGTAAACACTATCTTTTCAAATGCGATTGGTGTAGACAATACTGGATTAGGATATGGAAGTAATGCAACAGCATATGGGAGTTTTAAGAGAAATTATGTTGAACATACTCCAAGTTTAAAATGTCCAAATAATAATGACAAATTTACAACTGAAAATATAGGAAATTCAAAATTAACTTACCCAGTTGCCCTTATAACAACAGATGAAGTATCACTTGCCGGAGGACTAACAATTGATTCAGAAACAGGAAATTATGTAATGAATCAAGATTATTATTTATATAATGGTAATTATTATTGGACTATGACTCCATGGGGCTTCGGGGGCGGTTATCCTTATGTAGATTTTGTTGATGATTTTGGTGTTTTTGACTTTGTCTATAATGCTGAGGCGGCCCGTGCTGTCATTTCTCTTAACTCTAATGCTATATCTGCAGGAAGCGGAACAATGACTGACCCATTCGTTGTTGGATAGAAAATTAGACTTGTATCTCGAATCTTTCTTTGCCTGGTGAAAACCCTTTCACCAGGTAGAGGAAATTAGAACGGTAGAGGATGAAAGAAAAAGTATGGAGGCAAAGTAGGAGGTTTGGTTATTAAACGAAGGTATATATATATATATAGGGATATGCTATTTTAGTTTGGCCTTATTGTGTTTGGGTCTTCGAGGGCGGTAATGCTAATGCAGATAATGTTAATGATGATGGTAATCTTGACAATGACAATGTCAATAATACTAATGCGGCCCGTGCTGCCAATTTCCTTGTAATACATCTATAGGTTAAACTCATAATGGATTAATTTCTGTTATTAGATTGTTTGGCTTTGCTAAATCAGTTAAGAGGAAACAAGTATATTCCTTGACTTTTAGTCTAAATACTTATATAGTTTTTTGAATATCGGTGTTAGTAGAGTTTTCTGAAGAAGCTGATATTTCGGAAAACTATATATTTAGTGGGAGTTTATATGGATGATTTTAAGTTATTAAATAAAGGAAAATTTTTCTTAAATATGTAGAGACTTATGTTTTTAATAATATTCCTAAAGTTCATTCTAGTTATAGAAAGGGACTTGAGGATAATATTATAGAGTTAAATAGTAATATTATTAGAGCCAATATTAATGCTGGTAATATTAGAAATAAATATCAAAAAGAAGTACTTGTAAATATTTCCATGATTGATTTGTATTTAGATTTACTTCTTGATATTAATGTTATTGATAAAAAAAGATTTATTAAAATGATTAGAATGTTAAATGAAATTAGAAAAATGATTATTGTGTGGATAGATAGTGAAAAGAATTAGTAATTTATATGATAATATGATTAGTTATAGTAATATTTTATATGTATTTAATAAGGTTAAAAGTAAGTGTCATAATAAAGATAGATTTATGTCTTTTGTTAGGTATAAGAATTGTTTTTTAATTGATATATTATAAAAATTAAGAAATAATTCTTATTCTTTTTCTAATTATCATATATTTTTAATCCATGAAAAGAAATATAGAATTATTATGAGCGAGAATATAAGTGATAAAATAGTTAATCAACTAGTTAGCTATTTTATACTTATTCCTTCTTTTAAATGTCTTATAGAGGAGAATATTGCTACTGGAAAAGGTAAGGGTTCTAGTTATGGTTATATGTTATTTGAGAAGTATATTAATGATATTGGTACTAATAATAATATATATGTTCTTAGAATTGATATTAAGAAGTATTTCTATAATATTAGTCACGATATTCTACTTTCTATGTTAGAAAGTAGAATAAAGGATAAGAAGGCTATTAATATATTAAAGAAGATTATTGATTTAACTGATTATGATTATGTTAATAATAATATTAATAGTCTTATTAATAAAGAAATTAATAGAATTAATTATTTAAAAACAAGCAGTAATGAAAAAAATAAATTAATTAATGAACTTAAGTCTATCCCTTTATATAGAAAAGGATATGGACTTAGCATTGGTTGTTTAACTAATCAATTACTAGCTTGTTTTTTTCTTAATGATATTGATCACTATATAAAAGAAGTATTGAGATGCAAATATTATATTAGGTATATGGATGATATTTATATATTAAGTAATGATAAGGAATATTTGGTTTATTGTTTTGATAAAATTAAATATGAACTTAATAAGATTGAACTTAATATTAATAATAAAAGTGGTATATATAGACTTAATGATGGTGTGGTTTTTTTAGGATATACTTATAATCTAACAAATAATAAATTATTTGTTAGATATGATAATAATACTATAAAGATGATTAGAAGAAAACTTAAATATTTATATGACAATGATTTTGATTATTATTATAGGAGTATATTTAGTTATAAAGGTTATTTTATTAGATGTAATACTAATTTGTTTTTTGATAAATATTATTATTTATGTATTAATAGTAATTATGATAAGTATAGGATCATTAAAGAAAAATATAATGGATATATTATATTTATTAAAGTTAAGGATAGGTATTATACTTATGACGATGATTTATTGTATATGAATAATTTATTTGATATTAAGTATTATTATTTTAGATATAGTAGGTTATT
>ERZ827108.2166-NODE-2166-length-21673-cov-3.836525_pt1 | contig 21673 bp, 18 predicted proteins | sample MGYA00519921_ERZ827108 | MGnify/ENA primary metagenome ERZ827108 (study PRJEB31778, sample SAMEA3449258) | human gut metagenome | biome: human gut; feature: human-associated habitat; material: faeces | place: United Kingdom | collected 2010/2012 ... | reverse complement strand
TCGTCGTGCAGGCCCGCTCCTGGGGCCGCTGGACCGACTTCTCGGCGGCCGACCTGGTGGTATGTACAACGCTTGGAACCCCAATCATGGGAGAGAGCAAGTGTACATTGGACTCGCTTGTTGAGGCATACGGCAGAACGGGGCATAAATACCCTGGTAACGTATATGCGAACAAGGGTGCGAGCGATATCGCGGCTTTTTGTCAAATACTTATTGAAGAGGCGAATGCTGAAGGCGTGAGGGCTGAGATTTTGTTTGCTCAGGCGATGATAGAAACAGGTTGGTTGCAATTTGGTGGTAGCGTTAAGGCTGATCAATGTAATTTTGGTGGTATAGGCGCAGTAAACGCATCGGCTGCTGGTACGTCTTTTGGCAGTGTTCGCGAAGGTTTGAGAGCCCAGACTCAGCATCTTAAGGCGTATGCTTGCGAGGATTCTTTGGTAAACGCATGCGTTGACCCGAGATTCTCCCTAGTTAAGAGGGGTATCGCCCCGTGTACTGAAGACCTCAATGGAAAATGGGCTGTTCCTGGCACTGGTTATGGCCAGAATATTTCGAGAATAGCGGGGACGGTTGTGGTTCGATAAGGCTGAGGAATAGATATGCCGTATTTTGAGAAAAATACAATTAGCTCGGTAGCACGCGAAAGGGTAATTTTGTCGTGCATACTAGTCGTGCTATTTATGATTTATTCAACATGGGCGTGTAATTTGCCGATGGATATGTCCCCAGACGAACATATGAGGATTAAAGTGCCACTTTACATACTCGAGCATGGGTGTTTGCCTCTTGGCTGGGATACTGAAATTCGAGATGCTCTTTGGGGAACGTCTTATGGATTTAGCGTTTATGGATCTTCCTTGTTCGCACTTCCTTTTATGACTTTTGCGAAGATTACAATAGGCACTGAAGCGTCGCTTGTTATAGCGGCTAGGATTTCTGGTTGCGTTTTGGCTTGTGGTTCGATTATTTGCATATATGAGATAGCGAGGGAATTAGGTTTTACTTTTTCGCGCCGTCTGATTGCTGTGATTTTTTTTGCCCTGCTTCCGCAGTTCGTCTTTCTTACTGCATACTTTAATTCAGAGCAACTGGAATTATTTTCAATTTCCCTAGTTGTATTATGCTTATTGAAGGGATGTAAGAACAACTGGCATTTCTCTGATTGCGCCAAACTCGGTGTTGCCTTGGGTATCCTCGTCCTCTCGTACTACTTCGCCTATGGTGCGATTCTTGCTTCCATTGTTTATTATTATGGCACTGTACACGGCAAGCGACGTTGCGGCGTTATCGTCGAGCCTGCCTGGAAATCTTATTTGGTAAAGCCTCTTGTCGTATTTTTGGCGGCATCGGTTATTGCTGGCTGGTTTTTTGTTCGAAACTTTTTGCTTTATTCCGGCGACTTTATTGGTATGTCGACGAGCTCTATGACATCTGAGCGGTATGCGACTGAGGGTTTTAAACCTTCGCAAAGGATTACCGCTGCGTCAATGGGCTTGTCGCCATTATCGCTTTTTGACGGTTCGTACAATGGAAGCAATTGGGCTATCGGCGTTTTGGATTCCTTTGTTGGGAACTTCGGATACCTTACTATTTATGTAGGAAATACAACCAGAAATATCATCCTGGGGATTTTGCTTCTTGGGGTAGTTTTTGCGGTAGTTGCCTTGCTGCGTTTTCCTAAAAAGAATCAATTATTTGTTGTTTCGCTTATGTCGGTGTTGTTTATTGTTGTTACGCCTATTGCGCTGTCGGTTTATTATTCCTGGGCGAGCGATTATCAAGCGCAAGGACGGTATCTAATTTCCTTCTGGCCGATTATTTCCATTGTCGCCGCGTACGGGTGGGATGCAGCTTCTTCTTGTCTGTCGGATGTATGTTGTCGACGTGGCGTGTTATATCCTGAAGAACCTCGCGCTCAGGTTTGTTGTCTCGTTCGAAAAATTGCTGCTCTGGTTCCCTATGTTGCTGTGGCAGTATATATCGCAGTATTTATCAGGGTTTTTTACAATCTGATAGTTCCTTACTGCTTTGGTTCGGTTTTATAGAGTTGTGTTTCATTAGCAAGGGGATAGCTGTGTTTCAGGAAAAAAATCGTATATCAGTTGCTTGTCGTGGGATGGGAACCGCGTATTTTCTCGTTGATAAAATACCGAATGGGGATTTTAATGATCTTCGCATCTGTTCAAGCACCGAAGACGGCATTAATATTCCCGTAACAGCCTATGAACTTAGTTGCTTTAAAGGCCAAAAAGATAAGATCGCTCTCGCTATTCCCCTGTTATCCTCGAAAGGGTTGACCATCGAGGTGGCGACTAAGGGAAGTTCTCGGGCGCTCGTTGCTAAATCATTCAGCTGGAATCAGGTTAAATGGCTTTCGCGTTTGCATTACAAAACGCAGGCAGATTTGATGAGCCAAATTCGTGATATTGATAACTATACTTATTCCCGTCAGATTCATGTCAAGGCTCAGATTGTCGTTGATGCCCCATCAAAAGCGGAAACAATCGTCAAAGGCTGTATCTGCATGCCTGAAAACGATAGCTTTCCTGAAATTTCACTTATTCGAGGAGACGCCTCAATCGTTGAGTCTCCGGATATCTATATCGGGCGGCAGACCACGGTACATGCTAAAGGGCTGCGTAGGAAAGAGATTGCTTTCACGCTCAGAATACCGCAGGGTGACGACACTTATTGCCTCGTTGCTCGAAGCAAATCGGGGAATAGGTCGGGATTTTTATGTCTTGACCCTGCATCCTTAGACGCTTTGCGTTCTACGTGTTCGCCTTTGATGTACCAGTCGAGCAGCCAAGCTAATTATTCAAATTCCGTTTGGAGGCATAACCGATTTCTGCAAAATGCCGATTCTGCTGATTATGATTTCGCGGGCGGCCCAAAATTCAGCATTATAGTTCCGTTGTTCAAGACACCGGTTGCGTTTTTCCGTGAGATGGTTGATTCTGTCCTCGCACAGGTCTATTCAAACTGGGAATTGATTCTTGTTAATGCAAGTCCCGAGGACGAGAGCTTGTGTATGGAGCTAGCTGCAATAACCGATTCGAGAATAACTGTTGCCACTTTGGAGAGCAATCTTGGTATCGCCGAGAATACGAATGCGGGTCTTCGATTATCGTCGGGCGATTACGTTGTTTTCTTTGACCACGACGATACTCTCGACCCTTTTGCTCTCTTGCGTTATGCAAACGCAATTTGCGAAGATAGGGCTATTGATGCCTTGTATTGCGATGAGGATTTTTTGAATGAGTCGGGGGAGTACGTCGCTCCGCATTTCAAGAGTGATTTCAATCTAGATTTGCTTCGAGTGCATAACTATATTACGCATCTACTTTGCGTGAAATCTTGCTATGCCAAACGACTTGAATTAAGGAGAGAGTTTGATGGCGCACAGGATTATGATTTCCTGCTGCGTCTCGTTGAACAAACTTCTAGCATTAAACATATCCCGGGAGTTCTTTATCACTGGAGAATAAGCGATACATCTACCGCAAAAAGCTCTGGCAATAAATCTTATGCCGATGAGGCAGGAAGAAAGGCATTGCAGTCGCATCTTGATCGCTGCGGTTTGGCGGGTACGGTGGAGACGACTGATGCCCCCTGTTTTTACCATATACGATATGAACTTCAAGCCGAGCCTCTTGTCAGCATTGTGATACCGAATAAAGATAGTGTTTCGGTTCTGTCTAGATGCATTGAGTCGATTGAGAGTAAAACTTCCTATAAGAATTTTGAGATTCTGATTATTGAGAACAATAGCACGGAAAAAGATACCTTTGATTTTTATCGGGAGATCGAGGGGCGATATCCGAATATCAAAACTACTGTATGGGATGGCTCTTTTAATTACTCCGCGATTAACAATTACGGCGTTAAGGAAGCTAAGGGCGAATACCTGCTCTTTCTTAATAATGATACGGAAGTAATTGAGCCGAGATGGATTGACTCAATGCTGTCGTTTTGTCAGCGTGAAGATGTTGGCGCCGTAGGCGCAAAGCTGCTATATCCGGATGATACTGTGCAGCATGTAGGAGTCATGATGATTAAATGCGGAAACCCTGGAATAATGGGTGGTCCAGTACATGTTTTTAACAATATCGATCGTGATGATCCTGGCTATATGCGCCGTGCCGCAATTACGCAAGACTTGACTGCGGTAACAGCCGCATGCATGATGACAAAGCGTGCTCTATTTGATGAAATCGGCGGTTTCAATGAGGATTTTGAGGTCGCATTTAACGACGTCGACTATTGCCTGCGGTTGCGTCGTGCGGATAAACTAGTCGTGTTTGATGCAGATGCTTTACTTTACCACTATGAGTCGTTTAGCAGAGGGTATGAGAGCGACGACAAGATGGCTCGTTTTATGGCGGAGCAAGGTCGCATGAGGCTTTGCTGGCCTGAGTATTTCGCGTGTGGCGACCCCTATCATGGCCCAATGAGCACTCAGCTGGATGCGGACTGGTAATGGAGCGTTTTTCTGGGATATCATTTGTTGTCATTGCGTTCAATGTGCGTAATGCGATTTTAAGGTGCCTTGAAAGCATTGCCCAACAAACCTCAAATGATTACGAAGTAATTATTGTCGATGACGCAAGCACCGATGGCACTCAAGACGTCGTACGCTCCTTCATTGAAGGTAAAAAACAATTTAGATTTATTGAGAAGAGAGATAACGAAGGAGCCCATCTTGCACGGCGAACGGGCGTTTTTGAAGCTCGGGGAGATTATGTTATCTTCGTTGATGGTGATGATGAGATAGCGCCATCCTGCGTTGAAGTCTTGCTGCCACTTGCTCGGAGACGATCCTTTGACATATTGAAATTTGGTCTAAGGGCGGTTGCGGAAGGCGATGAGGATAGAATTGCTTCGTATTCGCACGAGCAACACTTCAATCGAGCGCCAGGGGCCATGTGTGGGAGGGATATTCTTGAAGCAATCTTTGCCAATGCTCAACCTCTGCGTGTTTCGTGGTGTCTAACGGACAACCTTTTTCCAAGTGCTTTTATTAAAAATTGCTTTGAGCTTATGACATCCGATTCTATTGGTCGCACTGAAGACGCATATGAGATGTTCGTGATCGCCGCTGAAGCAGAAAGGTTTATTTCTTTTTGCGAGTTGCGCTATCTAATCTATCATTTCGGAGCTGGTTTCTCTGGCCGTGGCAGACAAATGCTTATCCATTTTGAGGAGGGCGTAAAGGGGGCTTACGATTCTCTGTCGCATGTTTGGGAGTTCGCAAGGGCGTCAGGGGATAGCGCGGTTATCGGGTGCTGTCGTTGGTTCGAGGGACAGATAATTGCAACGCTCGCTTCAGAGTGGACTTCTCGAGTCCGTATCGAAGATGAGGAGCTCGCCTTCGATTTAATTGCAAAGCAATTTGGTGATGATTTTGCTACTCGCGTTCTGCTCGGCCCTCTTAATGGCCGTTTGCGGTGGCTCATCGAGCAGGACGATGAAGCGTCGTTTACGCAAGATGAGTACATGCTTAGATGGGAAGCGATTTTAAATAGTAGAAATTTGCCTGCTAATCCATCTTCTGCATTTCAACGTTGCATGAACGAGTATCGTCTGCTAAAAGAGCAAATTAAGAATCGTTTATATGAAATGAGCCATGAACAAGCCGAAGGCGGGCTGGTTGAAACTTCTAACTTACCGTCAATTTTGGGCGTGCTGGGAGATAAGATTTTAAGGCGGAAATAGGCATTACCAGGATTGCCCCGGGTGAATACTATGTCGGTAACATATTTGGATTTTTCAAAAGAAAACGCGTGCTAGGCCGGTGCTCGGATGGATAAGAATGCAAAAAATAAGAAAGATGAAACTATCAAATATAGAGCATCTGATTTGGTCATTATTCCAAAAGGTCAATTGGGCGTTTTGAATGCCAATCCGATCGACAATTTGGACTTAGCGGTATATGAACGGCTTGAAAAGCTAACGAGCTGGTTTGTGCTCAGAGCTCCACTCACGGAAATAACTAAGCTGGCTAATCCTGGTTCGATTGCTATTTTCTCTTCGAATAAGGAGCCTGCAAGGGGTTCAAGAACTGTAAATCGGCTTGAATTTGAGAAGTCATTTTTAGACCCCTTCGGAATTGATTGTACGAAATTTGAATTTGTTTATTGTCGTATTAAGGTCAAGCCTAGCTTTTCTGAATGCCACCTCGATTCGAATGACGACGATGTATTCGATGTCACTGACGAACGCTGTGTTTGTTTCGTCGGGAAACATGATTCATCAAGAGAGGATTCATGCATCGAAAGCATTTGCCGCCATATTCGTAACGCTTTTGCGCATGGTCGCTTGGCTATCAGGGAAATAGATGGTGAACCATATATTTTTATGGAGGATGGCTCGAGTCCGAGGCACGTTGATTATGGAGTCGATGCAAAGAAAGGGCAGAAACTGGAAGTACGGTTCAGAATGGTAGTTAAACTCGCGACCCTCGAATTGTGGCATGAAGTATTGGTGGGTAATGCATAAATCGCCTTGATTGAAGTGTTCGCGCGATTATGCGAATAGGCTATCAAGGAGTGCCTTCGCCGACTTGTCCCATGAAAAGGCGTCCCTTACGCGGCTTGCCGCATTGCTCCCCATGGTTTGAATAGCCTCCCTATGATTCTGAGCGTAGACGAGTGCGTTTTGGATTTCAGATGAATCCATCGATTGGAGCAGGATGCCATAGCTTTTGTCGGGTGCAATCTCGCGCATGCCGCCCACGTCTGTTGAGATAATTGCATTAGATGCCGCTGCTGCCTCCAGCAGAACGGTCGAAAAGCCCTCTGAGCGTGAGGGCAGAACAAACGCATTTGACTGTAAAAGAAGAGCAGCGAGGTCTGGTTTGCTGAGCATTTTAGGCAATACAACATGTCCGTTTGATGTGGTTGCAATATGGTTGACTCGGTCAAATAGAAGGCCGTCTCCTGCCATAACAAGGTAGACGTCGCAGTTTGCGTTTTTTTGCGTCAAGGTTGTTACGGCATTTGCAAGCTGTAGGGCGCCTTTCTCGGGCACGAAACGACCAGCGAAGGAAAGGAGCAACGCATCGCGAGGGATTCCATATTCTTGACGAAAATCACGCTGACTTGCTTGTTCGATAAACCCATCAGCATCAATGGCGTTTGTGATTTCTCCATGGGAGGCCAATCCAAAGTGCCGAAGCCATTCGCTTGCTTTGAAAGAAACCCCATAGCAATCGGGCTTGTAGTGCTTTAATTTGCTGGTTGCGGCGTGCTCTATGGCGTGCAAGGGAATATCGGCAAGTGCGTTGCCGAACGTAAGGTGCGCAGAGCCGTGTTCTATAAGCAATGGAGTTATGCCCTTTATTTTCGCGAAAGCGGCGCCAAGGGAGCTTAGCTGATAGAACCGGGTATTGATCACCACGGCATCTATGTCCTGTTCGCGTAGCCATTCCCATTGCGCTTCGCTTTCGGCACATTGCTTTTGAATCGGGTAACGCCCGCCAAGAAATGGCAGGGCGGGCAGACGGACTATTTCAACGCCGCGTGCGTTTTCCCGTACCGGGGCATCGTTGGTGTTCATGGTGATTACAATAATACGGTGCCCAAGTTTTGCCAGAGCGGACGCAATTCCTTCGGTAAATGTTTCAACGCCGCCAACGTGGGGCGCATACAAAGCGGAGAAAATGCAAATGCAGGCTGAGGGCCGCGATGTTTCGTTTGCGTAAAGTTTGCTTCCCATGGCTTTTCCTCCATTGCATTAAGTGTTCTTTCTCGGCGATTGCGCTAGTGTCGTTTTTTACGCTATTTTAAGAGTTGCTTGAGACAAAATTAACATTCATGCGCAACTACGATGGCAATTATTTGCTGCATATGAAGAAAGAAGGAACGGTGACGAACGCTCTTCAGCGCAAACGTGTAATTGCGATTGTTCCGGCATACAACGAACGCGACAACATCGTGTCTACGATTGAGGACCTTCGCGAGAATGCCCCTGAGGCCGATTATATTATCGTGAACGATGGCTCGCGCGATGACACATCGTCAATTTGCCATGAACGTGGGTATAGCATTATTGACCTCCCCGTTAATCTCGGGCTTGCAGGAGCATTTCAAACGGGTATGCGGTATGCCTTTGGAAATGAATATGACTATGCCGTCCAATTCGATGCTGACGGCCAGCATTCTGCTGCGTATATTGGCGAGATGGTTAGGCTCGCCGAGCAAGAAGACGCCAATATCGTTATCGGAAGCCGTTTCGCCACTCAGAAAAAGCCCGTATCCGCCCGTATGGCGGGAAGCGCTCTTATCAGCTTTATGATTTTCCTTACTACGCATAAGCGAATCCAAGACCCAACATCTGGCATGCGCCTATTCGATAAAACGATGATTCCTCTGTTTGCCAACGAATTGGATTTTGGTCCCGAGCCCGATACTATATCGCTACTTATGCGTTGGGGCTACAAAGTCGTTGAAACACAGGTTGAAATGCGCGAGCGTGTTGCCGGCGAAAGTTATTTGAATTTTACGAAATCGGTCATGTATATGCTGCGCATGAGCATTTCAATTTTGCTAGTGCAGTGGTTTAGGAGGGAGAAGTGAGCTATCTGTTTCCTGCTACGCTGTTTGTTGGTGCATTGCTGACGTTTTGGCTCGTTCTTCGTAAAATTCGAAAAGCCGAAGTCGCAATTGCCGATTCTGTTTTTTGGTTCTTGTTTGCTTTGAGCCTGGTGCTTATGGGCGCGTTTCGGCAGATTCCATTTTTCTTTGCTGACGTATTCGGCATCGAAAGCCCCTCGAATTTCGTGTTCATGTATGTGATAGCCGTACTGGTTATTCGAGAGTTCTATACCACGGTTGAGGTATCTCAGCTGCGTGCGAAGGTTCGCAGCCTTGTGCAAACCGAGGCACTTTCTAATGCTTGCAATTGCAACGATACGGTTGCCGGTTCAATAAACACAAAGGAAGACTAGCGCGCAATGGAACGTTTGACCGTTGACGATATGAAGTTCATTGAACTTGAAATCATGGATGAGATTGATCGCGTTTGCCAAGCTCACGGTGTGCCGTATTTTTTAGGTTATGGCAGTCTTTTGGGTGCCGTTCGCCATGGCGGTTTCATCCCGTGGGATGACGATATGGATATCGTCATGATGCGCGACCAATACGAGCTGCTCATGGGGCATTTCAACGAATGGCGCACGACTGAGCGCTTCAAGCTCGTGTCATATCGTGACAAATCGTCTATTTATCAATTTGCGAAAATCGTGGACACCTCCACGGTTGTCTACGAGAGTTTCGTGGGGAAAAAGGCATCAACGGGAGTATGGGTGGATATTTTCCCCTTGGATCATTATGGCGATAAATCATCCCCCCTATTAAGAAAGCATCAAAGAATCGGTTTGATGCGAAGTTTTGCGGTGACGGATCCGGCAACTGGATCGAATGCGTTTATTAAATTCATAAAACGTATGGTATGCCCTTTTGTGAAAAACAAGGATGCATATGAACTCGCGCGAAAGTTGGATTCTATCGCGATGCAAATCAATGCTGAAAATACTCAAGCTCAATGCGTTTTGGATGTGCTCGATGGTTCAAAACCAACGCAGGCCTACCCAATAGCTTCCTTCGAGCCTATTCGTATGAAGTTTGAGAATCGTGTATATTCGGCCCCCTCTGGATACGAAGACATTTTAACCCTCCAATACGGCGATTGGCGCACTCCGCCTGCCGAGAGTGCTCGTCTCGTTCATGTGATGGAAGCGTATCGCCTATGAGCGATTCACAATCGTCGCAAGGCGTATCTTATGATGAGGGTGGCGCCCCGAAGCAACTTTCTGTAAAAGCGAATATGCTCTGGAACTCGGTAGGCTCAATGACTTACTTGGCTTGCCAGTGGTTTGTGACGATTGTTGTTGTTCGTTTATCGTCGGGCTTCGATGATGCCGGGCTGCTTTCACTGGCCATGTCTGTTGTTGGCATTTTCAGTACGTTTGCTAATTTCAAAATGGGTACGTACCAGATTTCCGACATCAAACGAGAAAACTCACTGGGCGAATACATGGGCTTCAGATGCGTAACGCTCGTGGCGGCGTTTGTTGCATGCATGGTATATGCGCTGTTCACATGTGCGGCATATGCTCTGGTGACAATCGCCTTGTTTTACGCGTTTAAGGCCATTGGTCTGCTCATCGACATTCTGCATGGTGAAGATCAGATCAATCGCCGCATGGACTACATTGGAAAGTCGTTCATGCTGCAGGGGGTCTCAACGTTTGTGGCGTTTGTCATCGTGTATGGTATAACGCGCAACCTTAATGTCGCGATTGTCGCAATGTTTGTCGCTGCGCTTCTGGTGCTCGTGCTGTTTGACATTCCGCATTGCCAACGTTTTACTCGCGTAACGGTGAGCCTTTCGGCGAAAAAGGCGCTTTTTTTCCTTCGCACATCGTTGCCTGCGGTTGTCGCATCGGTCGCGGCGAGCGCCATCTTTGCCATCCCCAAGCAATATTTAGCTATGGTTTCAGGGGATGCTGCATTAGGTATCTATGCATCTGTCGCCGCGCCTGCGTTGGTTATTCAAATGGGAGCGCAATATTTGTATGGTCCCCTTTTGGATATCTTTCCGCGTTTGTTTTTCGATGGTGACAAAAAAGGTTTCTTGACGTTGCTCGGCAAGACGGTGGCGGGAATCGTCGCCGTGACTGTCGCGTGCGCCATTGTGTTGGAATTCGTTGGTGAATGGGTTCTCTGTTTGTTGTTCGGTGGAGATATCGCTCCATACGTGTATCTATTGCAGCCTATTATCGTCTCTACGGCAGCGACGGCATTCCTATGGTTCTTTGGCGATTTGCTTATAACGCTACGGCGTTTTTGGGCGAATTTCGCTGGTAATGTGACGGCTTTTTTGGCGGTTGTTCCGCTGTCTTTTGTATGCGTGAATACATGGGATATGAATGGCGTGAGTTTTGCTGGCGCTGGAGCATGCATGTTGGGCGTTTTCGTGCTGTTCTGTTTTTTGGTTCAAACGGTTCGTCGTGGTCCTGGTTTCCGCATGCGAAGAGCGGCGGCAAATCAGGTGTGTGATAACGTCGATGCATCGGTGGCGAATTCTTCTGAGGGGCGCGCATGATACGTGTTTTGCAAGTGATTGGCGTGATGGATCGTGGCGGTGCCGAAACAATGATCATGAATCTATATCGCGCCATTGATCGCACGAAGATTCAGTTCGACTTTCTTGTGCACGAGCAACGCGAGGGCGATTACGATGCCGAGATTCGAGAACTCGGTGGCCGTTTCTTTCGATTGCCACGCTTCGCGGGGCTAAATGAGCATTCGTATCGAATGGAGTGCCGATCTTTATTTGCGGCGCACCCTGAGTGGCCTATTGTTCATGGGCATATTGGAAGCTGTGCGCCCATATATCTTTCTGAAGCGAAACGTGCTGGCAGATATACGATTGCGCATAGTCATGCTCAGAATTATGACACCGGGCTTGCTGGTTTCGCGTTTCGTGCTGTCTCGTATCCTTCTAGGTTCATTGCCGATTATTTCATTGGCTGTTCACGCGAGGCGGGTATTGACCGCTTTGGAAAACGTATTGTTGAAGGAGATGCCTTTTCCGTTTTGCCCAATGGGATAAACGCAAGCCATTACACATGTGGCCAAAGCGAACATGATGACGCAAAAGCGAAAATGGGGTTTGCGGGAAGGCCAGTTGTATGTCACGTTGGGCGATTGATTCCTGTAAAGAATCATGAATTTCTGTTCGATGTGTTTGAGCGAATTAAGCAGAAGTGGCCAAATGCGGTGCTGGTGTTGGCAGGTCGAGGTGAGCTTGAGGAGTCGCTTAAACAGTCGGTCGTTTCTCGCGGTATTGATGCTTCGGTAAAATTTTTGGGCGTCGTGGATGATGTTGCCGAGGTGCTGCGCGCTTCCGACCTCTTCGTATTTCCTTCCGTGAGGGAAGGCTTGGGCTTAGCTGCTGTGGAGGCACAAGCTTCTGGACTGCCAACGGTAATGTCGACGGGCGTTCCCGAAAGTGCTCTTATGGGAACCCATATCCAAAGGATCCCCTTGGAAAAGGGGGCTGAGGAATGGGGGCGTGCGTGCGTGCAATATTTGAATGAAGCACTGACTAATGAGCGCCACGATGGCGTCGAGCTTGTTCGGATGCACGGATTCGATATCGGTCAGACCTCGAAATGGCTCGAGGCTTTCTATTGTTGCGCCTCAAAGTAGGTTCAAGCGACAATGATGAACGGAAAGAAGTGCAATGCAATATAACCAAGATGTGTTACGACGTTTGCAGTTGACGGAACTTGAAATACTCAAAGACATCGATCGCGTTTGCCGAGCCCATGGCATTACCTACTGGCTCGACTCCGGTACAGCGCTTGGCGCGATGCGCCACGGTGGGTTCATTCCTTGGGATGATGACATTGATGTCGGAATGCCGCGAGGCGATTACGAACGCTTTCTTAAGGTTGCGCCCGAGGCATTGGGTGCGCGCTATTGTCTGTCCACTCCGCACACGAATCCTCACCAGGCGGCTCTGTTTGCGAAGGTCATGCTGAAAGGCACGCATTTTGCAACTGCAGAAACGCAGAAAGCTGGGTTTGATCAAGGAATTTTCGTCGATGTGTTTCCATATGATTCGGTCTGTCCTAATCCTCGCGATGCTGAGCGCCAGCGGAGGCGCTGTGTGATGTGGCAGAGTATTTCGTATCTTTATCACTCTAAACACATTGTTGTTCCCCATGGTGGTGTGTTGGGCGCGTTGGAACGTTTTGCCTGCTGCATTGCCCATATTGCTGCGAGGGTATTGTTTACACCGGAGCGCATCGCTCATAACTTTGATTTGGTGGCAACTATGGCCGACGACGATAAGGCGGCGAATGAAATGATGGCTCCTTCGTATGCGGCAGTAGGTTCTTATGCGTGCTGCGTTTTGATTCCCTCGGTGGAAATGAATTTTGAAGGCTGCCGTTTTTTTGTACCTGCGGATATTAAGGAATATCTGCGTACACAGTATGGCGAAACATGGAGTCAATTGCCGCCTGAGGAGCAGAGACGCAATCATGCGCCAAAAATGCTTGAATTCGGTAGTTCGGATCATTCCGAGGGCTAAGTTATTCTTCTGGGGCACTGAATGGGCCGCCAAAAACGACTCGATTTGGTTGACGTTGTGGAATTTGTCCTAAGCGTAACGACGAAAAGTGTTCAATTTCGCGTTTTATATTGCCATTATTGAACATTGATTTTACAATTCATGCATAAGCATGAAAGGAATATCGATGTCGTTAACTGAGTGCAAATTCGAGATATTGCGCAATATCCTCAATGGCGCCCGATTGAGCCAGCGGGCTTTGTCTGCGGCGATTGGTATGTCCATTGGCGCCGTGAATGCTGGGTGCCAAGAGCTTGAAAAAGAAGGCCTCATTTCCGATGGGGCTATTACCGATGAAGGCGTTGCCGCTCTCGAACCCTACAGGGTGCAAAATGCCGTGATTCTCGCGGCTGGTCTCTCCAGCAGGCTTGCCCCCATTGCGTACGATCGCCCCAAGGGCATGCTCTACGTGCGTGGAGAGGTGCTCATTGAGCGGCAAATCCGTCAGCTTCGGGCCGCCGGCGTGCAAGACATATATCTCGTCGTGGGCTATAAGAAGGAGGAATTCTTCTACCTGGAAGAAGAATTCGGCGTAAAACTCATAACCAGCCCCGATTATATGGAGCGGAACAACCATTCGTCTATATGGGCGGCGCGCAACGTGTTGGGCAATTCATACGTATGTTCTTCGGATAATTACTTTACGCAAAACCCTTTTAGCAAATATGAGTTTTCGGCATATGCCGCGGCAAGCGAGACCGAATGCGCGCCAGGCGAGTATTTCCTTGAGACGAAGGGTTCGAAGCAGCGTATCGTTGGCGCTCATCTCGACGGGAAGCGTGGCTATGCCATGATGGGGCATACCTATTGGGATGCGGAGTTCTCCAATTCCTTTATTGATATCCTGCAGTCGGAATGGATGCGTCCTGGAACGGCGGATAAACTGTGGGACGAGATATTTTACGCCCACGCAGATGTATTGCAAATGCGCATGCGAGTGTATCCGGCTGGCGTGATTCATGAATTCGATTCGCTCGACCAGGTGAGCGATTTCGATCCTGAGTTCATCCAGAACGTCGGGTCTGAGGTCTTGGACAATATTTGCGGCACGATTGGCTGTAAGAGGGAAGACATCAAACATATTTCTCCGATTAAACAGGGCCTTACGAACCTCTCGTTCTATTTCGAATGCCGGGGCGAAGGTTACGTGTACCGTCATCCCGGTGCCGGTACGAATGAAATTATCAATCGTCCCGCTGAGGCGTTCGCGTGCGAGATGGCGCGAAAGCTCGGGCTCGACGACACGTTCGTCGCGGAAGACCCAGAAGCAGGATGGAAGGTGTCGAAATTTGTTCCCGATTGCACGGGCTTTGACTATTCCGATGCTTCTCAAGTTGAACGAGCACTTAGCATGGCTCGGCGTTTGCATGAAAGCGGCGCCGAATCCCCTTGGAAATTCGACTTCTACAAGGAATCGCTGAAGATTGTTCATCTGCTTCGCGAGGAAGGCTGGGCGTTTCCCGCCGGTTTCGAAAAGCTGCAAGCGAATATTGAGCTGCTCGTTGCGCCGATGCGCGCCGGCTCGGGCGCCGATGTTTTATGTCACAACGACTTCTATGGCCCCAACTTGCTTGTGCATGGCGACGATATGTGGCTCATCGATTGGGAATACGCCGCCATGGGCGACTATGGATGCGATTTCGGCAATTTCGTCGCGCAGAGCGATTATTTCGACGTGCAAGGCGCATTCGACATCATGCCTTTATACTTCGGTAGGAAGCCTACTTCTGAAGAAGAATTCCATCTTATTGCCTGTACGGCAATCGTCGGGTGGTATTGGTATGTGTGGGCTATGTTTAAAGAATGCAAGGGCGCCCCGGCGGGCGAATGGCTCTATGTGTGGTACAAAGCCGCGAAGGATTTCTCGGCGGAAGCGCTTTTCATGCTTGGTGATAAATCGTTCGCTCGCAATCTGTCGCACGACGAGTTCCGTATTCTCGCGGCTTCGGCGGCTCGAAAAGATGGACGTTCGTACGATTACGGCGCTGTCTCGCATGAGCAATTAACGCTGGAAGCATTAAAGGCGAACGGACTTATGGACGAAGAAGGGGTTACTGCGCGCGGTATCGCGGCCCTTGAGCCGTATCGGGTGAAGCGGGCCGTGCTCCTTGCGGCCGGCTTCGGAAGCCGCCTTTTGCCCGTAACGGTGAACACGCCGAAGCCGCTTGCGCGTGTTCATGGCGTTCGCATTATCGATAGGCTTATCGATGCGTTGCTTGATGCGGGTATTTCGGAAATATATATCGTTCGTGGCTACCTTGCAGAGGAATTCGATCAACTGCTGCATAAATACCCGGATGTCAAGTTTATTGACAATCCCCTTTATTCAACCACGAACAATATTAGCTCGGCGGTGGCGGCGTGCTCTCACTTCAGCAACGCCTACGTGTTCGAGAGCGATTTGCTTTTGACGAATCCTGGTCTTGTTGCCCCGTATCAATATCGATCGAATTACTTGGGTATTAAAGTTGACTCGACCGACGATTGGCGCTTTGTTGCGGATGAGTCTGGAAAGATTTCTGACCTTGCGAAAGGCGATTCCAATCCGTGCTGGCAAATGGTCGGTTTGTCATATTGGTCGCCTGACGATGGCGCGGCACTTGCGCGCGATATTCCTTCGGTGTTCGATACGGAAGATGGCAAACAGATTTTCTGGGATGACGTAGCGATTCTGCGCAAACCTGACAACTATGAAATCTACGTTCGGCCTTGCATGCAAGAGGACATCGTTGAGATAGACGATTTCGAGGATCTTCAAAAGGTCGACCCCTCGTATATCGTGAAAAAGAAAGCGCACTAGGAGGTTTTCGTGGCGCGTAATGAAACTGCCCAGACGCAAGAGTATTTCGAAAGGCGCTCGCTTAAAAAAGGCGCGGCGGGTTGGCCTTTGCTCATGGGCCTTGGCGTTGCGTATGTGATTTCCGGGGACTTCTCCGGCTGGAACTACGGCATCGCGTATGGCGGATGGCTCGGCCTCGCTATCGCATTCGTTCTTATGGGTTGCATGTATGTTTGCACCGTGCTCGGTGAAGCCGAGATGTCGTCGGCCTTGCCTACGGCTGGTGCGGGGTTTGCTTTTTCGCGCTGTGCGATGGGGCGTTTCGGGGGGTTTCTTACGGGCATGGCAATTACCGTGGAATACGTATGCGCGCCTGCGGCGATTTCGACGTTTATCGCTAACTATTTCCTTCAGCTGGGAATTATCCCGGAAGATTTCCCGTTCCTTCTTTTGGTGGGCATTATCTTTATCGTGTTCATAGGGATTCACGTTTTTGGCGTTGGCGAAGCTTTGAAGCTCATGCTTGTTATTACGGTCGTTGGCGCTATTGCACTCGCCGCCTTTGCGTTTGGCGCGGCCCCGCATTTCGATGCGGCTGCGCTGTTCGATATCGCTCCAGATGAAGGTGCTACGACCGCTCTTCCTTTCGGTGTTAGCGGGCTTCTTGCCGCATTGCCGTTTGGCATCTGGTTCTTTCTTGGCGTCGAAGGCGTTGCTCTTGCTGCGGAAGAGGCGAAAGACCCAAGGCGCGACATCCCGAAGGCCATTATCGGGTCGATGGCCGTGCTTATTGGGACTGGGCTTATCGTGCTTGTTCTTGCCGCGGGCGTAACGGGGTCGGAATTCATGGGCACCTCAAGCGCTCCGCTTGTGGACGCGTTGAACATTGCCAATTTGCCTGGTCTGGCACTTTTTGTGAATGTGGCGGGGCTTTTTGGGCTTGTTGCGTCCTTCTTCTCGCTCATTTATGCGGGCTCCCGCGAAATTTTCGCTTTGTCTCGGGCGGGGTATCTTCCGACCTTTCTTTCGCTTACGGGTTCGAGGAAGACGCCCTGGGTGGCGTTGCTGGTGCAGGGTGTGATAGGTTTTGCCCTTGTCGTTGTCATGCAAGACGGAGATGTCCTGCTCAATATGGCGGTATTGGGTGCATGCTTGAGCTATGTGCTCATGAATTTGTCGCATGTCATCTTGCGTTTGCGTCAACCGAATATGAAACGAGGCTGGAAAACTCCTGGCGGTGCTCTTACGACGGGGGCAGGTCTCGTACTGTCGGCGATTGCCGTAGTATCGACCTTTTTCGTGGATGCCATCGCGTCGATGGAAATCGTATGCGTTCTTGCGGTCGGGTGTGTGTACTTCTTTGCTTATGCGAGAAAACGCCTTATATCCAACGCGCCCGAAGAGGAGCTATACAAGCTTGAGGGCGCGGGGCAGGAATTGCGATAGCCATTTCTGGAATTATTAATGCGTGCTTGCTTCGGCGGCGCTGTGAGGGGGGGATCGATGAAGGTTTACGAGGGAACGATTTTAACGGTTGATGCTCAAGATAGCGTGGCCCGCTACCTAGTGGAAGATGGCGGCCGTATTGTCTACGTTGGCGATACGCTGCCCGAAGAGTATTCTTCCGCTCCACGTGAGCAATTAGAGAATCGTGCTTTGTGCCCTGCGTTTGTCGATACTCATGAGCATTTGGCGTCGTTTGCGACATTCAATGTTGGTTTGAATGCGATGCATGCGCGTTCAAACCAACAAATCAAGGAAATGGTTGCCGATTTTGCCGAAAAGTGTACGTCGAAGATTCTGGTCGCTTTTGGCGCTTCTCCGTATTCGGTAGTCGAAGGGCGCTTGCTTTCTCGCGCCGAACTCGATGAGGCGTGTTTGGAAAAGCCTGTTTTCATGGTGAAGTACGACGGGCATGCATGCGTCGTGAACAGTGCCCTTCTCAAGCTTGTCGATGACAAAGTAAAGAATTTGCGTGGCTATCATCCCGAAACCGGCGAAATGAACCAAGAGGCGTTTTTTGCTGTAAGCGATTTTATTACGGGAAGCCTGTCAATTCCCGAGCTGATCGGAAATATTCAAGCGGGCATGGACTATTTGGCGAGCCGCGGTATTGGTATGGTGCATACGGTGAGCGGAGTCGGTTTTACGGGGAATCTGGATATAAGCCTTGAGAAATGGATGGGTAGGAGTGCTCAATCTGGCTTTCAGGTGCGTGTTTTCCCTCAATCGATGAACGTGAAGGTGGCGACGAGCCGAAAGCTGCCGCGCATAGGCGGATGCTTTGCCTGCGCGCTTGATGGATGTTTCGGAAGCCGTGATGCTGCTTTGGTTGAGCCATATTGCGATGGCGAAAGCGGGAACGGCGTGCTGTATTACAGCGATGAGGCTGTAACAGACTTCTGCAAAAAAGCGAATCGTGCCGGACTGCAGGTTGAGATGCATGCAATTGGAGATGCGGCTTTCAACCAGGCCGTGCATGCTTTGAAGGCTGCGCTTGACGACTTCCCTCGTGAAAATCATCGGCATGGCATCATTCATGCGTGCCTTCCTACGGAAGAGGGTTTGCAGATTTGCGCAGAATACGGAATTCAGTTGCCAATGCAAACAAGCTTTATCGATTGGCCGCAGGAGCCCGATTCGTATCTTCGTTCGATTCTCGGTGATAAACGCGCGGCGCAGCTGAATCCCTTGAGAGCCATGTGGGACAAAGGGATTGTTATGTCAGCAGGTTCCGATGCACCTTGCACCGATCCCGATCCCATTCTATGGATACAGCGTGCGTGCAACCACGACAACCCCAAGCAGAGCCTTACCATAAAAGAGGCCCTACGTATGTGCACGTATAATGGTGCATGGACAACGTTCGACGAAGACGAGCGTGGCTCGCTTGAGGTCGGCAAGGTGGCCGATATGTGCGTTCTCTCAAGAAACCTCTATGAAGTGCCGCTGTCAAATTTGAGCGAGGTAAAAGTTGAGGGACTTATTCTTGACGGGAGGCCCTACGAAAAACAGCGCCAGAGTGTTGTCTCGGCTGTGCTAAGAGGGGTGCTTAGCACAGCAAAGATTTGAGCTATACATTGGCGTACGCGCTGAGGAGCGCAATGCAAGATTGAATTCCTGTTAGGGCAGTGTGACGCTTTCTGATAAACTCGGTATTGCGGCTTCCGACCTTTCCTTTGAATCTGTTACGTCGCAATTTCAGTTTTCTAAGGCGGAGGCCGTTTCTACCAGAGAGCCCCGTCGCTCCGTATCTTACTTTGCTGTGTGCTGCACTGCGGTGCCGACGACGTCTACTGAATAAAACGAGTGGCATATTACGCCGCCTGCGTCTCTCTGTGCTAGAGCGAGTGGCATAGGCATTCTGCGCCAAGAGCTTTTTTCTAGGCTAGATTCTGGTACATTGGGAAAATGCGAAGCCTGGTTTTCAGTCTTATGAGTGCAAAATAGAAAAGCTGAGCTAGCTGAGACATGCGGCATGCAGCGCCTCAAAGTGCTTCAAAAGTTATGACATTCATTGCATGTAGAAATATCAGTTGATTCGCCAAATTGCTATTATGGTACAAATGATTTTATTGTTTCAGAAACGGGGCATATATGAAGGGCATTATTCTCGCTGGTGGTTCGGGCACTCGTCTGTATCCGCTTACTACGGTTACGAGCAAGCAGTTGCTGCCCGTGTATGATAAACCAATGATTTACTACCCCATGTCGGTGCTTATGATGGCTGGCATTCGCGACGTTCTGGTTATTTCTACGCCGCACGACCTACCCAACTTCGAGCGCCTTCTCGGCGACGGTTCCCAGTTTGGCATTAAGCTGTCTTACGCCGAGCAGCCTTCGCCTGATGGTCTTGCTCAGGCGTTCATTATCGGCGAGGAGTTTATTGCCGGCGAACCTTGTGCGCTTGTGCTTGGCGACAACATCTTCTATGGTAATGGCCTGGGCCGTCATCTTCGCTCTGCCGTTGAGGCCGCTGAGCAGGGCAACGGCGCAACCGTATTTGGCTATCATGTCGACGACCCCGAGCGCTTCGGCGTGGTCGAGTTCGATAAAGACTACAATGCCATCTCTATCGAAGAGAAGCCTGAGCATCCGAAGTCTTCCTATGCCGTTACTGGCCTGTATTTCTACGATTCGCGCGTGTGCGAGCTTGCCAAGAAGGTGAAGCCTTCCGCTCGCGGCGAGCTTGAGATTACCGACCTGAACCGCATGTATCTGGAAGACGGCACCCTTTCGGTTGTTACGCTTGGTCGTGGTTATGCATGGCTCGATACGGGCACCATGGAGTCGCTCTACGAGGCTGGCGAGTTCGTGCGCGCCGTCGAGCGCAGCCAAGACCTTCCCGTGTGCGTTCCGGAGGAAATCGCTTGGGAAAACGGCTGGATCGACACCGACAAACTGCTCGAGTGCGCAAAGCTCTATGGCAAATCGGTGTACGGCCAGCATCTTAAACGCGTTGCCGAGGGCGAATTTGTGAATCGCCACGACCACTAATCGCTGTTACCGTTGGCGCTTAAAACCCAGCGTTGCTTTTGTGGCGCTGGGCTTTTCTGCTTCAGGAGGCACGTGTGACCGAATTGACGTTTGCCGAAATACTCGAGCGCGATGGCCTCTCTTTGGAAGAGCTCAAAACGCTCTCCTTCCAGAGCAACCTGGGCATTTCGTTAAAGAAAAATCTGCATTACTTCGATCAAAGTCAATTGCTTGAGGAGCTAGATGAGGTGCGGCGCTGGTACTTAATGCAACCGCAGCTTTCTGATTTGCCGATTGATTATCGTATTAAGAGCCAACAATCAATTGAGTTGAAGTTTTCGCGATATTACCCCGATCATCAGGCGAGGAAGGTTTTCAACGATATTTTAGGTTTTCGGTCGCTCGTTGATTCGTATAAACCGTTGTTGGATTCTTCGTTTTCCGATTCAATTCGAATTGCCGATATGAGCCTGGGAAAAGCCCATGATGACGGCTATCGTGGCGTGCATGTGTATTATCAACGGTCCGGTTTTTGCTATCCTATCGAGATTCAATACAATACTTTCTACGATAGGCAGTTCAATAATTGGCTCCATAAATATACATACAAGCGCGTTTTGGACGTGCGGGTTGGGGCTCGATTGAGGTTGCTCTATGAGCGTGGCAAAATACGCAACGAAGAACAGTTCGTAAGGAGTATACGCGATGTGCTATCTGGTTGCTAAATGGTTTGATGGCGTTGGCAGCGTGTGCATGCGCGCGAGCCAGGGGAAGGGTCTGGTTGAAACCATGGATCGCTTGTCTAGCCAATTCGGTCATGACAAGCTCCAACTTGTTGCCGTCAGTCGCCCCTCTGCCTATGGAGAATACGCTCCATATAGCTTTGTGAATAATGAGACCGAAATGGCAGAAGAGATTGCTGCGAAATATATCGCGTAGATTATGCGATGCTGAATAAAGTGAGGAATAACGTGGAACAATTCGAGCCCAAGAACATCATCGTTACCGGCGGCTGCGGCTTCATCGGCAGCAATTTCGTGCACCATGTGGTGCGCGAGCATCCCGAGGTGCACGTGACCGTGCTCGACAAGCTCACCTACGCGGGCAACCGCGAGAACATCGCGGGCCTGCCCGCCGACCGCGTCGAGCTCGTGGTGGGCGACATCTGCGACGCCGAGCTTCTGGAGCGAATCGTGCCCGGCCACGACGCCATCGTGCACTACGCCGCCGAGAGCCACAACGACAACTCCATCGCCGACCCCGAGCCGTTCC
>ERZ827108.2164-NODE-2164-length-21700-cov-5.172788_pt1 | contig 21700 bp, 20 predicted proteins | sample MGYA00519921_ERZ827108 | MGnify/ENA primary metagenome ERZ827108 (study PRJEB31778, sample SAMEA3449258) | human gut metagenome | biome: human gut; feature: human-associated habitat; material: faeces | place: United Kingdom | collected 2010/2012 ... | reverse complement strand
AGTTAGAAACCCTCGGGTTTGCGGGGCGGGATCGTGAAAGCGATTCTGCCCTATTATTTTGAAAGACTGCTCGTCCAATGGCTTCTGCATCAGATAAACCACTTGGAGCAGAAGCCGATTTGGAAGACCGAATGGACCAGCACCGAGATTCCTAAACAGCCATCATCACGCAAAACCCGATTCCGGCCCATTTCATGAAAGGGTCTTTACCTAGTCTGTCGGAATCCCGTTCCGATCGGTCGGGTGAATAGGTGTCGGCGTACACGTCGACCTTGGCAGACTCTTTTGAAAGCAGCTCGAGGGCCTCGTCGAGGTCGCCGGCGAGCTTGTCCCCGTCGATTCCGACCTTGAAAAGGTGCGTCTCGTCATGCTGCTTGAGCGCCGATTCATCCTGCAGCAGGTAGAACCTCTCGCCGTTCACCCCGTTCGCCAGAGCGGTCCTCTCGCTAGAGAACGACCGGATCTCCCTCTTGAGCCTCGGGAAGGCCCCCTTGCGCTCGATTCCGAACTTCTGCGCGAGCGACTCAAGCTGCCAGAGCAGGTCGTACAGCCCCACCGCGGGCAAGAGTCCGGCCCCGTACGCCTTCTCGAGCATCGTCCGCTCGAAGCGGTCGTATGCTCTAATTGCCTCGCCGTAAGTCAGCGTGGTCCCGATTGAGGGCATCTCATTCATCTGCATCGATTCTCCTGTCCGCCGATTAGAGGCTGCTCGCCTCGCCGAGCACTTCCGTATTCGCCGCGAAGCGCACCCCTCCAGAGGTGAGCTCGACGGGGTGTCCGGATTTGACCAGGTCGCAAAGGGCGTATATTCCATATCCCGCAACCCCGGCAACGGAAACGACGAGGCATCCGAGAAGGCCAGCCTGAGGCCCGGTGATGCCGTTCGTCGCATCGACAAGGGATTTGAGCATGCCCCGACAATCGCTTGCTTTGTTGTCCACCGCATCAATCACCGCGTAGCTTGTAGCGGTGCGTTCCATAACGTCGTTCATCTGCCTACCTCCATTTTCCCGTTGATCCAAGCATGTATCCGCCCGCAAGGCCCAAAAGAAGAGCCACTGCACCCGAGACGAGCGCAGGAGACGGCCTCCGCGCCTGAGATACCGAGCAGGTCTCGCTCTCGGGAGCGGACACGCGAGCGAAATCCTCGTCCTCTTTCTCCTCCACAACCGATCGGGCGATCAGCGAGAGGGCCTCATGCAGGGTTGCCGACACGTACTCGAAATCGATCTCTGGCTCTATCTCAATGGGATGGTGGGCAGCCTCGAGCGCCGCCTTGATGACGGAGACGTCTTCGGCCCCTAGGACCTCGTCGCCTCTCAGCAGCTCCTCGACTCGACGCGCGATGTTGCCCGCGCTCTGAACCTCGACTCGATCAGAATCGTTCCGAATAAAGGTCTTCTCGTTGGCGTTGACGAGAAGGGAGACGATCCTTTCATCAGGGAGCTCGCGCCCAATTGCGTTGGACACTACCTCGCGCAAGACGTAACGTTTGGAGGCCATCCTCTCCCCGACGTTGCGCATGCGCCCGCTTCCATCCTCAAACCTCAGGATCCCGTCGCTCCCGATCGCGGCCGAGGAGGAGTAGTTCTTCACTTCGACTATCACAAGACCCTGCCGGCTGACGAGGATCTGGTCGAACTCATCGTGCTCGCCCTCGTAGTCCAACTCGGCATTGACCAGTTGCTCGAAGCCGGAACCGACATGCTTGATCGCGTAGAAGACCCGTCGTTCCCCGGCAAAACCCCTGATTAGGCCAGCGTGATAGGAGCTGAATCTCTTCAGCGCCTCTATCGCCGCGAGATAGCTTGGGACGCCCATGAGTCCGAGCTCTTCGCCTCGAGCAATAATATGGTCGATGACGTGGTAAGTCTTCACGCTGGAGCTGTACTTGTCTTGAAACACCGTTCTGCACACCTCTTGCTCGAAAGCGTTATGCCGTTCGAGAAGGGCTGGTACCTCGAATGAGCGCTTGGTCAGTTCTCCGATCATTTCGGTTCCTTTCCCGTACTCCATCCGTTTTTGACGCACTGTCCCACGACCCCATAAAGGGCCTGCTTCGTTTAGGGCTGTTTGTTCGTTGCCGGGGTTAAAGTGGCTTATTGTTCTCGATGCGGATTGATGTCTTGCATCCGTCTTCTTCATAATTGCCTCCCTGATTTGTTTTTGATAAACTGCTGGTCAAGTGGTGCGGGATAATCCCTCGGTACCTTTAATTGAAATTCTACTTGTACTAACGGGGATTGCACAGTGGAATGTTTTGGCTTAATCCCCTCACTTGGAGGTATCGATGGCAAACCGGATAAAGCGCAAGCAGCCGATAAACAGGGACTGGTTCAGATGGGTATGCAGTCAGCGCGGCGTGAGCATGAACGGACTCGCAAAGAAAACCGAATGGAGCAGCCGCCAGATCAGAGACGGGGTAAACGACGGAGAGATGACCCCAGAGCTTCTCGATGCTTGCGCCAAGGCGCTGGATGTGCATCCCGATTACCTTGCGGGGAAGTACTGTCGAACGCTCGACTACGGCATCATGCGGGACGAAGAGATCAGGCAACATTGGCTTGAAACGGCAATGGCACCCGCAGCCCATCCATACAAGTACTTCAAACAGCAGGGCATCAACACTCGCGCGCATTTCTATAACACCCTGCTTCTGCATGGCGTTGAGAGAGACGCATTCGACTCCCTAAGTCGTAACGAACAAGAAGATATCGAGAGGGCGCTCGACTGGGCCGAGACAAGGACTTTGAGAAAGTTCTTCGAAGGAGCAAAGGAAGGCGATTGGGCTTCGTATGCGTTCGACGACGTGTTCCAGGACGAGAGGGACATCATCGAGTACATGCTCGAATGGCTTGAAGAGCACGGAAAAATCCGCGTACAGGACTAGTTTGCGATCTTTTCGCCTCTTTTAACCCGATGAGAGTCCGACAACAGCAGAGCCCCTCGGGTGCGTGTGTGGATTCCGAGCGCGGCTAATCTCTACAACGTCATCGCCTGAGCGAGAGAAAAGATCTTTGGGGTTAAATAGAGGCTCTGATCGGGTTGCCGTCGTCCGCTCGTCCACCCTAGCTTGCCCAGACGGCCCTTCCGCAATGTCCATGTCCCAACGGATGGGTACCATTTACCCGGGTGCACCTGGGGCAACGGGCCGGCAGGCCCGCGCAAGGTCGCTCGCAGAACACGCAACATCAAACACGACAGAAGAGGCGAACGACAGATGCCGGACCCCAGACGACAGCACCGCGGAAGACGAGCATTCCGACCACAACCGGACGAATCTCGTTCCCGGGCAGCCCACTCAACAACCCCGAACTATCCCCGCAGGGCATCGTTCAAACAGTAACGAAACAATCTTGTTGACAAACCGACCCCTCGACGGCCACCGCAGACGGCGAGCAAAGCGAGCGATCCCGCTCCCCCACCCAAGGGCGACTTCAACGAGCTCGCGCCGTTGATAGAATAGGCCATGACGAAGCCCGCGTAGGACCATGCGCATACGCGGAAGGTGTTCGAGAGGCGGGATCGCGATGCGCGAATTGGACAACAGCGTGTTCAGCTTTAGCATTGTCGGGCTATTTCGGGGTTACTCCTCCCTTGAGATCCGCAGGGACGGAGACGCCTACTCCTACCATCACGACAAGTCGCTTCACGCGAATTCGGAAGAGCGCCGGGGGCGCTTGACAAGGCGCAGGTAGACAAGCTCATGGCATTCCTTCGCGACCTTGGCATCCACAATTGGTTTAGCTCCTACTATTCGCCAGCGCTCGACGGCGAACAATGGCGGCTCTTCGATGGGCACCGCTCGCACGATGGGTCTAGCGCATATCCCAAAGGCTTCGAGAAGCTGCCGAAATACCTGGCGGACGAATTCGGCTGCGAGGAGATGCGACCGCAGCCCGGCGACACCTGCGATGGCCCGACCGAATCGGAACGCCTCGCGATGCTGGCCTTTTACGACCTGCCGGGCGGCGAATCCGCCTGTGATTGCCACGAGGATTGGCGGCAGACCACAACGTCCATGTTCTCAATACCGGTCTATTGAACATTAATCCCGAGCTAAAAAGAAACGTTATCAGCGTATTTGACAGAGTAGTAAGAAATGGGCGCAATATCGACGAAGCGTTGGATTACATTGATGCAGAGATACTCGTTGGTATACTTAGATTCGATGAAGATACCCGTCGCGCATGTAGACGCATATGGAAAGACATTGAAAGCAAGGCGCCTCAGCAGAGGCACAAGATAGGCAGTGACTATAATGACCAGCACAAAATTTACTTGGATTAGCTTTTATAAAGAGTTATCTGACAAGCTGCTGGCCTATCGAGACAGGCGCGACGATCTGATAAACAAGCTAGCAACTGTCTATGAATCGATCGGGATGAGTCTCCCTAAGCTTGAGGCAGATGAGCTCCAAGACATCGATCCGTTCACCGTCTTCGGCCTCTTCAACAAGGGCATCACAGACGCAAACCGGCAAAAGATCATCGCCGGCATCGCCGAGGTGTTCGACATTGGGGCAGATCAGCCCACGGACTTCGAGGGCATCCCCGTGCTCAACAACCTCAACGCGACCTTCTATGCCTTCGCCAACGACGAACGTCGCGGCGAGCACGACATCGATAACCTCTGGCACGTGTTCGAGGCCGAACTTGCACTGGCCGCCGATGACAACGAGGAAACCCGGAAGGCCTTCGTCGAGGCATTCGATACCACCGTCGTCCAGTTCACACTTGGCTGGAAGCTCACCATGGGCCTCTACTGGGCGAGGCCCTACAACTTCATCAGTCTGGATTCGCGCAACCGCTGGTTCATGGCCGACGTCGCAAAGGCTGGCACCGCCATCGCCGGCATAGTGCCGAAGGAGAAGGACTCGCCAGTTCATGACGGAGATCGCTACCTCGCCATTTGCGACACCATCAAGTCGGAGCTCGGAAGCGAAGAGTGCTCGTATGCAGACTTCCCCTCGCTGACGGCTGCCGCCTTCGTGGAGTCTGAGCGCGTCAACCGCGAGAGGAAGGTCGCCGAGAAGGCTGCAGCCGAGAAGGCGGAAGAAAATTCCCTTGGAGATGAGGGGGTCAAGACCACACATTACTGGACCTACTCCCCGGGAGACGGTGCCGCGAGGTGGGATGACTTCTACGCACGTGGCGTAATGGGCGTCGGCTGGAGCAAGCTCGGCGACGTCGAGAATTACGCCAGCAAGGAAGACATCCGCAAGAACCTGCGCACCCTGTACAGTAGCAAGTACTCGCAGAAGAACTCCGCGCTCGCGCTCTGGCAGTTCTCGCGCGAAATCAAGCCGGGCGACGTTGTCTTTGCTAAGCGGGGCCGCAGCGTAATTATTGGTCGCGGCATCGTTGAGGGGGATTACCAATTCGACGAAAATGGCGACTCCTATCCGAACATCCGCAGGGTATGCTGGACGAACAGAGGAGAGTGGCACACGGAAGACCTCCTCGCCGTGAAGACCCTGACGGACATCACCGCCTATCCCGACCTCGTTGAGAAGCTCAACTCGTTCTTCGAGGACGAGGGCGGCGAAGTCGAGGAAGACACAGAGGAGGTTGAATACCCGGCATACACGCCCGAGGACTTCCTCTCGGAGGTCTACATGGACGGCGAGCGCTACAGGACCCTCGTCAACGTCCTGCGCGCGAAGAAGAACATCATCCTGCAAGGTGCCCCAGGCGTGGGCAAGACCTTCGCCGCAAAGCGCCTGGCCTACTCCATGATGGGCGTGAAGGACGCCGAGCGTGTGATGATGGTGCAGTTCCACCAGAGCTACAGCTACGAGGACTTCATAGAGGGGTTCCGCCCGAACGCGCAGGGCTTCGACCTCGAGAAGGGCGCGTTCTACAACTTCTGCAAGAATGCGAAGGACGATTCTGACAACGACTACTTCTTCATCATCGACGAGATCAACCGCGGCAACCTCTCGAAGATCTTCGGCGAGCTGTTCATGCTCATCGAGAACGACAAGCGCGGGCCCAGGAACACGCTGCAGCTCCTCTACTCGCACGAGCTGTTCTACGTCCCGAGCAACGTATACCTCATTGGAATGATGAACACAGCGGACCGCTCGCTCGCCATGCTCGACTACGCCCTGCGCCGCCGCTTCGCGTTCTTCGACCTCCGTCCCGCCTTCGACACGGAGAGCTTCATCGCCTATCAGGAGGGACTTGCCAGCGAGAAGTTCGATAGGCTCATCTCCTGCGTCGTGAAGCTGAACGAGGCGATCGCGTCCGACGAGTCGCTGGGAGACGGCTTCTGCATCGGCCATAGCTACTTCTGCCGCATGTCCCCGGACGACGTAACGGACGATAAACTCTCGGCAATCGTCAACTACGAGCTCGTGCCGATGTTGCGCGAGTACTGGTTCGACGAGCCCACCAAGGTCGACGAGTGGGCCGGCAAGTTGCGCAGGTCAATCCGGTGATCCGGATACAGAACATCTACCACATGCTCGCCTATGCGTTCCAGACGCTGCAAGGGCAGGGCTACCGCGACATCGCAGCCGAGGAGTTCGACAACACCGCCGACCTCCTCGCCGAGATACTGTCACGGGGCGTGAGCCTGCAGCTTAAGCGCGGCCTTGGCCGAGAGTACGTCGACCGCAAGGATATGCTCTCCTCACCGAGGGGCAAGATCGAACTTTCCGAGTCCTTGAAGACGCGCTCGATTCTGCGCAGGCAGCTGGTTTGCAGCTACGACGAGTTCAGCACGGACACGCGCATGAACCGCATCCTCAAGGCGACGATTATGCTCTTGACTCGCTCGGACATCGACAAGGCGCGCAAGAAGGCACTTAGACGGCTGCTTCCGTACTTCGTGGACGTGGAAGACGTGAACCTTTCGGGCGAAGACTGGCACATGCGCTTCGACCGGAACAACCAGACTTATCGCATGCTCATGAACGTGTGCTGGCTGGTCGTGAAGGGCCTTCTCCAGACGCGGGAGAGCGGGAGTCTCCGCATGATGGACTTCCTCGACGAGCAGCGAATGAGCCACCTGTACGAGAAGTTCATCCTCGAGTACTACAGACGTGAGCACCCAGAGCTTTCCGCTGGGGCGCCGTACATCAGCTGGGCGCTCGACAACGGCTTCAGCGATATGCTCCCCGCCATGCACACCGACATAACGCTCACACGGGGCAGGACCGTCCTCATCATCGACGCGAAGTACTACAGTCACACGACGCAACAGCAGTTCGACAAGCAAAGCGTCCACTCCGGCAACCTGTACCAGATCTTCACCTACGTGAAGAACAAGGAAGCGGAGCTCGCCAGCACTCACGAGCAGCATAGCGTGTCAGGCATGCTGCTCTACGCCAAGACCGACGAAGACGTGCAGCCTGATGGTGTGTATCAGATGAGCGGTAACCAGATAAGCGTGAGGACATTGGACCTGAACCAGCCCTTCGAGACAATACGTTCGCAGCTCGACGGTATTGCTGAAGCTCATTTCTCAAAAGAGGCGGCTTATGTTTGAGAGCCTGACAAAACATCTGCCTGCGATTGAGAATACCGAGGGATTTGGCAACTGGGTTGTAGACCGAGAGAGCAAGGGCACCATGAACGACCCAATCAAGATGCCCTACGTGAATTACGGAACGACGGTTGCTGACGTTGAACAGGCAATCTACGACTTCGTCGACGAGCATCCCGAGTACGAGCTCACGCATTACCGCGACATACTTGAACGCAACGGACTCGAGTGGGACAGCCAAGCAATGTCTGGGACAGATGTATCGGAACTCGACGGCCGGGCGGTGATGGCGCTTCTGCTCGGAGCCGTGAGAGCAGAACGCTTCTGCGACGGAGCTCTGCTCGGCTTCTTTGGGGACGGGAGCATGAGACGCTGGCTGTTGAGGTTGAAAGAGATTGACGGGCGAGACAGGAATGAAGTGCGACATGAATAAAGATAACGCCATCGCGAAGCTTGAGTTGTTGGTCAAAGAGGGCGAGACAGTTCTTGCTACTTCGCACTATATCGAAGGCGTAATCGGAGCACCTTATGTTAAGTCTGAGCTATTTATCCCCTGGAGAGCGAAGGCATCCATTGCGCTCCATGAGCTACTTCCTGAGTCTCAGCAGGACGCGATGAAAGACCTCGAGAAAAAGGCTAACGGCCACACCGGGATTGCAAGACAATGGCAAGGACTTCTCCAGGGAACTTTGGAGGGAATACAGCAAGGCTTCATCGTCCTTGAAGACTCGAATGATAGCGACGGTGACATTGTCATTGAGCAGATATTGGACAGGTTCCCCGACATCGTTGCTTCCATCAATCGCAGACATGCTGGTAGAGACGGATTTGCGATCAATGATGAATACGACGTCCAAGACCTTCTCAAATCAATCTGCCTGGCCTACTTTGATGACGTACGCGCTGAGGAGGCGGTGCCCGGCTTTGCTGGAAAGAACTCGCGCACGGATTTCTATCTCAAAGACGAAGCGCGCTTCATTGAGGTGAAGATGACACGTGATGGCCTACGTGACAAGGAGCTTGGCAAGGAGTTAAGCATCGACATTCCTCAGTACAGAGAGCATCCGGGATGCGAGCGGCTTTTCTGCTTCATCTACGACCCAGGTAGACTTGTCCGAAACCCAACCGGTCTCAAGCGTGACCTCGAGAAGATAATCCCGGGATTCGTTACCGTCATCATTGCGCGGTAGACAGAACAAGCAGCCTTTAGAGCTAGCGCCCCCGGGAGCCGAAGCTCCCGGGGGCGCCCTGCGCTTAGGGCGTCCGAGCGCGTTGAGATGGTGGCGGAAAAGCGCCCGGCTCTCACCGACGATGAGCATGCTCACGACGTCGAATCTGATCCGGATGTCCTCGGAGTCCAGGTGCTCAGCGAGGTAGGCCGCCGCCAGCCGTTCGAGCGCCGCGCGGTCCGCGTCCTCCTCGGGGAATCCCTCGCCGCCGTTCTGCGTGATCTGGCAGTGAACGAAGAGCAGGTCGTCCTCGTCGCGGGCGATGAAGTCGGCTACGTCACCGCCGCGCGCCCAGTCTTCCTCCAGAATCTCGAAGCCCCTGCGCTCGAGGTAGACCCTAATGCCCTTCTTGGCCTTGGTGTCGATGTCCTCCTTAGCTCCCGGCCCGCCCTTGTGGCGCGCCTTGTGGCTCGCATGCCGACGGGGTTCGCGTGGGTGCAAGGGGGAAAGCAAAACCCGGAGGGCTCGAGTTTTCGCAAGGGCGCTCCGTACCCGGCGAAAAGTTTTTGCGGCCCTTGCGGCCGCAAGCGGTTCCCGGCGAGCCTACAAGAGTCCAAGGAGAGCCCCTGGAGGTGGGCAAGGTGCAAGGGGGCATTGTCCCCCACTTGACCTAGTGGTTTCGCGATGAATCGCATGGCCCTAGAGGAAAAAGTCCCTCGCGCTCAAGATGCGAATGCCGTCGATGTCCGTGTCGTAGGAACCCTGCCTCACGACCACGATCTTCTCGTGGTTGTCTCGTATCGACTTCAGAGAGGCGATCTCGCGTTCCCTGGTCTCGCTTGCGAACATCTCGTCAGTCGCCTGCACGTAGAGCACGCGCCCGTCCTTCGTCGCGACGAAGTCGACCTCCTTGCCATAGAGCTTGCCCACATGCACGCTCCACCCCTCGTAGAGCAGCTGGAGATACACGGCGTTCTCGAACAGGCGCCCAGTATCCGTGACCCTATAGCCGGCCATCCAGGTCCTGAAGCCGGTGTCGACGATATACTCCTTCGGGTTCGTCTTGAGGAGCGCCTTGCCGTGCAAATCGTAACGCGTGGCACGATAGAACAGGAAGGCCTCCTCGAGCGCGTCCACGTACGAGGAGACGGTCTTGTTCGTGGTCTTCGACCCCGCAGAAGTTAACGCGCCGGCGATTCGATTCGACGAGCACTCGTTACCGATGTTGTCCGCCAGGAATGCGGCCACATGGCGCAGCAGGTAAGGGTCGGTCACCGCGCTTTTGCCCTTCCCGCGCTCGCGGTTGACGATATCGCGCACGGCGATGGCCTCGTAGACGCCGGACATGTACGCCGAGTGCTGCGCCTGGGTCGTCGAGAGGGACGCAATGGCTGGCATGCCCCCGTACTCAAGGTAACGAGTAAGCATGTCGTCGAAGAGAACGGGATCCCCCTCGGGAGTGAGAGCCACCGAACTTCCCGATACGAACTCGATTCCGCAGAAGTCAGCGAACTCGGAGAAGGACAGGGGCAGCATCTTTACCTCTACGTAGCGCCCGGACAGATAGGTGGCCAGCTCGCTCGAGAGAAGATACGCGTTCGAGCCCGTGAGGTAGATGTCGCAATCGAAGTCGACCCTCATCGCGTTGACCGCATCCTGCCAGCCCTCGATTCTCTGGGGCTCGTCTATGAAAACATAGGTGCGTCCCTTGTCCGACAGGCACCCGCGAACGTAATCATAAAGCTGGTCCTCCGTCTTGATGCCCGTACCCTTGCTTTCCAGGTTGACGCTCACAAAGCCGCGGCCAGCGACTCCCTCGGACTCGATGGTCATCCTGATTAGGTCGAGAAGGCTCGACTTGCCGCACCTGCGCACGCCTGTGATCACCTTGATGAGGTCGGTGTCACGGAAGACCATCGCCTCCTCGAGGTACCTGTCGCGGTTCCTGAGCCTGCTGCACTTCAAGGACTGCTCCTAAAACTCGAATCTGGTTACACTTTTAGGAGTATCGTAACTCCACGCCACAAGATGAGCAAAGAGCGCACCTCGAGACGGATCGACTAAAGGAATTGCGCGCCTGCCGGGAGGCAGGGCAGCTTGCTCGATCGACGCGGACCGACAATTGCTAAACCCCAATAGCCGAAGCGATCGGCGTCACTCGCTTCGCTAAATCAACTTTATGGGATGACGGATCACGGTCTTGAGCTTCTCTGGCGCGCACTTGCGCGGGTCGGAGAGGTAAATCTCGTGATGCAGACGGGCTTCGGAGAAGTCGGGGGCGTAGCCCCGTTCCGCCGCAAATGCGCGCATGGCGCTTACGGTCGCCGGTTCGTCGTCGTAAGGCCCGGCGTGCATGCATTGAACGCATAAGCCCTCGTCGACCCTCAGCAGCTCGACCGCCGAGAAGTCCAGCTTCTTCTTGGCGGCAGCTTCCGAAACTGCCCAGTCGAAGTCCTCGCGAGTGACGAAATCGGGCAGACGGATGCACGAGATGAAGTTGAAGTCATCCTTCCGCGCATAATCGATCTCGCCATCGGCGCGGTCTTGCCACCAGAAGCCCTCGAGCGGAGGCACGACGAAGTCGAAATAGCCCTCGATTTCCCGCGGGCCCCTCTTCGACATCTTGATGGTGTAAGCGACGCCGTAGAGCAGCGGCAACGCTTTCTGGTACTCGCCGCCTTCGGCATTGGGATCGCCCTTGCCCCGCACGGCGACGTAGCTCATAGGCGGAACGGTTACGACGCCCGGCTTGCCCGACGGCCTGTAGAGCCCCCTGAACTCCTTCTTGAAATCGTATGCCATCGCAACAAACCTCCCTGAGCTTGGGTTTCCGTCGATATCCGACCAAATATAGCAATGGGCGCGGCTTCGGAAGACGCCGCGCCCATTGCAGGATATTATAACACAGAATCGAACGTCTGTTCTATTCCCACTCAATCGTCGCGGGCGGCTTGGACGTGATGTCGTAGCACACGCGGTTGGCACCGGGAACCTCGGCGACAATGCGGCCGGAAATCTTGGCCAGCACATCGTAAGGCAACTTGGCCCAGTCAGCGGTCATAGCATCGCTCGACTCAACAGCACGCAAAATAACGGGGCGCTGATACGTACGCTCGTCGCCCATAACGCCAACCGACTTAATGTCGGGCAGCACGGCGAAGTACTGCCAGCAACTATGCTCGGAATTGCGGTCGCCCGTCTCTTCGAACAAACGCTGGTTGTATGCGTCGAGCTCTTCGCGCACAATCGCGTCAGCATTCTTCAGAATCTCGAGCTTTTCCTTGTCAATGGCACCGATAATGCGAATCGCGAGACCCGGACCCGGGAACGGCTGACGGAACACGATGTGCGCCGGCAAACCAAGCGCCAGACCAAGCGCGCGAACCTCGTCCTTAAAGAAGTGGTCAAGCGGCTCGATCAAGTCGAAATGCACGCCATCGGGGAACGGAATCAGGTTGTGATGGCTCTTGATAGTAGCCGTCTTGCCGCCCGTCTTGCGAGCACCCGACTCAATAATGTCGGGATAAATGGTGCCCTGCGCCAGATACTTGACCGGCTTGCCATCGGTCTCGAGCTGTTGAGCCACAGCGAAGAATTCTTTCCAGAACAGCGTGCCAATAATGCGACGCTTCTCTTCAGGCTCAACCACGCCGGCCAAAAGCTCGGCATAACGGTCTTCGGCATGCACATGAATGAAATCGACATCGAACTGCTTGGTGAAGACCTCTTCAACTTGCTCGGGCTCGCCCTTGCGCAGCAGGCCGTGATTAATAAACACGCAGGTCATTTGCTTACCGATGGCACGCGCGCCAAGAGCGGCAACCACAGAAGAATCAACGCCGCCGGAAAGCGCCAGAATAACGCGGTCCTCGCCCACCGTCTCGCGGAAATCGGCCGTCATGCTCTCGACCAGGTTATCCATGGTCCAGTTCTTCTCAAGGCCGCAGATATTAAACAGGAAGTTCGAAAGAATCTGCTGACCATACTCGGTGTGCTTCACCTCGGGGTGGAACTGTGTGGTGAAAATCTTCTTCTCGGCGTTCTCCATCGCGGCCACGGGGCACACGTCGGTCGAGGCGACAACGGTAAAGCCCTCGGGCACATCGCGCACGGCATCGAAGTGGCTCATCCACACCGTTTGATCGGCGGGAGTGCCATCAAAAAGCGCACCGCCATTAACATGCAGCTCAGCCGCGCCATACTCGCCCACCTCAGGATGGAAAACGCTGCCGCCAAGCGTGACGGCCGTAATCTGGTGGCCGTAGCAGAAACCGAGCACAGGCACGCCAAGCTCGTAAATCGCAGGGTCGACACGCGGCGCATCCTCGGCGTTCACAGACGCGGGGCCACCCGAGAGAATGATGGCGGAAGGCGCCATTTCGCGAACCTCATCGGCCGTGATATCGCACGGCACGATTTCGGAATACACGTTCAAATCGCGCACGCGGCGAGCGATAAGCTGCCCGTACTGAGCGCCGAAATCGAATACGAGTACTTTCTGGCTAGAAGACGTTGCCTGGGTCACGGCTTGCTCCTTCGTGTGATCTGTCAACCGCGCGCGGCACAGGCTTGCAACCTTTCCGCAACGCGTTTTTACATGTCTAACTGGCTATCTTACACGAAACATCGCGCACACGCGCGAACGCATTCTCAAACGCGCAATGCCCACACGACGAAACGCGCGAACTCACCGCAGCGCACGCGGGAGGGGTATCGCCGAGCCAATCGCAGCCGCAGCGAGCATGCACACCACGCCAGACGGCGGGAAGCACATGAACAGCAGCAGAACGACCATCACGGGTTGGCGCATGACCGCGCCCATGAGCGACGCGATGCATACCGCCGCGCAGAAAACCGCATCGACGCCCGCAATGAGCGAGAAACCATAGCCCAAGCACACCCCCGAAAAAATAACGGGAAAGAAATGTCCGCCGCGCCACCCGAAATGAATGCATGCTGGCGTAAGCGCCGTCTTCACGAACGCAGTCGCAATAAGCGTCGCAGCCCCGAGCGCCGCATAGGAATCCATAACCATCTGCGTCTGCGATTCGCCCGCAAACAGGGAAAACGGCAAAACCGTTCCGCATATAGAAAGCAAGAGCCCCGCGAGCAACGCCTTAATCACGGGGCGATCGCCCATCGCGCGAGACGCAGCAGCGCTCGCTTTGTCGCTCGCACGAAACGCCCATCCACACGCGACGCCCGCTGCCGCAAGCGGAATAAACCAAGCAAGCTCCGCCCGGCCAACAACGGCTGCTTCAAAACGAGGCATGCCCATGCCTCCTCCAAAGAGCGAGCCCAAGCCAAGGAATGCACCGAGCGCACCCACAATAGCGCACGCATACACAAACGCCTTCTGCGCTTTAGGCACCTCAATCGCCATCGTGTCGGGGCTGCAATCGCCACGCTTCCCTTCGCTCGAAAGAGGAGCTGCAAAACCGTATAGAGGGGCCGTGAACAGCGCCGTGAGCGCCGCTTGACAGCCTAAAACCGTTAACTCGCGAAAATCTGAGCCAAAACGCCTCATGCGGTCGCCAACCCAGGTGCACAAGCCCGCAATCACACCGGTCAAGCCCGCTTCCGGGCCCACGCTGCCGCCGAAAAGCAGCGGCAATAGCGCGGCGATGGACAGCTTGCCCAAATGGTCGTATTCATATCGGCCGGTGCTTTTCACCTTGGCCATAACGTCCGGAAGGTCTTCGGCAGCAATGCCGGTCTTCTTCTCGTAAAGACCAATCACCACACCACCGAGCATGCAAATAAGGAAGGGGAACAAGGCCACACCAAAGGGACCTCGAGAAAGCGCCGGCGCGACGCTATTGAGCCAGCTGGAAAGCGCGAGGCGGCCGTCGTTCCACAAAAAGCCGAGCCCTGCATCCATCAAAAAGAAGAACGCCCAGACGAAAGCACCTGCAAGAGCGCCCGTCAACACCACGCACGCGACAAAGAGAGCGCGATTCGCGGGCTTTACCAGCTTTGTCATGTCGGCCCCTTTTCATTCACCCAAGACACATTGCCTGGTTCAAACGTCAATACCCGAATATGCCTTCATATACAGTGTAGCAACACGTCCAGCCAGAAACAGGAGTGGCACATTCCCCAAATGCGACCGCCATATAAAGCGATACGCGAAGAAAGCACTGGCGTATGGTCGTGATACAAAGTGCCCCGCCCGTTCGCCTGGGCGAAAACAGCGATTGTCGCAATCCGAAAACCGCGACGGCCCTAAGCCAAACTCGCCCAATCAATCGCCGCGCCGCCTGCCCCAAGAAGCAAGGCATTAGTTTTTGAGAACGGACGCGACCCCAAAAATGCCGGCATGCCGCCCGCGGCACGCGATGCGGAAAGGGGCGACGGATGGGTCGAGGCGAGCACGAACTTGTTGCTTCCATAAACAGACACGCCGCATAACGCTGAGTTACAACCCGCTTCAAAATCGTCAAACAAGCAAAGCTCGCCTGACGTAAGGATGCCCAGAGGGCCATCCGCGGCGCACAGTGCGACTTCCGCAGCAAAATCTTGATTTACGCCCGCAGAAGCGGCGGCTTTTTCGATGAGTTGCTGGGCATGGCGGCCCCATGCAAGGAAAACAACGGGCTGAGGCAACTCAAAGCATGCCTTCACCACATGGCTCGTAAGCACTTGCCAACCGAGCTTTGCATGGCTGGCCGCCTCATGCTCGCGAACGGTGAGTGTAGTGTTCAGCAGCAGCACGCCCTGGTTCGCCCACGGCGTAAGGTCTCCCGATTTAGGCATTCCGCATCCCAAATCGGCCGCCATCTCTTTATAAATGTTGCGCAAACTCGGCGGCAGCTTCTCCCCCGCAGGCACCGAAAACGACAAACCCATAGCTTGCCCGGGTCCATGGTAGGGGTCTTGCCCCAAAATCACCGCTCGAACCTCGCTTGGAGCACAAGACGCAAGTGCATTCAGAACGTCATCTTGTGGCGGATAAATCACCTGGTTGATGCGCATTTCTTCAACGCGCGCAAGTAGCTCTTCCGACTTTTGCACAACATGGCTCGGCAGCACCGAGCGCCATTCGTCGATTCCATCCCCGCTTTTCACATGCAACCCTTCCGCTTATTCGCAAACGAAACGCATTGTATCGAAACCGCGTTCCAATAACGATGGCAAACCCGCGCGAAAGCCCAAAGCGCAAACGAGCCCTCGCACGCCTACGCTGGGACATCCTGGCGTACTGCCACTTTAGCGCGTCTCTCGGCTCGCCGGCGCAGTTTCAGCGCCACATAGGCGGCGCCAATCGCAGCATAGGCCAACGCGTTCACCACATAGCCCACAAATCCATCGCCACCAGGTTGCGCATATATGGCATGGCCAATCGAAAGCAAAATGCCCTGGAGCACCATAAGCGCCATAAACGGATAGGCGAGCCTTTGCACCTTTTTCCACGTCGAGTGCTCCATAATGCCACGCACCGTGCGAAACGAGGTAATCCACGGCACAAAGAAGCACACCGTAAGCGGCACCCCCACGACGCTCGCAGCAATGAACATGATGATTGACGTAAGACCACCGCCCCACGCCTTATCCCAAACAGGAGTGAAAGAAAGCGGAACCATAATGAGCACTTGAATGACGTGCGCGAAAATAACGAAACCGCCAATAATAGACATCTCAGTGCGAACGGAAAGCAGCCGCTTAGTAAACCACCACTTTTTCGGAAATGCTCCGGCGAACATCACGAGCAAATAAAACGCCACACCCGTATAGCAACTCGCGAAAGCCTGCACAACATAATACAGCCACGGAATCCAGCGAACGATATCGACGAATGTGGCCATGCAAGCGGCGATCCACACTGCATAAAACGCAACGGGGCATTTGCGCAGCGCTGGCGCAAAAGCCATCACGAACGCAACGACAATCACGAGCGCAACAACGATATTAGGCACAACGTCTGGAATATACGGCAGCATAAGCTTCCTTTCTTCATGGATACGGCGATTCAGTATAGCCGCCCACAACGTAATTGCTACCATTTATGGCACATATAAGTCGCATTGCGTACACACCTTCGCACAAAACAAGGGGCGCCTGTATGGACGCCCCTTGTTACGCGACACCATGACGCGCCGATACGCAGCGTTATCGAGCATTGCCGCCGTCTTGGCACCGCCCAATGAGGAAATAACGTTTAGGCAGCCAAAATGAAGCCCGCGCCCAAGAACAGCACGCAGGTCACGCCGGCGACAATGCCAATGTAAGGCAGCTGCGCCACAGCGTAATCGACGTTGTTGATTTTGCACGCTGATGCGCTCATAAGCGTGACGTCGGAATAGAAGCATGCCTGCGCACCGAAGCACGCCGCCGAAATAATGGCGCCAAGCGTCAACGGAATGGACGCGCCACATGCCGCAGCCAGCGGCAAAATGATCGGCGTGCACACGGCGGGAATGCTCCAAATGTTCGCGGTGGCGAAGCACACCAAACCAACCAGCACAAACGTAATCACGGGCAACCACGCGGCACTCATAAACGGCGTAGCAACCGAAATAAGATAATCGGGCAGGCCAATCAGATTGATGGCATTGCGGAAGAACAGCGACGCAATGAGCACGGCGGCGATGAACAGCATGTCCTCAAGGCCCTTGTAGCACGCATCGCAGAACTTGCCCAGGCTCATAATCCTCGTTGGCACATACAGCACGAAACACACCACGATGGTGCAAATCACGCCATACAGAATGTCGTCCATCAAAATAGTCACCGCAATAACCACAGCCATCGGCACGAGGAATGCCCACAAATGCGGCGTTGCTTCCTTCTCATCTTTCGTGGAACCGTCGCTGATGGCGCCAAGCACCTCGCCCATTTCGTCCTGATTCATCACGTCGGAAGAATCGGGCCAAAGCTTGCCGGTTTTCTCGACGCGCTCGTACGCCTTCTTGATGCCACCCATTTTCGGCACAATGCCAAAAATCACGAGCAGCACGAACAGCACGCACAAAAACGGGTAGAAGAAGTACGGCATGATGGAATAGTAAATGCCCATAGCCGAGTCGCCCAACACGGCAGCTTCAGGCTGCTCGGCGAAGATGCCGCTGAAAAACACGACCCACGCGGAAATGGGAATGATCAGGCACACAGGCGCAGACGTGGTGTTAATGATGTAGCACAGCATCTCACGCGGCGTTTTCTTTTCATCGGCGATCGGCAAAATAGTGTTTGCCGTAACCAGAATGGACAGGTAATCGTCGATGAAGATGATCACGCCGCACAGCCATGTGAGGAACAGCACCTGGCGCTCGCTTTTGACGTATTTACGCGCCCAGTTCGCCATGGCCGTAGCGCCGTTGCTTTGACGCAGCAACTGCACGAAGCACCCGAACAGCAAGCAGATGATTACGATGTAGTTGTTGTCGGCGTCGCACGCCGCATCGAGCAACGCCTGTACCGTAGGCTCGAAGAAGTCGGCCCCGTAGTAGAACAAGAAGCCCAAAATGCCCGAAAGCAGAATGCTGAAAACGCATCGGCGCGTGATGAACGCGAACACGAAGAAGCTCAGCATGGGAATCAACGTGATGATTCCTAGATTGCCACCATCCACTGTTTTCCTCCTAAGTATTGATGGTTGGTTCTATCATTCAAAGAAAACCTTAGAGTTTCCCGAGCACTTCCGACCTCGCTCCGACGTCATCTTCGAAATACCGTTTGATCTCGGCGACCCGATCGTCGCTCGGCGCAGTAAATTCTTGCTGCTGCGAACCAATATTGTGAGCTTTAGCGATGCCGAGCGCGTGGTAAGGCAAAAGTGTGATGCGACGAATGCCGCATTCGCGAACGATATCGCCCGCCGCCCGAATGGCAGCTTCACCGTCGTTCACTCCAGCGATAAGCGGCATGCGCACCGTAATCTTTGGAAGAATCGCCTCATCGGCCGAAAGCAACCGCACGTTCGCGAGAACCGGCCCAACCGAAACGCCCACGAATTCGCGATGAACCTCGTCATCGACGGCCTTGATATCGAACAGCACATCGGTCACGCCAGGACGAGAGACAAGGTCGAGCAAAGCCCGCGACGAGCCGAAGCCCGACGTGTCCACGCAGCTCGAAATGCCTCGAGCCGCAGCGGCGTCAATGAGCGCGCCGGCGAATTCCGCATGAGCGAGCACTTCCCCACCGCTCACCGTGAGACCGCCGCCCGTATTGTCGTAGAATCCCTTGTCTTTCTCGACCTCGGCAAGCACCTCGCCAACCGTCATGAGCCGCGCAACGGGGCGTAGCGCATTCGCAAAACAGCCATCGGCGCAAGCCAAACACACCGTGCATCGTGAGCGGTCGATTGAAACGCCGGCATCTCCGAAAGAAATGGCATGGGCCGAACACACTTCGACGCAATGTCCACAGCCGATGCAATTCGAAGGGCTCACGATGAGCTGCTGCTCATTCTTGATGAGCTCAGGATTGTGGCACCACGCGCACTTCAGCGGACAGCCCTTCAAAAACACCGTCGTGCGAATGCCCGGCCCATCTTCGGTCGAAAACTTTTGGATGCTGCCGACAAGAGCCGAAGGCTCCCCTTCCGTATTCAATTCCACATCGAAATCGTCGAAACCCACGAGCCAGCCTTCGTCTTATGCTGACAGGTGTGCGGTACGCGCGATAATCGCATCTTGCGCAGAGCGGTCGAGCTCAGTGAAATACGCCATGTATCCAGCGACGCGCACCATAAGGCCGCGATAGTGCTCCGGGTTTTCCTGAGCTGCGAGCAATGTTTTATTATCGACGACGTTGATTTGAATATGCTCGCCACCATGCTGGAAGAACGTGCGAATCACGCCTTCGATAATGCGGCGGCCGCCTTCGCCCTGCACGCCCTTGGGGTCGAAGCGCAGGTTGAACAGTGCGCCTTCCTGCAAATCGGGCTGGTCAATCGCTGCAACCGACTTCACCGTGGCCGTAGGTCCGCAAATATCGCGACCCATCATAGGGCTCGACGCATCACAGAAAGCTTCACCCGCCAGGCGGCCATCGGGCAGCGCGCCAGTCACTTCGCCATGTGGGATGTTCATCGTTTGCGAGTCAATGCCAAACGCATAATGGCCACCGCGTGCATCGGGCCAGCTTTGAACCTCGTCGGCCACATAGTGCATCATTTCACGATAAATGCCATCGACATGAGGCGAATCGTTGCCGTATTTCTCAGGCTTGTTGAGCAGCAGCTGGCGCAGGCGCTCGTAGCCTTCGAAATTCGCGTCGCAGGCGGCGATGAGCTCATCCATCGTCACGTCGCCGTCTTCAAAAACGCACTTCTCAACAGCTGCAATGCAGTCGGCCAAATTCGCCGCACCCGTCACATACATGCCGCAGGTCGAAACGCGTGCTCCGCCCTGCTGCACCGACTTGCCGCTTTCCACGCAGCCCGCCGTGACCATACTCGCAAAAATCACCGGGTAGCGATTCATATGGATTGATTGCATCAGGTTGTAGCCAATGCGAATTTGATCATACGCATGAATGATTTGCTTCTTCAGAGCGTCTTTAAACTGCTCGATATTGGTGAATTCGCGCGGATTGCCCGTGCGCAAGCCCATGAGCTTGCCCGTGCGCGGGTCGATGCCATTGTGCAGCACGAACTCGACCATCTTGCCCATGTTCACGTATCCCGCATCAGGGCTGCCATCGGTTCCGCCGCCGCCAGGGCCCGCCTGAATGCAGCCGACAATGGTCCAATCGCGCGCGTCTTCGAGCGTACCGCCTTTGCCAAGCGCCATCTTCATAGCGGTTTCGTCATTGAAGAAACCAGGGTTGGCCTGGCCTTCTTGAATCATTTTGCATCCGAAGTCGATGAGCTCGTGCGGCGTGGTGTCACATACGCGCAACGCCATGACGGGCTGCGTGGTTTGCAAATCGTCGGCTGCCTGCAGGCACAGAAGCGACAAATCGTTGCTCGCATCGCTTCCGTCGCGCTTCATGCCGCCCACCACAAGAATCTGCCACATGGGATAGCCCGCGAATGCCGTGGCGTACCACGTATCGCGCACCTCATACACCTCGCACGCCTTCAGATACAGGCATTCGACGAGCTCGAGCGCCTCATCGCGCGTAAGAACGCCTTCATCGATGACGTCCTTTTTATAGAAGGGCCACATATACTGGTCGAAGCGGCCAAAACCGCATGCCGTCGTGCACACCTCAATATGGAACATCACGTGCACGAACCACACCATTTGCACCGCCTGGGCAAAAGTTTGCGGTGGGTTTTCAGGAACGACGCGGCAATTCTCGGCGATACGGCGCAGCTCGGCAGCGCGCACCTCGTTGGAACATGCCGCAGCCTGACGCTCCGCCTCGTCGGCCATGCGATGGGCATACGTCACAAGGCCCTGCGCCTGAATAATGCATGCGCGCCAGAAATCGACCTTCGCAGCGTCTTCCTGGGTTTGCGGAACGCACGAATCAATGTTGCGCTGGCATTCCTCGATATATCCGCGCATACCCACACGCAGCACTTTTTCATGGTCGCACGTCGTCTCCCCCGACACACCATTCTCCAAGCCAACGCACGAAATATCGTCGGCCTCGAGCTGCTGAATATATTCAGGCATCACCGCATCGGAAATATCTTCCATCGATTTGCCCTGCCAATACGGCAGAGTTTCCAGAATGGTCGCCTTGTCTTCAGGCGAAATGCGATAAGGGTCCTTTGGACGCGTGCTGAATTCATCGATATCGCGCACGTACCAGCTGCTGCTTTGGAAATCGGGATGCAGATTCGCACCGCGATAGGCATTCGTTGGCGTACCCACAATAAGCTCGTCATCGAAAATCATGCAGCTCATGCGTTCAAGAATATGATTGACGACCTTCGCGCGGAAAACGGGCACCGCATCGCCCGCAAACTGCTTGTAAGCCTGCGTTTGCAGTACCAAATGCTCGGCCGTAATACACGGCGTGGTATTGAAATGGCGTTCCCTCATGCGATCGATACGTGGCGTACGCATAGCATTCCTCCATATAACGAGACGATATGAGCAGGACATAAAAACATTGAGAGCCCCTGCTGCATGCGAATC
>ERZ827108.2156-NODE-2156-length-21761-cov-6.269649_pt1 | contig 21761 bp, 17 predicted proteins | sample MGYA00519921_ERZ827108 | MGnify/ENA primary metagenome ERZ827108 (study PRJEB31778, sample SAMEA3449258) | human gut metagenome | biome: human gut; feature: human-associated habitat; material: faeces | place: United Kingdom | collected 2010/2012 ... | reverse complement strand
GCGGCCTTCCTCCTGTTCGTGCTGCTCACGTCGGCCTGCGTGGCGCTCATTACGGGGCTGCACCTGCCGTTCGCCTTCGACCGCTCGTTCACCGCACGGGAGTTCCTGCAACTGTGGATCGTCACCCTGCTGGTCGAGGTGACCCTCTATTCGGTCGTATTTATGGTCGATTACGCCCTAGTCGCACGTGCCGTGCTGCGTGCCGAGCGCGGCAAGGCGCACCAGGCGCAGTTCCGTTACATGAAACTCAAACAGCAGGTCAACCCCCATTTCCTGTTCAACTCGCTCAATATCCTCGACTGCCTGGTCTGCGAGCAGCGCACGGAGCAGGCCAGCGCCTACATCCATAAACTGGCGGGCATTTACCGTTACATGCTCCAGAACGAGGAGGAGACACTCGTGCGCCTGCGCGAGGAGATGGCCTTCGTGGGGATGTACGTCGACCTGTTACAGGTGCGTTTCCCCGAAGGGTTCCGCGTGGAGACCGACATTTCGGACGAGGCCATGAACCGCCATGTCCTGCCCTGCTCGGTGCAGTTGCTGATCGAAAACGCCATCAAGCATAACTCGGTGGGGGCCGACCGGCCGCTGGTGATCCGCATCGTCGCCGTGGCCGAGGCCGTGACGGTGTCGAACAACCTTCAGCTGAAGGTATCCGGCAACCCCTCGACCCGTGTGGGGCTGAACTACATCCGCCAGCAGTACCTCGACCTGTCGGGCATCCCGATCGGGATACGCTGTACCGATACCGAATATTGTGTCACCTTACCGTTGCTGTAATATGAACGTACTGATCGTAGAAGACGAAATGATGGCCCAGGCAAACCTGGCGCGAGCGCTGACCCAGCATTTTCCCGACGTACGGATCGTCGGGACGACCGGCTCGGTCAGGGAAACGGTGCTCTGGCTGCGCACGCCGGGGAACAGTGCCGATGTGATTTTCATGGACGTGGAACTCTCCGACGGGGATTGCTTCGAGATATTCCGCCAGGCGGACGTAACGGCGCGGGTCATCATGACCACCGCATATGACAATTACGCCGTGCGGGCGTTCGAGGTCAACAGCATCGACTACCTGCTCAAACCGATCGACCTCGCGGCGCTGCGGCGTGCCGTGGAACGTTGCCGTGTGCGGAGCGGGGGCATCGACCCCGACGTATTGCTGAACGCAATCCGCAGCCCGCGCGAATACAAACAGCGCTATGTCGTGCGTTTCAACGACCGGATCGTCCCGGTGCAGACCACCGACATCGCCTATTTCTACTCGGAAGAGAAAAACACCTACCTTGTCACGAACGACAACAACCGCTACATCATGGATCAGTCGCTCGACGTCCTTTCGGACGAACTGGATCCCGGGCGGTTTTTCCGCATATCGCGCAGTTGCATCATCGCCATGCCGGCGATCGTCAGCATCGTGAAATACCTGGGCAACCGGCTGAAGATCACGGCACGTCCGCGTCCGGAGTTCGAGATGGTGGTGAGCCGGTCGCGGGTCGACGACTTCCTGAAGTGGCTGGAGGGGAATGGCTGAGCCTTGGTCGCGGCGGGCAGGTCTTCGGCCCCCCCCCTCCGTTTCCGGGTTTTGTCCTCCGGCCTTCCGGGTTCCCGTTCCTGCGGCGGGCGGGGGTTCCGGTTCCGGCGGGAGAGGGGAGTTCCGCAGAGGAGTTCCTCTGGAATTTTCCGCAGAGGACTGAAAGTTCACTTTGAAGGATCATGCTGCGGGCGTTCCTCCGGAGGCGTCCTTCGAGGGCTTCGGTTGAGAGATCCCAGGAAGGGATTCCCGTGGAAGGTTTCCGCAGGGGCACCCGGGAGGATGGCGCGGCGGCATGATAAAAGGGGCGCTCCGGAAATTCCGGGGCGCCCCTTATTTTTGCGGCCGGGGTCGGCGCTGCCGCAGTCTGCCCGTCAGCGGCGCCCGCTGCAGGCGATCATGTCGTGCAGCGACTCGTTGAAAGTCTCCTTGTGCAGCAGTTCCTCGAGCGGGAGGTGCATTCGGTAACGCCAGTAGTATCGGGCGACGGCCGGGACGTTGATGCGTTCCTTGGCCGGGTCGGGGTAGCGCAGTTCCCCGTCGGTCGAGAACCAGTCCTGCAACGGCAGGATGGTGAGCATCGCCGGGGAATTGAGGTGCATGTCGAGGATGCGCCGGCATATCCACGGCTCGCAGAAATAGGGAACGTCGCCCCCGATGCCGAGTGCTTCGTGGTAGAAGCGCGCCGTGAGTTCGCGGTCTTCCTCCCACCATGCCCGCAGCGGGTTCATGTCGTGCGTCGAAGTGGTGCAGACCGAGAAATAGGGGTAGTGCGCCGGGTCGGCGAAGAGTTCCCCCGGCGTCTTGGGCATGCGCTGGATTTCGAGCGAGAGGATTTGCAGTTCGTGCATCGTCTCGGGGACGCTGTCGGGAATCATGCCCAGGTCTTCGCCGCAGGTCAGCATCTCGGTCGCCGAGAGGAGCACCGGGAGCTTGCGCAGGGCGGATTCCTGCCAGAAACGGTTGTGCCGGTGGTAGAAGAAGTCGGTATAGAGCCGGTCGAAAGCTGCACGGCGCTCTCCGTCGAGCCGGCGGTAGGCGTGCGTCGAGTGGGGGGCGATGCGGGGGTGGAAATAGCCCTTGCGGCGCGGGTCTTCGATGAAGAGCACGTCGTCGAGCAATGCCATGAGCCCTTCCCGCAGCCGGGTCTGGCGTTCGTCGTCGCCCGGGAAGCGGGCTGCGACCTTGCGCTGGGTGGCATAGGCGGGCAGTAACCGCCCCTCCTTCATGCAGGTGGCGCGGACTTCGCCGGCCAGGTCGCCGAACAGTTCCCCGAGCATGTGTTCGTCGGGCGCCGGGGTGGTGTAGCGTCCGTCCTGCGTGTCGAAGCCCATGCCGCGCAGTTCATCTGCGGAATAGGGCAGGGCGGGGTTGAAATAGCCCAGCAACCCGTGTACGGCATGCGTGGGAATCTCCCAGATGCGGAAGAACCCGAGGATGTGGTCGATGCGGAAGGCGTCGAAGTATTCGGCCATCTTGGCCATGCGTGCCCGCCACCAGGCGTAGCCGTCGCGTGCCATGCGTGCCCAGTTGTAAGTCGGGAATCCCCAGTTCTGCCCGACGGCCGAGAATGCGTCGGGCGGAGCCCCGGCCTGCGAGTCCATGTGGAACAGGTGCGGGTAGAGCCATGCGTCGACGCTCGTGCGGCTGATGCCGATGGGCAGGTCGCCCTTGAGGACGATGCCGTGGTCGCGGGCGTAGGCGCAGACCTCGGACAACTGCGTATGCAGGTGGTATTGGACATAGCAGTGGAATGCGATGTCGCGGCTGTGGCTGCGGCAGTAGGCGTCGACGGCTTTGCGGTCATAGCGGGCGAAGCCGCCCCAGCGGGTGAAGTCGGGCGTGCCCGTTTCGTCGCGCAGCGTGCAGAAGGCGGCATAGGGGATGAGCCAGTGTCTGTTGGCGGCGATGAAGTCCTTGTAGTCGCGGCGTGCTGCAGTGCGGGTTCCGTGGCGTTCGAACGCCCGGCGGAGCAGCCGCAGTTTGTGCCGGTTGACCCGTTCGTAGTCTATTTCGGGGAGGGCGTTCAGTTCGTTGCGCAGGGTGCGGTACTCGTCGTCCTCCACGACGCCCGCGGCCGGCAGCCGGATGAACTGCGGGTGCAGGGCGAAGGTCGAATTGGCGTTGTAGGGGTAGGAGTCTTCCCATGTGCCGGTCATGGTGGTATCGTTGATCGGCAGTACCTGGATGACGCGCTGCCCGGTGGCGGCCGCCCAGTCGATGAGCCGTTTCAGGTCGTAGAACTCGCCGACGCCGAAATCCTCTTCCGTACGGAGCGAGAAGACCGGGATCGCCGTCCCGGCGCCCCGCCACCTGCGCTCGGGGAACCGCGGGTACGCCGCGGCGTCGAGGGCGTGTTCGCCGGCGCCGGGCAGCTCGCCCCAGGTGCGGTTGGCACCCTCCTCCCACAGGATGGGGGTGAGGGTCTTGCGGTCGGCGATCAGGAATTTGTATTCGAACCGGTGTGCGGTATGCAGCGTGAGTTCCCATTCCGGGAAGCGGCTGTCGTCCATCGGGACGATCCGTTTCCAGTCGCCCAGTTCACGGCCGCTGCCGGCGACGGCGAGCGTTTCGTCCGGCCGCAGGGTGGGCAGCACGACGCGCAGCGTGATGTTGCCGGCCGCTTTCTTCGGATTGCCGGTTTTCCCGCGGCCGAAGATGCCCCGGGTGAATGCCGAGGAGTAGAACGGCGTGTCGGAGGGCATCTCCTGCCAGCGGTCGCGGATGCGCAGCGTGCGCACCCCCTCCCGGGACGGGAGCCGCAGCGTGTGCGGCCGCCATTCGCTGCGGATGCATGTGCCGTCGCGTTCGATTTCATAGCGGTATTCGGTATCATCCCTCTGGGTATAGCGGTCGATGGCGCCTGTCCAGATGCCTCCGTCGGCGTATTGCAGCGCAATGCGCCGTTTGCCGATCCGCATGACGAGCTGTTCGCCCCAGCGGGTACGGTATTCGATGCTGATCAGGAGTTTCATGGTTCGGTATGTCGTTTGGTTCGGAATCGGTTTATACAAAATTAAAAAAATAATCCGGTTTTGTCTTTCCGGCAGGGAAAATTCAGAGACCCCGGATGAATTCCGTAACGACGGCCACGAGGTCGGGGTCGATCGGCAGCGTGCTGTCGCCGTAGGCTCCCATCTGGTCGATGCGCGTGCGTCCCGTGCATTTTTTGAGCGGGTGGGTCATCCCTGCGATGATTGCCTTCCGGGCCCGGGGCTGTGCCTTCGCCAGTGCCTCGGCATTGCCGGGCGGCACCTGCAGGTCGTTGTCCCCGCCCACGACGAGGATCGGAACCCGCACCTTGCGGATCTCCTCGCGCGGGTCGTAGCGCAGGCTGGAGATCCAGAACGTCTGTACCGAAGGGTGGAACAGCGCTTCGAGCTGCGGCGGGCAGGATTCGACCCGTTCGCCCCGTTTCAGGGAGGCGGTGATCGCGTTGGCCTGCAAGAGCAGATCCATGTTGTCGGGCAGGAGTTGTGAGGCCAATTGCAGCTGGAGTATCTCGTCGAGCGGGTAGCCGGCGCCGGCCACCGAGATGACGGCAGCGACCTTCGGGGTCTGTTGCGCCGCGCAGAAGGCGATCAGCGCCCCTTCGCTGTGGCCGATCAGTATGACACGGCGGAAGCCCTCGCCGGCAAGGTAGTCGGCCCATGCCGCGGCGTCGCCGATGAAATCCCCCAGTACGGCGTCGGCCATTTTTTCCGGCTCCGTGAACCGGCTCGCACCGATGCCGCGTTTGTCGTAGCGCAGCGAGGCGATGCCTGCCTTTTCGAGCGCCTGCGCCAGGTAGAGATAGCTGTTTACATTGCCGTTGCGCGGAGTGGGCCCCGAACCGGCGATGATGACGGCCACGGTTTCCGTACCTGCATCGGGGGTGAGCAGCGTGCCGTAAAGCGTTCCGAAATCGCGTTCGAGCGAGACGTTCCTTTCGCCGGCGGCGGTATGCGCGAAGGCCAGCAGGAGGATGGCTGTCAGCAGGTGTTTCATGGCTTATGGGTTTCAGGTTGTTCTCGGTCGGTGTTTTTTTGCCTGTGCGGCGTGTCGCTCCGGTCTGTTTGCCGGCGTTTTGTTCCTGCGTATCGTGCCTGTGCCGGGTCGGTGCCGGGCCTGTGTCCGGCGGGTCGTGGCGGCGGGGTTACAGCTCCCCGACCGCCTTTTCCAGTCCGATGCCGCGCGAACCCTTGATAAGCACCAGCGCGTTGTCCACGGGGTGTGCGCGGAGCGCTGCGATGAGGTGTTCCCGGTCGGCGAAGAGCGTGATCCGGGCGGGTTGCGGTTCCATGCCGGCATGGGCCCTGGCGAATTCCGTGCCGACGAGCATCACTTCTGTCTGCGGAGCCTGCGCTGCGAGGCGGATGACAGCGGCGTGTTCCTGCTCGGACCAGGCGCCCAGTTCGAGCATATCGCCCAGGATCAGCAGGCGGCGGGTACGCGCGCCGGGCGGCTCGGCGAGGAAATTCGCGACCGATGCCCGCATACTCGAGGGGTTGGCGTTGTAACAGTCCACGATGAGCGTGTTGCGCCCCGTCTCGGTGCGCTGCGAGCGGTTGTTGTCGGGGACATAGCTGCCGACAGCATGGCGGATACGCTCGTCGGCGACGTCGAAATAACGTCCGACGGCCACGGCTGCGGCGATGTTGAACCTGTTGTAATGCCCTTCGAGGTGGTTTTCGAGGCCCTCGGCCAGCGTGACGCTGTAATATTCCACGGCCAGCCCGTCGCGTTCGGCGGCCATGTTCGTCAGCGTCTCGTCCTCGCGGGGTACGAAGGCGCGGCCGCCGTTCGCGGCCAGGTAGTCGAACAGTTCGCCCTTGCCGCGGCGCACCCCCTCCGGGCCGCCGAAGCCTGCGAGGTGTGCACGGCCGATGTTGGTCAGGATGCCGTAGTTGGGCTCGGCGATCGAGGCCAGCAGGGCGATTTCGCCGCAGGCGCTGGCTCCCATCTCGACCACGCCGAACCGTGTGTCGCGGGTCATGGCGAGCAGCGTCAGCGGCACGCCGATGTGGTTGTTGAGGTTGCCGTGCGTGGCGTAGACTTCGAAGCGTTCGGCCAGCACGCGGCTCACCAGCTCCTTGGTCGTGGTCTTGCCGTTGCTGCCCGATATGGCGAGTATCGGGATCGCCAGCCGGCGGCGGTGTTCGCGTGCCAGCTCCTGCAATGCCCCGAGCGTGTCGCCGACCAGCACCATACGGTCGTCGGTGACGGCTGCCGGGTCGTCCACGACGGCATAGGCCGCGCCTTTTTCCAGCGCCTCCGCCGCGAAGCGGTTGCCGTCGAACGTCGCGCCGCGCAGGGCGAAGAAGATGGAATCAGCCCCGATGTCGCGCGTGTCGGTGGAGATGTGCGGGTGTTCCCGGAAAATATCGTATAGTTCGGACATGTCAGTTCGCGTGTATGGGGGTTCCCGAGGGCATGGGGTAGGGCCCCGGCTCTGCGGGTTGCCCGAAGCGGGGGTTGCCCGCGGCGTCGAAGTCGAAGCGTTGCAGGCGCACGTCGCGCCCCCAGTTGTGTACCGTATCTTTTTTCGAGTGGTAATAGATCCAGTGTTCGCGCCCGTCGGGCGAGGTGGTGAAACTGGCGTGGCCGACGCCGTGTATGCGGTCGTTGCCGGTGAAGACGGGGCCGCTCTTGATCCATGATGCGGGATCCAGCGGATCGCTGTCGGGGGTGCGCAGGCGCAGTTGCCCGAGCTTGTAGTGGCGCGACCACGAGCCGCGCGTGGAGTAGACGATGAACAGGTCGTCGCCGTGCCGCAATGCTGACGGGCCTTCCTGCAGGGAGATGTGGTCGCCCTGTTCCCACGGCTGGTCGGGCCGCGACAGCAGGATGCGCGGCCCGATCCGTGTGGGCGATTCCATGCGGGCGATGTAGAGCAGCTGGTCGGTGGCGTCGGTGTCGCGCTGGCGCTCCCAGCCGGACCATACGGCATAGAGTTCTCCCCGGTGTTCGAAGATCGTCATGTCGATGGCCCAGATGTTGTCCGTCTTGCCGTCGGGGTCGTCGCCCGTATAGAGCATGCCGCGGTCGCGGTAGTCGCCCAGCGGCGTGTCGCATTCCAGCACACCGGTGCGCTGCCCCGTGAAGGGACTGCCGGGGACGGGTGCCGCGGCGTAGTAGATGTACCATTTGCCGCGGAGGCGGTGCAGCTCGGGCGCCCAGATGTTGAAACTGTTCCACGCCCCGCTGTCGGCAGGCTGCCAGACGACGCGCTCGCGTTCGAAACGCGTCATGTCGTCCGATTCGGTCACGGCGATGCCGCGTCCCGATTTGAAGCAGGTGTAATAGCGCCCGTCGTATTTGGTGATCCACGGGTCGGCGCCGTCGCGCAGCGGGTTGGTGAAGGTGGCCTGCGGCGCGGAGCACGAAAGCATCCCCGCCACTAAAAAACAGCCCGCAGCGAATCGTCGCAGCAAGGCTGTGGTATGGAACGGCATGCGTTTCATAGGTGTCAGATGTGTTTGTCCCCGTTATGGAACTTTACTTCGTCGATGAATTTCTTGATGTTCTGTTCTTCGGCGCGGGGGCATATCATCAATACGTCGTCGGTGTCCACGACGATGTATTCCTTCAGGCCGCTGATGACCGCCACCTTGCCCCTGGGCAGCGAGACGATGCTGCTGCGCGTGTCGTAGAGGTAGCACCCCTCTTCGGGGACGGCGTTGGCGTAGCGGTCTTTGCGGGCGTGCTGGTAGACCGAGCCCCACGTGCCGACGTCGCTCCAGCCGAAATCGCCGCAACGGACGTAGACGTTGTCGGCTTTCTCCATGATGCCGTAGTCGATCGAGATGGCGCGGCACTCCGAGAAGACCATTTCGACGATGGCCTTTTCCGAGTCGGTGCCCAGTGCCCGCATCATGCCGCTGAACATGGCATGGTGCTCGGGCAGGTATTTGCGGAAGGCTTCGACGATGGCCTGCACCTTCCAGATGAAGATCCCCGAATTCCAGTAGAACTCGCCGGTCTGGAGGAAGGTCTGCGCCAGCTCGAGGTCGGGTTTTTCGGTGAAGCACTTGACCTTGCTGATGGCGTGGTCGTCCGAGACCTGGATGTAGCCGTAGCCCGTGTCGGGGCGCGTGGGTTTGATGCCCACGGTCAGCAGGGCGTCGTGCCGGTCGGCGAACTCGAGGCACTCGCCGATGATCGTGCGGAAATCGTCCTCGTTGAGGATCAGGTGATCCGACGGGGTGACGATCATCTCGGCATCGGGGTTCTCCCTGAGCAGCGTATAGGCCGCATAGGCGATGCAGGGGGCCGTATTGCGGCCGATCGGCTCGCAGAGCACCTGTTTCTCCCCGATTTCGGGGATATGCTGCAACACCAGATCCTTGTATTTGTGGTTCGTCACGACGAGGAAATTCCCGGCGGGGACGATTTTTGCGAAGCGCTCGTAGGTATGGCGGATAAACGATTTTCCGGTTCCCAGGATGTCGAGGAACTGTTTTGGCATCGACTGCCGGCTCTTGGGCCAGAAACGCGATCCGATGCCGCCTGCCATGATGACACAATATTTATTGCTTGCCATAAGTTATAATATGGAATTAAGTGAGACAAAGATAAAAATATTTTGTAACTTTGCCGCCTATTGCAGGAATAATATTTTTGTACCCCCGATGAAGATAAAACTGTTCACCATACCCAACCTGCTGACCCTTTCGAGCCTGCTTTGCGGCTCGTTCGCAGTGGTTTCAGCATTGGTTTACGGCGATCTGGCGCTGGCTTTCTGGCTCACGATCGCCGCCGGTGTTTTCGACTATTCCGACGGTTTCGTGGCCCGGCTGCTCAAATGCCCTTCCGCCATCGGCGTACAACTGGACTCGTTGTCCGACATGGTCTCGTTCGGCTTCGCCCCGTCGGCCGTGCTTTTCGTCCTGTGGAACAATTCCCTGCCTGCGGATGCCGAGGCATGGCTGCGCTACGGCGGCAGCGCACTTTGTTTCGCGGTGGCGGCCTTCTCGGCGCTGCGGCTGGCGAAATTCAATATCGACGAGACGCAGCATACCGAGTTCTGCGGCCTTCCGACCCCTGCCAATGCGCTGTTTTTCGTTGCGCTGGGCTGGATGGACGCCAAGACGGGTTTCAACCAAGGGGGCTGGGTGCTGCTGATGGTGCCGGCCATGTCGTGGTTGCTTATTTCGCCCGTGCGGATGTTCGCCTTCAAGTTTCAGAGTTTTGCTTTTAAAGGCAACGAGATCCGTTATATCTTTATTGCCCTGGCTGTTGTTCTGTTGGTCGCCTTGGGTATCCCGGCTGTCCCCATTGTCATTCTGCTCTACATCGCCATATCGGCCGTGGGGTGGGGTATGTCGCTAAAGAAGTCTGGCTCAGCGGCTTGCTCTGAGAAATAGTTGTATATTTAAAATTTTTTAATTATATTTGCCCCGGATTTACGTTCCATGTCGAGGTTGACGAATAGAATATTGCTGGCAGCTTTGCTCGGTCTGTTCCTTACAGCGCCCGGCATCGTACGTTCGCAGGGTTTCAACGCCAGGACGCTGCAGCGTGCCCAGCAGCGCGGGGAGACGGGGAACCTTTACGGTACGAACCCTTACGAGCAGACCGGCGAGGAGGGGGAGGAGGGCCAGGACGGCCAGCCGCAGGATACGACCAAGAAGGAACGCCGGATCCGCAAGCCGCTCGAATCGTATTTTTTCAGCGATTCGATCCGCGCCCTGAACAATTTTCGCTGGAGCGTCAAGCGCGACTACAACCGCGTGGAGATAAGCCCGCTCGACACGACGCTCACCGACTGGCGCATCGACTACCCCTTCTTCCGCGAGGAGGTGGGCGACATCGCACAGGGCGCCCTCGGGCAGACATCGCTGCCGATGAACTATTTCCGGCGGCCGCAGTTCTTTGATTTCAGTTTTGCGAGCCCCTACTATGCGTATACGTACGACATGGAGAACGTGCCGTTCTACAATACGAAGAAGCCCATCATCCGCATGACGTACCTCGAGTCGGGGCAGAAGCGTTTCCGGGAGGAGAACTTCAATATCATGCACGCGCAGAATATTTCGCCCACGACGGGGTTCAACGTCGATTACAAGGCGCGGGGAACGCGTGGGCAGTATATCTGGTCACGGACGAAGAACCACAACCTGTCGGTCGCCTTCAGCCATACGGGCAAGCGCTATTCGGTGCATGCGGCCTATTACAACAACCACATCGAACAGCAGGAGAACGGCGGCGTGGTCGGGACGTGGGCCATCGCCGATACGACGTTCCAGATGCCTTCGGGCGTGCCCATGAAGCTGTCGGATGCCGAGGCGCAGAACACCTACCGCAACAATGCCTTCTTCATCACGCAGTCCTATGCCCTGCCGTTGCAGCGCGTGACGGAGAACGACTTTTCGCTCGCCGACCTGTCGGCGGTCTATATCGGCCATTCGTTCCAGTACAGTTCGTGGAGCAAGGTCTATTCGGACAAATATGCGCGGTATATCGACGAAAGGGCGCACCGGGACGAACAGGGCAATTTCGTGGCCGATACGCTGGACTACTACCAGAACTGGTATATCAACCCCGACCAGACGCGCGACTCGATTTACGAGCGGGTGATTTCGAACCGCTTCTTCGTGCAGGCGCAGCCCTGGGATCGTAACGGCGTGGTAGGCACGATTGATGCAGGCATCGGTATCGACATGCATACCTACTCGCAATTCGAAATGAGGGATTACCAGACGGGCAAGTATACGAAGGTCAACAAGACCAGCTATTTCGCATACGGTTCCGTCGGAGGCAAGATAAAGAAATATGTCGACTGGGATGCGAACCTCAAGTTCTACCCGTCGGGATACAGAGGCGGAGACCTCACCATCGGCGCCCACCTGGCGCTGACGGGGTACCTCCGCGGACACCCCCTGATTCTCGAAGGCCGGTTCACGATGGATCGGCGTTCGCCCAACTACTGGCAGGAGAATCTGTTCTCGAACCACTACGTGTGGTCCACTCCTTTGAATAAGGAGAATGAAACTCGGTTCGAGGTGAAGTTTTCAGTCCCCGATTATGCGTTTGAAGCGGGGGCATGGCAAGGTGTGGTCGGCAACAAGATCTTTTACGACAAGGAGAGCCAGATCGCCCAAAGCAGTGACAACGTAAGCCTCACGAGTGTGTACGCTCGCAAAGATTTCCGCTTAGGCGGACTTCATTTGGACAACAGGGTATTGTTGCAGTGGAGTACGAATCAAGAAGTTGCACCCGTTCCGCTTTTGAGCGCGTTCCTTTCGTATTATTACGAGTTCTGGGTCGTGCGCAACGTATTACGCCTTCAGATCGGTTTGGACGGACGCTATAACACGCGTTATTATGCGCCCAGTTACAACCCCGCGCTGTCGGCCTATTACAACCAACGGGACGTCGAAGTAGGCAATTACCCCTACATGGACGCCTTCGTCATGGGAAAGTGGAAGAGAATGCGGATATTTCTCAAATATCAGCATGTGAACAAGGGACTGTTCGGAAACGGAGAGTATTTCTCCGCGGCGGGTTACCCGCTCAATCCGGGCATGTTTAAAATCGGTATCTCATGGGGTTTCTATGATTAGCGTATTGTTCTGCGCGGTATGAACTGCCCGCAAAACAACATTTTATGTTAAAAAAGACAGTTTTAACTTTTGCGTTCTTAACAATCCTGACAACTTTTTACGGCTTTAACGCCCAGTTCAGCGCACCCGTGACGGACGACATGCTGCTGAACGATGATGCGGCCGATTTCGACTCTTCGCTTCTCGGTGACGGCGAATACGTGATCTCGGCCTATGACAATGTCATTCGCAACATCAGCGAAAAAGAGGGCCACGACTGGCGCCTGATGAGCGCCATCGCCTACCATGAATCGCGGTTCACGCCCGACATCACCTCGCGCAGCGGGGCTCGCGGGCTGATGCAGATCATGCCCTCGGTGGCACGCCAGTTCGACGTCCCGACCGAGGAGGTCGCCAATCCCGAGACCAACATATGGTTGGCCAACAAGCTGATGTCGAAGATTATGAACACGCTCCGTTTCCCCGAGGGGACTCCCGAGAAGGATCGGATGAGCATTATCCTGGCCTCGTACAACAGCGGGATAGGCCATGTGAACGATGCGAGGCGCCTGGCACGGCTCAACGGCGAGGATCCCAATTCGTGGGAGGTCGTGGCCCGCTACCTGCAACTCAAGGCGCAGCCCGAGTATTATGAGAACGAAGCGGTCAAGTGCGGACGTTTCACCGGCAGCCGGCAGACGCTGGCCTACGTGAACGACGTGATAGGACGCTATGACAAATACTGCCGGATTGCACGGAGATAATTTCCGGCAGGGATTGAAAAGTCTGAATCTACAGCAAAAAGGCTGAACCTTAGCGGACAGCCGTTTGAAAAACGGGCAAAGGGTAATATGACGCAAATATCACATTAATAGATATTTAGCATTATATATTCAGAGGTTCAAATGCGGTAATCCCGCATCGAAAAGCAAAGTTCGGAAAGAGTTGCGTTACCAAATCGTTACCGCGACTTTTTCCGGACTTGTTTTATTAATCGTTTATTTTTCAGTATGTTGCGTTAAATTATCCGGCACTAAATAACTCTAATTCACGTATTACAAACAAGCAATTTTAGAGTTATGGCAAGAAGTACATTCAAAGTCCTTTTCTACCTGAAAAGGCAAAACGAGAAAAACGGCAAGGCTCCGGTTATGGGGCGTATTACTATCAATGGGACGATTTCGCAATTCAGTTGCAAATTGTCCGTTTCCCCGAAGCTATGGGACACGAAAGCCAATAAAGCGGCAGGTAAAAGTGTCGTTGCACAACGCATCAACGAAAAGCTGGAAAACATTAAGACGAACATCGGCAAACAGTATCAGCATATCTGCGACCGGGATTCGTATGTCACAGCGGAAAAAGTGAAGAATGCATGGCAAGGTTTCGGGGATGAATATCGCCTGCTGATGCAGACTTTCGAGGAATATTTACAGGATTTCCGGCAAAAGCGTGTCGGTAAAGACCGGGCAGCCTCTACGCTCGAAGCCTATACAAAACAGCGTGATAGGCTTGCCGGTTTTCTTGAATACGAATACGGGGTAAAGGATATTCCGTTCAAGGAGTTGAAACGGGAATTTATCGAGAAATATGTAATATACCTTTCGACGGTACGCGGTATGTTGTTCGGAACGATACCCAATGCCGTTAAGAAACTGCGGCTGATGACTTATACCGCTTATAAAAACGGCTGGATTCCGATCGACCCGTTTCGCGGATTTAGAGTTATACCGCAATATCGTGACCGGCGCTTTTTATCGGAAAGGGAATTGCAAGCCGTCATAAACGCCAATCTACCTAACTGTAAAACAAGGATCGTACGGGATATATTCGTATTCTGTGCATTCACGGGTTTGAGTTATGCCGATGTAAATAAACTGACGATGGCGGATATTTATACGGATGACAACGATGAAAGTTGGATTATCGACCACCGGGCCAAGACGGGTACACAATTCCGGGTGAAGTTACTGCCTATCGCTAACGCACTTATAGCCCAATATAGTCGTTTGAACCTTTCCGGCGGCATCATTTTCCCGGTCAAAGACCGTGATTCGATGAATATGTCGTTACGGCATGTCGCCCGGCACGCCGGATTATCGTTCAATCCCACTATGCATACGGCACGCCATACGTTCGCCACGACGGTCACGCTGACGCAGGGCGTACCATTGGAAACCGTATCGAAAATGTTGGGGCACAAACATATTACCACGACCCAGATTTATGCCAAAATCACCAATGACAAGATAGGCCGGGATATGGATGCGCTGGCGGAAAGGATCGGTGATAAATTCAAGATGGCTCGATAGGGCGATGCTCGCAAAACGAAAGGCGGGGCGCACGGGATTTGGAGGATCCCTAACACGCCCCGCCTTTGCTTGCATTAATACCGTCTAAACGGATCTTGGGCGGGCCTGTAATTCTGCATCAGTATTTCCCGGATGCCCGTTTCCGGATAAAGAAAGTTACGCTCGCTGATCGCGGTAAACGAAATTTGCCGCATATCACGTAACGTCTGGAGCGTCCGGGATGAAATATGCAATAAATCGCAAACTTCCTCGCCCGTCAGGTAGTGTTCCGAACCGATCGCAGGCCGGTAATTTTTGTCCGCCAGTTGCAAGGTTTCGACGGATCGGTCGATAGAAGCGAAAAAGGCTTTGACCTCTTCGCTTTCCAGTGTTAAATAATCAGATGCCATCTTACACCTCCTTTTTGACTGTTCGTGCCTGCAAAAACTCGATCACGTCCTTTTCGCGGTAATAGTACTTACCTCCGACGGTGGAACAGCCCAATAGTTCCTTGTCCCGGTAGCTTTGCAGGGTGCGTTTGGTAATTCGTAATGCCTGGCATACCTCTTGCCCGTCCAGTCAGGAGTCGGGAGAGCCGGAATCAAACCGTTTCCGAAGTTGCCGCGACTCCATGTCCAAAGTTTTCAGCCGTTCCGTAAGCGCTCTTCATACGCGCTCATCAATACATAAAATTCCCATAGCATTTTAGGTTTAATAAAACATTAACGAGTGAAATCTGTCTATGCCTGAAATCAACCTCACGCTGATTGATTTCAGCGATTGATTTCAATCTCATACTGAAATCAGTCATAGTCTGAAATCAACCACACACTGAAATCAACCTCATGTTGAAATCAACCATATACTGAAATCAGTCTTACGCTGAATGATTTCTAACGCTGAAATCACTCACGGGCCGAAGATAATACCCCTTCGGGGCGAACCGGACGGCTGTCCGCTCCAGGCCGTTCCAGGCCGTTCACGCGGCTTGCAAAGCCCTGAAATCCGCTGTATCATTGCAGTGCGGGATGTTGTCCGCAGACCTTTGGCATAATGGGGCTTCGCAAGTTGTTCTGCGATTGCGTTTTACCGTCGCGGAGACGGTAGCGAGCTGTACCTTTGTCGGACAAACTGCCGTTTGTCGGACAAAGGTGCTCGCCCTGCGGGGCTGAAATGACGCTCCAAAGTCGCGTCTTTTAAATTGTAGATAAATACAATTATTTAATAGAAATGCTTATATTTGATAAACAAAAACTAATACTTCGTTGATATGGCAACATTAACAGACGAAATTAATGCTAAAAGCAAAGAAATTTTTGCAGAATCGTATTCGATGTCTTTGGGAGAACTTATTAGTCTATATAAAGATGGAGAACTTGATATTCATCCTGAGTTTCAAAGATTCTTTAGGTGGACTAATACTCAAAAAACAAGACTGATTGAATCTTTTTTATTAAATATTCCTGTTCCATCAATTTTTGTATCTCAAAGAGAAGATGGGGTATGGGATGTTGTTGATGGTCTTCAAAGATTATCTACAATTTTTCAATTTGTAGGTATTTTTAAAGATCATAATGGCGATTTGCTTCAACCATTGACGCTTGAAGCAACAGACTTATTACCAAGTCTTGCAAACAAGACCTATGAAGGTGAAACAGGATTTACGGAAACTGAAAAAAGATTTTTAAAGCGAGCAAAAATAGATGTCGTCATTATAAAAAAGGAAAGCGACAAAAGTGGAAAATATGAAATGTTCCAAAGATTAAATACCGGTGGAACATCGTTGTCTGATCAAGAAGTCAGAAACTGTTTAATGGTCATGATTAACGCCCCGGCGTTTGAACGATTCTTACGGATGGCCAACAATTCTAATTTTAAAAATACTATAAACCTGGCTGAAAAATTATTAGACGAGCGATACGATTTGGAATTACTAACTCGTTTTATCTGTTTGCGTCATGAATCTATAGATAATATCAAATCAATAAGCGATTTAAATACATATTTAAATGCTCGAATAATTGAAATTTTCAATGATGCTGATTTTAACTGGGATGAAGAAGAAAGTGTATTTGATCAATCATTTGGTTTGATTGATAGCGCTATATCTGATAGAGCATTTTGCAAATATTACCGAGAGCGCGACAAATTTTCCGGTCAATTTCTCATTTCAGCCTATGAAATAGTAGCGATTAGTTTAGGCCGAGTCAATGGGAATGTCCCTCAGGATTTTAATCTAGAAGAAGCTATAAAAGCTGCATGGAACAGAACCATTGATGAAAATATAACATGGACAGGGCACAATGCCTCGGGACGACTGCCGAAAACTTTAAAATTAGGAGTAGAGATGTATGGCCAAGAGATTTAGAAGCAAAACCGAATTATATGATTTTTTTAATGATGAATTAGCTTGGCGGCGCAAAGAAATAATTGAGATAAAATCAATCTTACAAACATATAAAACACGGGTTGTTGCTAAAGCAACAACATTAATTGCATATTCTCATTGGGAAGGGTTTGTTAAATCTACAACATGTGCATACTGGGAATATTTAAAATTTATGGCTTTCCCAAAATCAGCACTATCATATAATACGCTCGCATCATTAATTTTACAGAATGGAGGGCATTCTGCATTAAGAGATAAAATATTAGAATTACGTAAGATTATATGCGAAACGGATTACAAAATAAAATTTAACATTGAGCGGTTAGTGGATACGAATTCAAATTTGAATTCAGATGTGTTAGAAACTATAATGTTAAATTTGGGTGAAGATTCATCCTTGTTCGAAACAAAACGTTTGTTCATAGATGCTGTATTGCTAAAAAACAGGAATGGACTAGCACATGGAGAACAACGTTATATCGAAAATGAGAAAGCGGATGAAATAGCTTCGAAAGCTATAGAATTAATTGAATTATATAAAAATATATTAGACAATATGGTTACAACAGATAATTATAAAAATGCAACTGCTTAACTTTATTGTATAGTCTTTCATTTGAAGACGCCTTATAATCTTGTCTATAAGGCATCTTCAAGTAATAGACTAGCTAATTTGTCGAATATTTTTCATCCAGAGACTCATTATCTTTTTGTCTGTAATAATAGAAACGCTCTTTGCAGACCTTTTCCACGATGCCGCGCAACAATTCGATTTTCGGAACAAGCGCATCGATGTCTTCTTTCGTCACCACAAATTCATCGTTGTACCGCGCCTCGACATAGGCCCTTTGCAGGAGTTCGAAAAGCCGCTTTTCTTCCGGCGTGTTCCGCGGGAATACCCTTGCCAACTCCAACGTATGCAGTTTGCACTTTTCGAGCAGGAATTCGAGGTCGTGTTCCTTGTACCGGTAGAGAATATACACTAACGGTATCGCTTTCAAAAGGTATTCCGTGCTTTGATGTAGCACAAAAGATGCCTCCACGTACCAGTCCTTACTGGCGGTCATTTTGGTTACTTCCAAAAATCGGTAAGCTGCCTTATAATATCTTTCGTAATACTTATGTGCTTTATCCTTAATTTCACTGTATTTCAGTTCGCGCGGTGTTTCCAAAGTATATTCCCCCGAATCGTACAACAAAATGCCCTCATTGACAATATCCACGTAGAAACAATGGCCTTCAGAAAGTTCATTGTTCAGTAGCTTTATGCTTTCGGTGATAATCTGCGGACTGGTCTGGAATTCGTCTTTACCCTTCAAAAATTCTTCTCGGATTTGTGAAACGACGGTCGATTCTTTCCCGCCCAGCCGACGTTTGGTAACGAACAAAAGATCGTAGTCGCTGATGTAGAATTCGGTGATACCAAAGTCGTGGGTTACGTCGCAGTCCACGAACTTATTTTTGGCATAGCTGCCGAAAAGGATAATCATTACGACATCCTTTATTTCCTCCCGGGCAAGTGCGACCAGCTCGCGCAGGTCGGCTTGTTTGCGCTTAGGTAAAAAGTCGATAGAGGTCTTCATACCCACAAATTTAGGAAGATTTTTCCAAAAACACACGGTTCTATGCGTTAAGTTCGATTTATATTCGTATATTTGCTTTACAATTCCTTAAAGCGGTTTGTTGTAGAGGGGCGGCATCAGCCGTCGAAGACAAACTGAAAAAGCAACTAACATGCAAATTTTAAGGAACTATCCGAAATCGGCACCGCCGATTGACATATTGTAAAGGTTAGGACAACCTTTATGCCTCCTCGGTAAACTTCGGACAGTTATATGTTCAACATATAGCTGGTTTATAGGCTTGGTGTAAAAATTGTCTGAAACCCTTGCTATGTCCCTACACTTAGGTGTGGGGACAGGCACGGGCGTAAGGGCAGTTGCCGAGCTGAGGCTCCGAAGGCCGACCGGGAGGGACTGTACCTGCGTCTCGTGCTTTTCTATTGACACGTGCCGGGTGCAAAGGTTATCCGAAACACCCGGCCCGCAGTTTCACACAGGAGCTTCGGACGCAAGGACAGCTACCGCATTAAGGCTCGCAAGGCCGGTTGGATGGGGTTGTACCTGCGCCCATTTTCGATAGGGCCGGGAATGTTGAACAACAACTAACCCCGGCAATATGTCACGGCAAATCAATCAAAAGAAGGAGGCGTTTTTGGCATCCGTCGGCCCTTGGTCGGCAGGAATTGCCGTGCCGTATGCCGGGGTTTCTTTCTTAAACCCCGCAAGGGGGTCAACCGAGGGTCAAATAGAATGTTCTTCCCCGGAGCCGTATGCTCCGGTTGTCGGCGTTGAGCCGGCTTATCCCGTTCGGGAACGTTCTGACAATACGTTACGTACAGTCGGGCTTCCCTTATGCACGGGTTCCGGGCTGCCGGGCACGGCTTACCACATTTTCCACGGCATGACACGTCAGCCGCAGGATTCGTGCATTTCTTTGTCTTACACTCCCGCATCGGCGGACATCGGTGCGCCGTTTGGCGGGGTTATTTTCATAAGGACGGCTCTGGCCCTAAAATCTGGTAGGAACCACTACAACCGCGGTTTCGATATATGTAACCCTGGCCGTCCTTTCTTCGATCTGCTCACACAAACGATATATGCCGCCGTTCTCCGCTCGGTTTCAGCCTATGGCAACTCGGACGGAAAGGACAGTCTTTACGGGTCGGCAGAGACTTTCGCACCCCGTCCCGGTTTCAACGGTCTGAAAAAAACGGCGGCACAACTCATCACGGATACGGTTCCAGCTTCACCGACTTCACCGCAGGACTGCTGCCGAACCTCCGGAACCGTATCCGTACTTACATTCCCGGCCAGACGCCCGAACGCAGGCGCAGGCCGGGCAGCGGCGGCGTGCAATGTCCGTTTCCGCTTTTTGACCACAGCAAAACGAAGCTCCGCCGCCACGTGTGCGGATTACACTTGCTTCCCGGCCGGGAGCAGGCGGCGGACTTCGTTTCTTCGTCTTCCGGCTCCGCTGTGCGGAGTGCGGCATCCTATCCCCGTCCGGCGTAAAGGTGCGTCACTAACTCAAGTTTATTCCCCCGGACGGTTTCGGGTCGGCCGCCGCCGTGTGCAGTCCCTGCTGCGCACGGTCGGCTCCGGCTCGGTTTTTGTCGTTTCACTGCCAAAGTCGGGAGTGGTTAAACCCGGCTTTTTTTAATGTTTTTCCCCGGTTCGCCGGGTTTTGGTGCCGGGGTTTAGCGGCTCCGGCACCATTCTTAAAATGCGGAGACATGAAACACGACCCCAAAAATAACCCTTTGCAGGCGACCTCAGATTTCTTGCGCGCGCACGGGTTCCGGCTGATGCCCGCGGAGCTGCCCGACGAACTGCTGCATCTGTGGCTGGTTCCCGAGACGCAGATCAGGGAAGGCCGTTACCACGGCCCGCAGTCGCCCCGCAGTCCCGAGTTCCGGAGATATTACCTTTCGATGTACGTCGTGGCCTGCACCTACATGGAGCATCACCCCGAGCTGCCGACCACGGCGGCGATCGACGCGATCCCCGACTTCCGCCACCGCTGGCTGGAGTTCCAGCACGTGCTGCGTTACATCGCATGCGCACGTCGTGACGGGCGGCCGCTTCCGGCGGTGAATATCCTGAATACGGAACAGTACGACACCATACGGCGGCGTCTGGGGGTTACGGAATGGCTGTTCCGGATGCTTCCTAAAACCGTAAACTGACATGAGGGTCTACACGATCGGATTCCTGGGATTTTTCGCCTACACGAGAAGGATATGCGATTACATGGACACGCTGCTCGTACGCGCCCTTGAGCAGCACGGTGAGGTGCGGGTGATGCTGACCCTCCAGCATACCGCCGACCGCCTTATGGCCGGGCGTGTGCTGGAGATCGGCAAACTCTTTCCGGGCCTGCGGTTGGTTCCCGTAATCACGGAGCAGGAGGAACGCATCTACAAGAAGAACGGCCCGAGCCTTTCGGCCGGAGAGCGCAAAAGGCGGCTCGACGCAGCAGGCGGCTACGAGGTGGTTCCCGGCACCCTGCTTTCGAACCGGTTGCCGGGCTATCATCAGCGGTTCATCGAGCGTTGTGACCAGATCGTCTACTCGACATTCCGCGTTCCGCAATACATCCGCGACGACTTCGCCCGCAAACTCCGCGGGTTAAAGGGCAAACAGCCGCTCGTGCGCTATGTCATGCAGGGAGATCGGATGCCCGACCCCGAAGGCATGGAGCCGATGATCGACTTGCAACAGAGCATCGAGTACGTCCGTCGCAGCGGGTTCCGCCTGCTGACCGACAAACTGCCGCAGGAATTGCTCGACAAGTGGCTCGCAAATGCCGACCTGCCGGGCAACTATATGGAGTACGGCGTGGTAGAAGAAGCAGGAAACGTGTTCGGTTTAAAAGACACGGCAAGGGCGCATTACCTGCTTTACAAGGTCTTCACCGCAATGTATATCGTCTGCAACCGATTGCTGTCGGAAGAGAACGACGCCGCCTGCGAAGTGTTGAACAGCCGTTTCCGACAGTTCCGGCGGATGCTGGAGCTATTGGCCGAGAGCCGCCGCAGGGGGATCGACATCGGCCGCTTCGACCTGGTAGACTTCGACAACTACGATGAAATCTTCAAGCAGCTCGTGAAGGCGGCTCGCGCGCATGAGCCGGTGAAGCGGCCTGGGGATTCGGAACCCGATAACTTATTTACCACAGATGGCAAAACAGAATAGCGAGTATTGGCAGCGGATTGAAAAGGTGCTGAAGTACGCCGATATGTCCACGAATTATTTTGCGAAATACATCGGACTGCTGCGGGGTGAGAATCTTTATCAGATCAAGCGCGGCAACAACAAGATAAGTCTGGACGTAGCGCGCAAGATTCACGAGAAGTTCCCAAGGTTCTCGATTTCATGGTTGATGTGCGGGGAATCCGAATTGATGGATGAATACAGAGACGCCTTAAAGATTCTTCCGCTGTACCATGATATGTGGACGATGCG
>ERZ827108.2143-NODE-2143-length-21885-cov-5.624966_pt1 | contig 21885 bp, 19 predicted proteins | sample MGYA00519921_ERZ827108 | MGnify/ENA primary metagenome ERZ827108 (study PRJEB31778, sample SAMEA3449258) | human gut metagenome | biome: human gut; feature: human-associated habitat; material: faeces | place: United Kingdom | collected 2010/2012 ... | reverse complement strand
ATTTGAACAGTTCCTCTCGCTACGCTCGCTCCACTGTTCAAATTTTCCCTTGCTTTGGAGATGAGCGCAAATCTTATGAAAGGATATGATATGGGGCTTAACTATATCATAAAAGGTCACTATGCCTGAAAACACTCTTAATTCCCGAAGGATTCTTGATGGATTCAAAAATATACTCGAACGTGCTGCGGATTCATATACCGAAATAAAAATAGAAACCGAACAGCGGAACAAGGCAATCGAAATGGAATATCTCCAGAGCATGGGCTCCGCCAAAGCAGCACTGGAAAACGCCAAAAAGAGTCTGAACAGCGGCAATCAGCTGATAGATCAGAAGCGCGACAACACAAAGCATTCCATCATATCCAGCATAATGACGATAGAACATGAGCGTGACTCCCGGATAAACAGCCTGAATCACTGCGCCAGCACCCAGATCGAAGAGCTGAAAGCCTGTATTGAGCGAATGGAAAAAGCAGAGCCGATACTCGCGGACTTTTTCAACTGCAGATACGACCACGACGGCAAGATCGTGGACGACAGGAACTTCAAGAACGAAATCAAGAAATGGTACGATATCTCCGTCGCGACCGATTATTACATATGGTATAAGAAAAACCGCTTCATATACGGCAAAACAAGCCTGCCGAACGTCCGCGATATACAGGAAAGGCTCAGCACGCTCGACTGCACCTCGGACAAGGAGCTTGTAGACTTTATATGCACCCAGGTGCACGAAGCGAATCTGGCTAACAGCTTCGCCGACAGGAAGCAGAAAAAGCAGCATGTCGAAAATGCGCTCTTTGCCTTCATACAGTTTGAATGCCTTCTGAACAACAACAGATCCGGGCAGGATAAGCTGGCCGGGCTGATACGCTCAAAGGCTGAATCCTCCATAAAGTCAGCCGTGGAAGAATCCCAGAAGAAGATTGACCTACTGACTCCGCAGATTGCAACTGCGGATAAGGAATGGGAAGCCTCATCGAAAAATCTCCAAGCCGACTACAGCAACGCCGCCAGCAAGCACAAACAGGAGATCGAACGCATAGACGAGAAATTCAGGCGCAGCCTTGACGAATCGAGAAAACAGCTCGCCGACAGCCGCGACAGTGTTTCCAGGATACTGTCCGACGATCTCCGGGAATATTTCGATGGCTGCCTCAGGAATGTCACCATCGGTCTGCAGGCGGATCCCATTTCGTTCAGAGAATTCATGCAGATGACCTCTCCCTTCGACACCCGGCTCACCGGCGCCAGATACTTTACGCCGAAGGACTACATGACTTACATAGTCATCGGAAGCGTGAGATTCGACTACGCGAAGATGAATAATCTCCAACTCAACGTCAGTCTCCTCAATACCGTGCAGATTTTTCTGACGTCGTATTTCGAGAACATACACAGTCCGCTTTTCTCTGTCGGCAACGGAAGTATCACGATCCCCTATGTCATCGACTTTACGTTCTTTGAGGGAATATGCATGGACTATCCTTCCGCCAAATACGACGCCGCCAAGACAGCGTGCCAGTCCATCATGCTGCATATGCTGACGGATACCAGGGCTTCCAGCGTATTTTATACGATGATAGATTCCAGGCTGCCCAACGGCTTCTTCAGCAAATTTAACAACTTCCGGGGAAACGATCCCCGGACGGGCGTGATACTCAATGCCAAGGTGTTCAACTTCGACGCAGAGATCGCTTCAGCCGTGCATAAGCAGATGGAGACCCTCCGCGCGGCAAACGCAACGTTTGAGTTCAGCAACATCGTCGAGTGCAACCGGAACATGCGCGCCAGAAAGAAGCCGATAAATCTCATCGTCATGACGGAATTCGAGGACAAACGACTGCCAAAGTCAGTACACGACGATTTCCGCGCCATCTTTTCCGGGGTAAAGCTGGGATACAGCTGCCTGCTCATGCGCGCGTCGGATTCCGGCACGGCTACCCTTGATAGCCTGGGTTTCGGCGGAGAGATACTGGAATACATCAGCCAATACAGTTACCGCATCAGAAATTCAGAATACACGGTGGATATCACGCCGCTGCCTTCAGATAAGGATATCGAAGCCGTCGGATACGATGTGGCGTCATGCCTTTCTTCATCAACGGCAGACATCATCGACTTCCTTGAAGTAGCAGACTCCAATGCCAAGGTAGAGAATGCCTACGACGGGATATCCATCGACAACTGCATGTTCGACCTGAACAATACGCCGATGAGCTACGAGCTTAACGACGCCTATCTGAACGGACTTATCCTCGGCGACCCCAGATACGGAAAAACAAGATTCATTCACTGCATAATCGCCGGAATAATGAACAAATATTCCCCCGATTCCGTGCGCATACATATGATAGACTTCAAGGACAGCGCCCTCGGCGTCGGGGTCTATCAGAACATCAGACTGCCGCACCTCGGGATAGTATCCACCGCTTCCACCAGGATACTCGGGCTGAAACTCCTGCAGTACGTCGAGAAGCAGATGGAAGAACGCTCCGCCGCATTTCTGGAAGTCCAGAAGGTGTCCAACGGGAAAATGTTCGTTGACAAATACAGCGACTATATGCAATTCTGCGATGAGCAGAAAAGGCACGGTATCGAAATGAAACGTTTCCCGAGAGAGGTCGTTATCATCGACGAAGTGCAGGAGCTGCTGCAGGTACAGGACGAGATCACGACAAAGTGCACTGCCCTCATAAGGAAGATATTCCAGGAAGCAGGCGCGTTTGCGATACATCTGATAATCTCGACTCAGTGGATAAATAACATTGAAACGGCTCTCGACTCGGAGCTGCTGGATATCGGCACGCAGAACAAGGTCCTCTTCTATTCCAAGAACGGATACGGAAGGCTGTCGGTAGATCCCGGCGCGGCTGCTTCCGTGACCGAACGCGGACAGGCGGTCTACATACTCGGAAAGAACGAAAAGGTATGCGATGTAGCGTATATAGACGGCAAAAATGAGAAGGCGTTCCTTGAAGGCGTATCCAACAGATATCAGAATGCGCCCTGCAGCACGCGTCTTATACGCAGCAGGATAAACGACGGCGTTTCGTCGGAATTCGTGCGCTTCTGCGCCGGAGAAAGAGCCGGGACGGACGTTGACTTCGAAAAAATGCCGGTCATCATGGGCGAGACCGTGGACAGCAGCGAACAGTTCTCCGTTGCGGTATCCGGCGCGATAAAGCTGATGATGATATCCAACGACCTGAAAACGATCGCCAGCGTTTCCGCCACAATGCTGCTCTGCCTGCTTGCAAAGATATACAGATCCTCCGGGTCATGCAGCACAAGGATACTGTACATTGATTTCTCCGACGAGCCTGTAATAGTGGATCTGATCCACGGCACCATGATCGGCGCTCTCGGCGATGACGGCGCAGGGACCCTGCGGTACCTTGACAGCCGCGACGCTGCGGACGGAATGAAGGAATGGCTCCAGGAAGTGGAACAGGTCCCGGGCTGCAGACCCTGCATATTCATCAATAATGTCGGGGAGGCGCTGAATCATAAGGGCATCACAAATTATCTGAAGCAACTGAAGGAAAACGGTATTCCGGTGGATCTTGTGCTTTTCGGGCGTTCTAGCGCGCACCTCTCCTCGTTTGAAAGCGAATCCGGAACAGACAGCAGAGAATTCTACAAGGCCGTGTATACCGGCAGCGACGAGGATTTCAAATTTGCCCTCGGCAACTCCACGGATAATATGGTGAAGCGCGGTCAGCTCATTCTCTGCCGCGGCAGGGGCTATCACACTCACGAGATACTGCCGTTCGTTTACAGCAATAGCGATACCGGTGTCACTGATCCCAGTATCAGCAGCTGGATAAAGGATCTCATAGGCAAACTGAAACCCAGAAAGAAGGCGTGATCTATATGACCATTGAACCACCCTACAGCATTATTCAGCTCCGCCAGCAGGTCGACAACTGCTGAACAGTCTGCAACAGCGGATTCAACAGCGAGTATGCTGTCAGCAGCACTATCAACACTCTTTTAGCCATAGCAGACTGCATAAGTGAAGATCTGAAGTTCTGCAGGCAGGTAAAAGAGGCAGGGAAAACGAACCTTGAGGCTACCGGGAAGATCTGGGAACGCGCCAGCATGCTGAAAGTGGAACTTCCCGTAACTCAGTGCGAATATGCCATCGGCATAAAGATCAGCGAAGCGGAACAGTGCGAATCCGAGCTCAAAACGATGGAAAATGAGGTCGTTGAAATGCTTAGGCAGCTGAAATCGGACATTACTGGCATTTCAGCTGATACTTCCGGCAACAACGGCTGGCAGAAGGTTTATACAAAAGCCAATATCAACAATAAGCATTCTTACAACGGCACGGACTATGGCGGCGCCTCCAGCAGGAGCACCTGCTCCGCAGGCAGCGTTCAGTATTCTTACGGGAATCACTGGGCGGCAGTTACGGGGAGTTACTCCGCAGAACAGGATGGATCGTCATTCCAGACGGTGCCGCAGACGATCCGGACACAGCCGGAATATTCCCTGAACAGTGGCACGTGCGCATATAATGTGTCCCAGAGCACGCTCCCCCGGGGCTCACTTTCATCGGACGCATTCCAGGACGGCCATACAGTAAAAAAAAACCGCACGCGGTGACCGGAAGTCCTGCATTCCCCAGACCGGAAGCCATTCGCACGAACGCAGAAGCCGAATCCTTTTCAAGGGCGCTTGCCCGGGAAATACTGTCCGTATCTTCCAAAACGCAGTCGGGATTCAGCATGTACAGCTCGTTTGTTGACGACGTCGGCAACAACGTAAGACATCGTCCGGATAATTTAGACGGCGACCTTCTTCACGCCGTTATCGCACGCGCCGACGGATTTGACGGCAACCCGAATGTAGTCACAGACAGTGAATTTGAGAAGCTGTCAGCAGGCAGAATGATCCTGTACCGCGGATTGAGCACTGATGTTGTAGATCCTGTGTTCACTGCAGGAGATATGGCGTCGGAGTTCATGCACGGAGAGCTTTTTCAAGGAGTAGGCTACTATGGCACTGGGACATATTCTGCACCGAGGCGCGATATTTCCATAGCCTACTCCGCAGACGAAAACGATGGCGTTTACGGTTCAATGCTGAAATTCCTGCTTAGCGACAATGCCAGGGTCATAACTCTTGATGAAGTCTATCAGCGCCAGGCGGAAATTCTGGACAGCATTGACATGTCTGACGATGTAGGCAGGCTCGCCGCGACCCTCGCCCGTGACGTGGGACGATGCGCTGAAATACTCGGATACGACGCCGTTGCGCTCGGCGGAGATCTGAACAACTACCTCGTGCTGAACCGCACAATGCTGACTGTGAGCGAAAAATACACCCAAAACTAAGGAGGATCACCATGAAACACAAATCAACCGAAATCAAGGTAAACATCGACAACTTCAACCAGGACATTGAAAAGAGCGAACAGACTTCCGGCAAGCTGAAAAACGAAGTCGGAGAGATGTCAGCGACAGTAGAACAGCTCGTTGACGTCGGCGAATACAACGACGTCACGAAGAATATGATCACGGGACTACGCAGTGAAATTGCTGCCAGGAAGAACGATATCGACAATGACTTGGGATCGGTCAACACCAAGATCGAAAGCGAAAAGACGGATAATGGCGAAATGATAGAAGGTCTGTCAAACAACATTGAAGCCATGGGCAAAAATACAAATTTTGAGGTCGCGACAAATGCCAGCAGCATTATCGAAAATTCCAGCAAAAACATGAAGCAGGCGCTGAATGAAAGAAACGAGATCGCGCAGAAGCTTGATAACTCCCAAAAAGCGCTTCAGGAAGTCGGCAGATCCACGGACGAAATAAACCTTTAAAATTCGAGGTCGATTATGGGAATGCGTTTCTTTTTTGAGCTGAAGGAACTTCCGGATTTCACGCTCACAAAATACCAGGCAGTGAATATTTCGGATCTGAACAGCGTTGTCAGGAACAATGCCGTTTTTCTCAAGCAGCTCCACAGCCTGGGGCTTGTGTCCGGGCTGAGCTTCCATCTGTTCTACAGCTTCCTCCCCTCCATGCCGGAAGGGCGGAAGCTGCAGATAATTCTCATGGCAGAGCGCAGCGGAGATGGCGTGGATATCACCGCGGACTCGCTCAGCCAGATAATTTCCTCGTTTGCCAACGCACAGTGCTTCTGCTTTACGCAGGTCCCGGAGGATAAACAGAACGACCTCATTGATCTGTCATACAAATACAGCTGCTTCTGCACCATAGCAAAAAAGGAATACCTCACCAACCCGAACTATTCCGGCGATGAAGCCGCGAACGGCATGAAGTACTACAGCATTTCCGAATGGAAAGCTCGGCAGGACGCGCGCATGTATAACTCGCTGAAGCTCCTGGTGAAATATAGTGCACCCACAGTCCTGCGTATCGACATATACCCCGTCAGCGACCCTAACAAGATACTCAACGACATCAGCCGAAGGGGTATCTACTCAAAGGTGCAGGCGCAGGCAGCATTCCGGGCGGTCAGCCCGGAATCCGGTATCGGCATGTCACGGCGCGACGAGGCAGCGAGCAGGGTAAACTCGTTCTACGACAGCTATTTCAAGACCATGTCGGCTTCGCTTCAGTTCAATGCGTCGGTCAATGTATTCAGCGACACCGAAGCGAACTGCCGCCTGCTTGGAGATGTACTCTGCTCCGAAGTGCTCGAAAAGGGACTGATATCCCAGCGCTGCGAAAAGGGCGCATTTTCCGCTGACCACAGGCTTGACGCGCATATTCCACCGAAAGTGTCCATATTCGACGATGACGGCAACAAGGTGCCGGAAATGACAAACTGCTTCACCATAGAAGAGATCGCGCCGTTCTTCTCATTCCCCTATCTGTATCCGGGCGAGGATATCGGTATCCGCAAGGAGACCGACCCCGTGCTGTCGAACAGCGGAATGAGACTGGGAAAGAATACCGCAGGATACGACGTCAGCATTCCCTATGACGTCTTTGCAAAGCACGCGTATATCTCAGGCGTCCCCGGCTCCGGCAAGACTTTCACGATGAAGCACATTATCCACACCCTCAGCAGGGCAGGTATTCCATTCCTGGTGTTTGAGCCTGCCAAGCGCGAATACAGAGGGCTTTACGATGTGGACTGCGATGATCCCACTGGTTTAGATCCCAGGGACAAAACGGACGACATCATACTTCTGTGTCCCAAGACCAACAGCCTTTTTCCGCTGCACATCAATCCGTTCATCATTCCCGACGGAGTGAGCGTGAACGACTACATAGACGTGCTTTTCGACGTATTCAAAGGCGCTTTCAGCTGGCCGCAGCCCACCCCGATGATACTGAAGCGATCCATCATCAGGGCGTACAGGAAGCACGGATTATACGGCTCGCTCGTGATGACCAGTGAACTCGCCGAAAAAACGGATTTCCCGAACATGAACGACATTTACGAGGCTTTTCAGTGGATAATGGACAACGACTCCTCATACCGGGGAGAAGCCCACGGAAATATCAAGGGCGTACTGGAAACGCGTATCGGCTCGCTGATGGAGGGAAATATCGGTGAAGTGTTCAATCCCGGCATTTCGACCATCAGACCGGAAAACTGGAACAAGCTTAAAATAATCATGGAGCTTGAAAACCTCTCCGGCGAACACGCCAACTTCATCACTCTGCTGATAATTTCGCTCATACGCCTTGAGCTGAAAAAGGATCCCGGAATGAGCACGATCAGCGATACGGATCCCCGGCGCGAACTCAAACTGCGGCATGTCATCTTCTTTGAGGAGGCGCACAATCTTATCGGCAGGATATCCGAGGCTTCCGACGAGGACGGCGCAAACAGCAAGATAGCGTCCACCGCTTTCATAAAGGCCATGCTGGCGGAGGTGCGCGCCTACGGTCAGGGAATAGTCATTGCGGATCAGCTCCCCACCGCGATCGCCCCGGAGGTCCTCAAGAACACCTCCATAAAAATTGCGCACAAGCAGACCGCCGAAGACGAACGCGAAGCCATCGGAAGCGTTATGTCGGCGGACGGGATACAGCTTGAAAAGCTGGCGAAATTCGACAAGGGAGAATGTCTGATAACCTTTGACGGCGTTCTGAAGCCCTTCGAAATGCACATCGAGAGCAGATTCAAATACTCCTCCGATGCCAGAGAGGACATTCCACTTGCGAAGCAGTTCGCTGCATCCTCCAGGTGGTATCAGACCATTATTTTTCACCACAGCCTCAAGCCCCGGCATGACGCGGCGGTGAATAAGCTGCGCGACTTAAACGACATCAAGTACGGGCTCAGCGCCAAGTTCGACGCGCTTATAACAAGCGCTGAGCAGTGCGTTTCGGGCGGAACGGCTATGGACGCCGGCAGTCTGGATCAGCTGCGATACGCCGACGGATTATTCAAACACTGCCGAAGCGATTCGGAGAAAGTCCTTGACGAACTGCACGAAATACAATACGTCACGGATCAGATAATAAATAACTCCATCAGCGGCATGGAACGCTTCAGCGATCTCTCCGGCAAAATCTCCAATGATATAGAAGCTGCGGAAAGGATCCGGGATCGCACAGGCGAAATATGCGGCATGTTTGAAGCCTGCATAAATAAAATAAAGTCAGAAAGGTGATCAGTCCATGAACACATGGGTCAACCGGCGTACAGAATACGGCGCCTATAATATAGACGAGCTGCTGAACGATGATGAATCCGCAGAGCTTCTCTCCGCTTCGGGCGAGGGTCAGTCATACCTGGTCAGCGGAAGCAGTGGCAGGAAAGTGATCAAGGTCTACAAGGGCAGGCTCACCAGGGAACTTGAAACCGTCCTCAGGACTGTGACAGAAATGCGGCACCCTGCCATTGCAAGGATATTTTCATACGGCGAGCTGTCCGGTCACGCCTACGAAATACGGGAATACTACGAAAGCCGCACGCTGGCTGAATCCCCCCAGAGCTTCATAACTGCCGTCACTGAGCTTTCTGACGCAATAAACGAGCTTCACCTGGCAGGTTTTTCAGGGCTTGACATCAAGCCCGAGAACATTGTTATCACTTCCAGAAGCGCGCTGATCGTCGATGTCGGCTCGTTCACCTACTTTGGCTCAGATGAGATTTCCGGACACACGCTGACTTACAGCGCTCCGGAGCTGACAAGGGGAATGGGCAGCGCGTGCAGCGACTACTATTCCCTTGGACTGACCCTGCTGAACCTGATAACCGGTCACGATCCCATCAGCAGTCTGATGGCATACCGGGGGCAGGACTGCGACAAAACCGACATATACAATATCAAGATAAACCCCGGCTGGTGGTTCCCGGATAAAGAAAAAGGCACCTCCATCGGTCAGCTTATCTCCGGGCTTGTCGAGCCGGATCAGCAGAAACGCTGGGGATACAGCAGGATACTGGACTGGCTCAGGATAATTGATCCCGGTGCCACCACAAACGGAATTGCCGAGATGAACGAGCGCTTCTCGCACAGGCTGATGTACAACAATGCACCGGTGGGCGATTACGGGGAGCTGTTCACTTCCCTGCTGAGCGGCAATGACGTCAAGTACATGTTCAGCCAGGGCACAGATCTTGCATATTCAAGCATGTATCTTTCCGAACACGTCGGGCTGTTTATTGCCTACCGACAGCAGGAAAGCGTGGGCACCCTGGGCTACACGGATCAGCTCGCGCTTCTCGTGAGCCTTTTCTGCGAGTTCACGAAAGACAGTGACGGGGGTATTCTTTGACGGCAGGCAGTTCTCTGATATATTTGAGCTCGGAAATTATGTTTTCTCCGCCACGAAGGAACAGTACGACATACTGAATGGGAACCGCAGCGCCGCGTACCCCGGCACCAACAACGGAATGTCGCGCCTGCTCAACGCTGCAGCGGCAGGGATCTTCTCGAAATACATGATCAAATGCCGCAAGAGGAATTCCGCCCGGAGAGCGCAGCTCATTGAGAAATACGAACGGGAACTCTCCAAGAGCGCCGACGGCTACGACAGGATCTACTCCCTGACAAGGATAGCGTATCTGCTGATGGACATCAACGTTTATAAGATGAGATTCCCCGCACAGAAAAATGAAACGGAATTCAGATCCCTGCCCGAACTGGTCGAAAAAATCAAGGGCGCGAATTCCAACGCCGATAATTACTCCACTCTTCTGAAATCGCTGACATACAAGGATAAGATATCGCCCATCATCAAGGCATGGAGCGACCATACCAAGGAGGAACTTATATGAGCGGACCGAAATCATACACGCCTTATATTTCTCCCGAGATGAGGGAAAAGCTCCGCAGGGAAGCAGAGGAGCGCATGAGGCAGGAAAAATACAATGCGATAATGAACGATATCCGGAAAAGGACCTCTGATCCGGAATACATGCGCAGACTGGAAAACGAACTCGCCGCCGTGGGAGAAGAGGAGCGTCAGAGGATACTCGCGTCAGCAGTGGAATTCACCAAAGCAAGTATCGGGACGGACTTATCGGAATACAAGGAGGACAGGATCCCCACCCAGGCTGAGGTCGCCGGGAAGAAACGCGCGGAATACGATGCGGCAATGCTGGATTACAGGTCAATATGCGCTGTGATGGGCATGCAGCCTGCGGACTGCTTCGACTACCAGGAGGAACGCTGCGACGAGCTTGTTTCGCAGATGATCTCGGAAACCGAGCGTTTGAAACAGGTGCAGCTGACCGAAGCGCAGAACCGAATGATATACGAATCATCGCTGCAGGTTCTCAGGGATATGGGCTACGAGATCATAGGCAGCGATACGATAAGGAAGAGATACGGGGCGGAGGTGAGCTCCACGCTTTTCCGGCTGGACGACGACACCGCAATTAACCTCACCTGCACGTCAAACGGTCAGTACACCTTTGAAACGGTCGGTATCAGCAGCGACAGCCATTCGCCCTCCGAGAGCGAAATACGCCATATTTACGACGTGATGTGCACAACCTGCCCCATGGCATTTTCTGAATTCATGGACAGGCTCAGTCAGAAAGATATCCGTCTGACGGAGGTCAACCAAAGACCTCCCGACATTGATCAGTGCCGCGTAAAGAATATCAGCAGCTATTCACATACGACCTCCGCCGCGCAGACGGCGAGAACCGTAGAAAAGAGGCAGACAGCAAGTGGGCAGTTATAGAATATGCAGCCTCTGCGGAAAGAGGAATCCAATAAACCTGGCGATATGCAGCTGCAACAATATCCTGCTGAATTGCCCGATAGTCAGCGATGAGGACGCGCAAGCGCAGCCTGTGCCTGCCGCAGATACCTGCAGGAAATTCCGGAAATGCCCTGAATGTGGTCATCTGAACAGACCCAATCTCAACTTTTGCGAAGCCTGCAGGGAATCGCTTGAGGACGTCTTTGACCTGGTGGACGGCGCGGATACGGGAACAGCGCCACAGAGCGCCGCTCTCACGCTGAGCCGGTTCCGCCTTGTGTCCGACGGCGGAGTGAGCGTGACGCTGCCTGTCGGCGACAGCATAGTCGGCCGCGGCGAACTTATGGGCGAGGACATTACCAGGACGAACCGCATGTTCGTAAGCTCCGCGCATATCAGGATACACTGCTCCGACCAGGAACTAGTGATAACCGACATTTCCAGGAACGGAACATTTGTCAACTCGGAAAGGATACCTGCCGGGGAGCCGACAGCGCTGAAGCCCGGGGATATGATAGGGCTTGGCGGAGTTTCAGCAAAGCTGGATCCGTATGGGTATTACATGACCGTCATAACCGGAACGCCATGATGTACATCGCAAGAATACTGTACCCCGTCCAAAATCTCGGTTCGGGGAACAGGCTCGGTATCTGGGTCAGCGGCTGCGGCAGGGACTGCCCCGGCTGCGCCAATCCGGAACTGCGTATACAGAAGCCTGAACACAAGATGTCCCTCGGAGCCCTCGCCAGAATAATACACATGCTCCCTGCCCTGCCCGACGCCGTGACTATAACCGGCGGAGAGCCGTTCGACCAGCCGGAGGGACTGTCAGAGCTGTGCCGGTGGCTGAGCGCCAATGTGAGCCGCGATATCCTCGTGTACTCCGGCTACACTCTCCGTCAGCTGCGAGAGCGGAAGGACAGCCTTACGGACCTCGCGCTTATGAGCATATCGGCGCTGATAGACGGCGAATACGTCGCCGCACTGAACAGGGGGAATCAGCTGAAGGGCTCGGAAAACCAGACGCTTCATGTGTTCCGTCCGCAGTACGCTGACGCATATTCGCGCCTTGACTGCCCGGGTGGTATCAGGCGCATTCAGCCGTTCCTGTCCCATGACGGAAGCATAATCGCGACCGGGTTTGAGGAAAACGGATTTCAGCCGGATTTCTCGTCACGTCTGCAGCGATCAATAAACAGAGGAGAAAGCAATGAGTAAAAAACCGAACTGGCATTCTGAGATAGAAGCTTTCAGAATGTCCTCCAATATATTCATTATTTCCGGCAATATCAACGACCGCTTTGTATACCCCGACAACAACAGTCAGATAATGTCGCTGCCCGATTACCTTGAGAGGGCATTCATCGACATGGGTTACGAATGCGTCAGCATATACGACAACATCGCCGGATTCAGCGGAAAGACAGCGTCCCTGTCAAAGCTCGCGGCGATCACCGGCGCCGCAGTTGACGACCTGAACAGCATTCCCTTTCAGTACACCGACCCCGAAAGGATCAACGCCTGCTGCGCCGTAAAGAAAGTCATCTCGCAGAACGGCATATCGTCTGCAATGATCATGGATCATGCGTCAAGATATATTCCGGATCCCAACTCGCAGCGAATGGAGGATATCAACAGCTTCCATATACTTATGCAGGCAGGACGGTCCGGAAGCGGCGCGCCGCTGAAGAACGGCACTCCTGCGCATAATCTTCTCATCATGATCGTGGACAAGGAAAACGACCTGCCGGCATGGTTCTATATGAACAATCCCACCATACGCCGAATAAGCATTGATCGCCTTTCCTACGACGAACGCCTGGAATATTTCAACTCCGGGAAATTCAGCAACATGTTCGATCCGCAGGTATATGCCGCCGATATGCTCCAGTACACGAACAAATCTGACGAACTGGACAAGATCAGAAACAAGATGGCGCTTATGACCGAGGGACTGATGTTCTCGGAAATCATCACCATCGCCCAACTGTGCCGCATAAACAGATTCCACATCAGCGAGTTCCATAAGGCTGTGGATCTTTTCAGATATGGCATCACAGATGAGAATCCATGGGACAGAATGAGCAGGAGCACTGTTTCCAGGGTCGAACGCGAACTCATGAAAAACATCATAGGGCAGGATCCTGCGGTCAGCCACACCATGGACGTCATAAAAAGGATAGTTTCCGGAATGTCCAATCTCAACAGCGGAAACACGAACAAGCCGCGCGGAATACTGTTCTTCGCCGGTCCGACCGGCACCGGCAAAACCGCGACCGCCAAGCTTATCGCCGAGAATCTGTTCCAATCGAAGGATTCCCTGGTCACATTCGACATGTCGGAGTATTCTTCGGAGAACGCAGATCAGCGGCTGCTCGGAGCGCCTCCGGGATACGTCGGATACGAGGCAGGCGGTCAGCTCACAAATGCCGTGAGCAGGAATCCGTTCTCGATATTCCTCTTCGACGAGATCGAAAAGGCGGATTCTCGGATCATGGACAAATTCCTGCAGATACTTGGAGAGGGCAGGCTCACGGACGGTCAGGGCAGGACTGTATATTTCAACGAGTCGATAATCGTGTTCACGAGCAATCTGGGAGTATATGTACCTGATCCGAACGACATCACCGGGCAGACGAAAATACCTGCATTCTCAACGGAGGACAGCTACGAAACGATACGCAGCAAAGTCACTAGGGCGATCGAGTCATATTTCACGACAAAGCTCGGCAGACCGGAGCTGCTCAACAGAATAGGCGACAATATCGTCGTGTTCAACTTCATTGAGGACAGAAACATCAGAAAGATACTTGACCTGAAAATAGGCAATATATCTGATTCCATGCTGAAAAGCAGGAATATCGCGATAATCGTGGAGGAAAGCGCAAAGGATCAGCTCATGGAACTCTGCAGGACTACCTGCAAGAACAAGGGCGGCAGGGGTATCGAAAACGTGATCGAATCCGCACTGATAAATCCACTGGCAAGATACATGTACGACAACTGCATTGGATCCGGGACGATATCTGTCGTTTCGATCCAGACCGATCAGTGCGGCGGTCATTCACTGCTGTGCAACGTATTTTAACGGGAGGATATATGAAGGCACATGACATTTTGGGAGTCACCATAATGGCTGATTCGGCGAAGATAGAAAGCGCATACTCCGGCAAGATGAATGCCCTGCTTGAAAACGGGTTCGACAAAACTCAGCCTGCGCTGTATTCCAGAAAGGCAGAGGAGCTCAGAAAGGCGCGCGAGGAATGCCTGGCATACATAAACGCGCCATTCGCCCGGAAAACTCAGATTGAAATGACGGACTGCATGAACAGAATGCATTCGCCGAACGTGACGAACTCCTGCTGCTGCGGAAACAGCTGTGAGAGCTTCTGCGAAACTGCATGCTGCGTTACGGTCGGCGCAGGCGTAATTACTCTGCTGGGGATAATCACATATAAGCTGCAAAAGGCGTATGAAAATGAAAAGTACAGAGATCTGGAAAACCGCGATACCAGAGAGGTCAGTCGGTATGAAAAGCTCAACAATGAAATTGCAGAAACAGAAAATGAAAAGAACCAGAAAGAACAGGAAAGAGAGAGATTCCAGAAGGAGCTTGATTCTATTCATGAGAGCGCAAACATCTTGAACAGTTTCATTGAAGCAAACGGGGTCAGCGGTAACTTCATGGATTCGGAAGCGTGCAGAGGACTTGAAGTCAAGATCGACTCCCTCAGCAAAGACATAGAAGCCATGGAAGATGAAATCAAGCTTGACAGAGCCGAAGCCAACACGATCGAACAGCACCACCAGGAATATCTTGATTACCGGAACAACAGGAAAAGGTGACAGGATATGTTCGGATACATTCAGACATACAGGGACGAGCTGAAATACCGCGAATATGCGCTTTACCGGCACCATTACTGCGAACTGTGCAGGAACATGGGCGGATATTCCACCGTATCGCGGTGGTTCCTGTCATATGATATTACATTCTTCCTTATGCTCGGTGATCCCGAAACACCGGACTGCTGCTCCTGCAGCAGGTGCAGCGCACTAAAATGCGCCCCCAGACGGACCGAGGGGATATACGACTTCTTCGCGGCGCTCAGCATAGCGCTGATCTACCACAAGCTGAACAACGACGTTCTGGACAAGGATCGGCTGAAGGCCGTCCCCAGGGCAATGATAAGGCGCGCATACAAGGCAGTGGAAAAGAAGTTCCCCGAAGTCGCCCACGCATTCGAGCATGGACTCGGCGACCTGGTATTTGAGGAGCAGATACGCAACACGAACTACGCCATGATGGCAAAGCTGTTCTCCGATACCGTCACGGAAGCGTGCTCGCCATTTTTCAGCCGGTTCAGCGATGGAAAGGTGCGCCTTGAAGTGATCGGGTGCGTTTCGGAATGCGTCTATCTCCTGGATATCGTTGACGACATCGACAAGGACCTCCGCCATAATGACTACAATCCGCTGAATATTCTCGCCAACGGAAAACCGGAAATGCATGAGATAGAACTGTGCATTTCGCGGATAAGGCAGAAGCTGTCACACGCCTGCGACCTGTCATCGCTGCTCCCGTTTTCGGACTGCACACCGGTGATACATAACATTCTCACCCTAGGCATTCCGCGGAAACTTGAACATATACGGGAAAAATACTGCCGCAGCTGATACCGCTGCGGCAGTCCTATTATTACAGTGATATGCCAAGATCAAGGAGCAGCAGCTCCGACTTTTCCTGTATTCCTCAGACATCAGCGGAAGCTTGGGAAACGCTGATTAAATGTACCCGAAAAGCCAAAAATATGGTATAATAGAAACAAGAAAAAAGCAGAACAGGAGAAAAAAATGAAACAGATAACATTCAGCGATATGGAATACGGTAATAGGAAGAGAACAACAAAGCGAGAAGAATTTCTTGACATAATGGAAGAAATAATCCCATGGGAGGAGTGGGTAGAATATGTGCGCCCGTATTATCCCGATGGCAAGCGCGGCAGACCGACCAAAGGAATAGAAACAATGCTCAGAATGTATCTGCTGCAAGTATGGTTCAATCTTTCCGATGAGGGAGTAGAGGACGCGATTTATGACAGTTATGCATTACGTAAATTTATGAAAATAAATTTCATGAGTGAGCAGGTACCCGACGCAACTACGCTTCTGAAATTTCGTCACATGATTGAAGAAAATCATCTTGGCGAAGAGTTTTTTAAAGCGATAAATCGTGTAATGGAAGCGACAGGACACATAATGCATGGTGGAACAATAGTTGACGCAACAATAATAAATGCGCCAAGTTCCACCAAAAATGCAGAGAAAAAACGCGATCCCGAAATGCACCAGACCAAGAAAGGCAACGAGTGGAAATTCGGCATGAAATGCAATATCGGTGTAGACTCTGGCTCGGGACTTGTGCATTCAATTACGGCAACATCTGCAAATGTTCATGACATGACAGAAGCGCACAAATTGATACGCAGCGATGACAAAGTGGTGTATGGAGATTCGGGATATCTTGGAATTGAAAAGCGTGAAGTAATCAAAAACGACAAGCACCTTTCAAGCATTGACTATCGCATAAACCGCCGTCCCAAAAGTCTGCCTAAAGTATCGGATAACGCTATTGATTGTGAAAGATATATTGAATACAGAAAATCGGCTGTACGCTGCAAAGTTGAACACGCATTTAAAATCATCAAGGACACATTTGGATTCCGTAAAGTGAGAATACAAGGGAATTGCAAAGAATCTCAACAAGCTGAATGTGCTGTTTGCTTGTGCAAATATGTTGATGGTGAAGCGTGTTCAAACAGATTTCCGACCTGCTAAGGGATAAGTCTGCCCTTTTATGGGCATTTACCCTGTGTTATGGGGATAATTTGATGGGTTTTATGCTGCATTTTCGATTGCTCAACTAAAATGTTAACTTTGACTTGCATTCTGTGTCACAGCGGTTCTGCTGGGCTATTTAATCAGCGTTTTCCTTGTCTCGGATAAGCCTGATGGAATACTGTTTGTAAACAGCCAGCATATCCCTGTCCGCATTTATGGATTTGCGTAGAAGGTAGATTTCGGCAAGGCCGTAGGCTGCACATAGCATTTGTTGCGAATTGCCTTTTCAAACATCTCGACAGCCCTGTCATATTCAAGGTTGAATGTGTTTGTCAAGTAGAAAGTGCATAAAAGGGGCTCGAAAAAGTGCATAGCCCGGTCAGCACAAGTTAACGGGGTCTGAAAAAAGAACTGTGTAAACGCGAATAATCCCGAAAAACGTACCAATGCTAAAAACACAGCGAAACAGGGCAACGCTGGGGAGCGCCCCGATGCAGCTGCGGAATATACGGTGAAGAGCAGCGGAGAAATTCGCTGCTTTTTCATACTTCACCGATATTCTTCAGCGGATAAACCCCGGGAGTTTGAGGGCAGAGCCCTAAACAGCCGTCATGCTGCGAATCTGTCCTCAAAATAGATCATGAACTGAGCGTAAGCAAGTCCCCAGTCGCGCACCGGCATAGTCCACTTCTTTGAAATTTCGGAAACGCTCATATAAACAACCTTGCGAATAGCGTCATCTGTCAGGAAAATCGACTTGGATTTAGTGAATTTTCGTACCATTCTATGGTAGCCTTCGACGGCATTCGTCGTGTATATTATCTTACGAATTTCCTGCGGATATTCAAAAAATACCGTGAGTTCAGCCCAGTTTTTATCCCAGGATTTCAAGATGTTCGGGTACTTCTTATCCCACTTTTCGCGGAACTCCTCCTTGGCAAATTCAGCGTCATCAAGGTTCACAGCGCCGTAGATTTTCTTCAGATCAGCGCAGACTGCCTTGCGGTCCTTGTACGGCACAAACTTGCAGCTGTTGCGGATCTGGTGCACTATGCAAAGCTGGTTTTTTGTTTTTGGAAAAACCGAGTTTATCGCATTACAAAGCCCTGTAAGATTGTCATGGCAGGCGATGAAAATATCCTTGACGCCGCGGTTTTAAAGGTCAGAACATATGCTTGCGTAGAAGCTCGCGGACTCGTTTTCGGATATCCAGGTGCCGAGGATTTCCTTCTGACCCTCCATGTTTATACCCAGCACAGAGTACACGCATTTTGTGACGATTTTGTTATCCTTGCGGGAATTAAATACGATTCCATCGAAAAATACTACCGGGTAAATAGCTTCAAGCGGACGGTTCTGCCACCCGTTTACCTCCGGCATGATCTTGTCGGTTATCCGCGAAACCAGACCCTGTGAAATCTCGGTTCCATAAATCTGCTTTGAACCTCGTTTCTCAGGCTCAATATAAACGCATTAGCAAGAAACGTCTTATGTTCAGAGCCGCCCTTGAACCTGCTCACTTTCTTGATATCCTCCTCGACCCGTCATCTGTTTCGCCTCAATAATAAATGCTGTTGCCGTGTAATTATATTACTTTTCTCTTGAATATTGTCATGGATTATGTTATAATATATTTAAGCCAATATAAGATGCTGAACAGAATAAAGCGAGGAGGAATAATCATGAGCAAAACGATTATATTAAATGGCAATCAATCTGTAACAGTAGTATCATCAGACAATTCCGACTCCTACATTTCAAAAAATGACGCTGAAATGGACAGACGAGCTAAAGCTGCTGTTCGTTCTGCGATAAACAGGGCGGAAATTTGTCAAAAGCCTGTTGCAAAGTATGACAGGAAGAATGGAAAAGCATATATAGAAACCTCTAACGGGGAGAAAAAATATGTCTGACAGAAAACCTATGGTGCTGGTTCTGGCAGGTCCGAATGGTTCCGGGAAAAGTACGATTACACGCTTCTTTGATATTGTCGGTTCCTATACAAATGCTGATGACATGGTAGCTGCAACCGGGATGAGCAACGAAGATGCTGCAAAGCTTGCCGACAAAATGAGATACCATTCAATAGAAGTGAAAGAAGATTTCACATTTGAAACGGTATTGTCTTCCCATTACAAGTTGGACATACTGGAAAAAGCAAAATCGGAAGGCTATTTCATCAAGTGTATTTTTGTCCTGACTATTGACGCCTCTGTAAATGTGGCGAGAGTTGCTGCGAGGGTTGCTCTTGGAGGACATGATGTTGATGAAGAGAAAATCAGAAGTCGGTATTCGAAGTCGCTTAACAACATTCCAAGACTGATGCAAATCTGTGATATTCTTCATGTTTATGATAATACAGAAGAGCCGGTTCGTATTATCAGAAAGCATAAAGACGATATATCTATTTTCCCCAACGACCTTTGGACAGAGGAGAGAATTTTGAAACTCATAAAAGGTTATTAAGCGTCTTTTCGGATAATATTAGAAGCGTGATCTTGATCATTATTTGATCATTATTCCCGCAAAAACATATGAAAAGTTACGGAAAACGCAATTGCTGTAAGTTGCTATAAATGGCTCTATCTTGCAAAATTCTTCAATTCTCAGAAAGATACGAAAAGCACGAAATGACTTTCGATTCCCGTACGGGTCACCACACCACGAAGCTCCCGAATGGCTTTACAGAGCCGTTTGGGAGTGTTTTATTCTGTACGGATTTTGGTCTTGGTCTTTATTTGGTCTTTATTTTGAATTTATGGTCTTTAAGCAGGGAGTTCGGCTTTTTTGCCGCCCTGCTTTTCTTTTTTGTCAAAGATAAGTGCATCGGCGATTGCCTGGCTCGTCCTTGCCTGTGCTTCTTGGAACATATGACAGTAGATGTTCGTTGTCGTTGAAACCTGCGAGTGTCCCAAATCCCCCGATACTGCAACCACATCAACGCCCGCATTGATGAGCAGGCTTGCATGTAAGTGCCTTAACGAGTGAATGTCGCAGAACCTTATGCTGTTCTTCTCGCAAAACTCCTTGAACCAGAAGTAGGGAGTATTGTTGTTCATAGGACTTCCGTCCCACTTGATGAACAGACGGTCGTAGTCCTGCCACTTGTCGCCCATACGGGCGCACTGTTCGTCCTGTTCCTTTCTCAGCTCCCACAGCATATCCATAACGTACTGCGGGTACTTCTGCGTTCTCTGGGACTTCTTTGTTTTCGTTGTGTCGGTATAGATACCTTTCTTTGCCGTGTAGTTGGAAGTTCTGCGGACTTTTATCGTGTCGTTCTCAAAATCCACGTCTTTCCATTCCAGACCGAGCAGCTCACCGCGGCGGTATCCGCTGTAAACAGCGAGCTTGAAGAACACCCTGAACTTTGTCGGAACATTCTCTCCGTCAAGAAGCTCAAAGATACGAGTGATTTCCTCAATCGTGTAGATATCCTTTTCCTTTGCTTCGCCTTTGGGTACTGTGACCTTTCGGCAGGGATTGTAGGTGAGCATATCCATCTTGACCGCATAGCTGAACACATCGTAAATGAAGCTCAGATGATGAATGACGGTCTTTCTCGCAAGAGGTCTGCCCGTGCGTTCGCTTGTGCTGTTGATAAACTGCTGAATGTGCCTGCCCGTAATCTTGTCGAGCAGCAAATGCCCGATTGCGGGATACACCCGTGCTGTAAGCTGTTTCATTCTCTCAAAAGAGGTATTGCGCAGATTGATTTTTGCGTATTCCTCAAACCACTGCTCGGCAAAGGTTTCAAACTTGATTGTTGCTACGACCTGTCCTTTTTTGCATTCTTCCTCGAACATTACGCACTGCCTATCAAGCTCTTTCTTTATCTGCCGTGCCGTCATATCAGGTTCAGGCTTCCAGGTCTTTGTCTGTACCACCTGTTTGCCGTTTACATCATATCCGCAAGATACCTTGATACGGTAGCTGTCGCCTCTTTTTGTGACTGTTGCCATATACTTAAACTCCTCCTCGTCAATTTAAGATTATGACACATCATACCAAGTATTATTATACACTTTAAAGTGATGAAATGTCAATACCTAAATTATTCTTTTTCCGATTTGACGTCGTTGGTTCTTGCGGAGGCTTCACAGAGTACTACCCTATAAAGGTTTTCTTCATATATAAGGTACTTCTTGCCTGCCATAAAGCAAGGGAGCTGACCGGATATGCACATTTGGCGCACTCTGAAAGGAGTTAAGCCGTCAATCAGGCTTGCGGCTTCTTTAATTGTTAGAACTCGCTTTTTGGGCAAAAAAAACAGCTCCTTTTCTTTTTCTGTTGAATAAAATGCTTACACAAATGAAGGTGCTATATGTAGCACATAGTGTTCGTTTAGCTGTGCGGCGTCCGTGCCGCACTCTTGACGAACACTATGCAGCGTCGTGCTGCACCATGCTCGCTTGTGTAAACAGATTATTTGTAAAGGGCGGTTGTGTAATACAGCCGCCCTATTATTATGTTCTGTTAGCTGTTAAAGCAAGCCGCAGGAAATCACGCACCCTGCGCATAGGGCTTTCACCTCTGCCATTCCTATGGACAGCCGTTGCCGGAAGTATCATTATTATTGTATCAGTTCGGAATTCTTATAGCTCGTTCCTTTGTTACTTGGCTTGCGTTAGCCTTTCAGCCGGATTGCTTCATTCACCTTATTTAAGGAGCAGCGCCTTATGCATTCGCTCCCTGCCGTATGTATCGTTACATTCGTCCTCATGGACTATCTCTATCATTTTTGCCGCCAGTTCTTTGTGCTTCCAGGGTTTATTACGATTTTTCAGATATTCGTGAAATCCCTGGCGTGTCACTTTCAGCGCTTTACAGCAGAATGAAATTCTGCCTTTTGCGCATCCATCGCAGGTTTTGAGCGCAATGA
>ERZ827108.2142-NODE-2142-length-21888-cov-3.646773_pt1 | contig 21888 bp, 27 predicted proteins | sample MGYA00519921_ERZ827108 | MGnify/ENA primary metagenome ERZ827108 (study PRJEB31778, sample SAMEA3449258) | human gut metagenome | biome: human gut; feature: human-associated habitat; material: faeces | place: United Kingdom | collected 2010/2012 ... | reverse complement strand
GCTCAAGCAACTCAATATTTCTATTTGTTGTTAGAAATCGGCTCATACTTTCAACTGTTTCGTTTGTGTCGCTTATAACAGAGATTGTGTACAAGTTGCCTTACGATTGAACCGCCAACAGATATTTCGTTGACGTTCCATGCTTTCGTATGGTCTATTTCCTTGCCACAAAACGGACAAATCCGGTTCTGTCTGTTCCACAAATATAAGAGTGTCTTACGTCCTTTGAGTGATTCAAGCATTCTCTGCGCCTGTCGCTGATAGAAATAGTCATCACAGGCAGGGTCAAAGGGATTGGCATCGCCCTTTATTTGTTTGTAAGGCGTATAGTGTACGTCCGACAACCGTTTAAGGGTCAAGTAATTCTCTTTCCTGCTTTTTGAAGCATATTTCCATGCGAAAGTCCATTTCCTGCCACGGATTTCGTGCCAATATCTCTTAGCCACCCAAGGTCTCGTTTTCTTTGGATGACGTCTGAGTGCCCATTTCCATGTCATATTGAAAATGTGATTGTCGCAGTCATGAAAAGCATCGGTTGATGCTCCGTAACGGTAGTAGTTGCTCCAGCCTGTGATTACAGGATTGAGCATTCTAATCAGAGACTCTTGTCTACACATTTTGTGTCCCAATATGATGTCGGAAACTTTCGCTTTGAAACGTTTCCTTGCATCTTTGGATGGGGATGTGTACAATCGTTTGCCGAACTTTCTTATATTGAATCCGAGGAAGTCGAAGCCGTCATTGATATGAGTTATCTTTGTTTTCTCTTCGGAAAGGGTCAGACCCCTTTCTTTGAGGAACTCTATAACGACAGGTTTTACCTCGTTTTCAAGAAGTTCCTTGCTTAATCCTGTGATTACAAAGTCATCTGCGTAACGGATAAGGTTCACTTTGAAGTTGGTGGTCTTATAGTTACGGAAGATTTTCTTAAATCTTTCGGCGAGCAATGGTTGTAGTCCGTCAAGCGTCATGTTTGCAAGTGTCGGTGATATTATACCGCCTTGGGGAGTACCCTCTTCCGTCGGGAACAATTTACCATTGAACACCGCTCCACATTTGAGCCATTTTTTGAGTATCGCCTTATCCATTGGGATGTTGGCGAGTAACCATTCGTGACTTATGTGGTCGAAGCAGCCTTTTATATCACCCTCCAAAATCCATTGTGGAGAATGCCCACGGTTCAGCACCGTGTCGATTTGACGGATGGCATCCATTGTTCTACGCTTCTTTCGGAAACCATAGGAAAATCTGTCACCTGTCGTCTCGGCTATCGGTTCAAGAGCCATGAGATAAAGAGCCTGCATAGCGCGGTCTTTCATGGTCGGTATTCCCAACGGTCTGAGTTTACCGTTCTTTTTCTTGATGTGTACTCTGCGGAGGGGCTGCGGTCTGTAGCCTCTGCGTTTGAGTTCACTGATTGCTTTGAATTTTCGCTTGGGAGAGTCCCAAAGCTGTTTGTCCACTCCAGACGTGTTCTTCCCTTTGTTGGAAGTAACCCTTTTTACGGCCAATGCCTTGGCGTAAAAAGAGTGAGTAAGCATCCATTGCAAGGCTTTCACCTTGTTATGTCTGCCTTCTTTCTGAGCCTTTACAATACGCGCTTGTAGCTTTCGGACAAAGGCTTCGCACTTGGGCCAGTCTATCCCGTCCCAAGTTGTCTGCCCCTTGTCAGTAGGCGCACACGTTTCTTTCGATTCGTTCATTTGCTTTCTACTTTAAAAAGTTCTAAAAGTTATCTTGTAAAGAGTTACCTTATACGGAAGTCTGCCCACTTTCGTGTCGGATGATGTGGCTCTCTGCCATACATGGCAATGAGGTCAATCCGTATCCGTCCCATTACAGGACGGCATTCGCTTTTTCCGTTATCTCATACCTGCACCCCGTTCGGCTCACCTTGCGGCTCGCTTACTCATGTTGCCATGAGAAAGATACAGGCTTGCCCTGTTCCACATGATTGACAAAGGATAGGTTAGGTTCTGTCAACTCCACCGGCAGTGCTTTGTCCGTGTAACCCTAACGTGGGCAGGGTTATCCGACTGCTTACCATTTTGGTGAGAGCGCTCAGTATCTTTGGCTCCTTCAAACCTTACGATGGCTAAAGACAGTTCACTTACGTTAACCATACTATCCAGCCTGGCCACTCAACGGTACGATACTAACCGTTCTTGACTCCCCTCGCGGTTACGTCTTGTCATTACTGAAAGTGTACGTTGTCCCAGTGAGCTTGGCACGTCCCATTGCTGGAAACGCACCTCACGGTAGGCTACCGCTGACGGAACAGCGGGTTAAATCAATATTCAACTCTTTGAATATCATTGTTTAACAATCAATCATGTGACTTTTCAGGTCACACCCATGTGCGGTTCAAATTCATCATTATTGTGTATGCCGATTCGTATGCGTCCGCAATATCCGACATGAAATCAGGGTGTATCGGATTACACCTGTGGGAGTGTTCCGGATCATCGAAATTTATGACGCAGAACGTGGGCGGATTCTTGCCGTAACTGTCGGCATGGTTGAGCATATGGTTATACGCAATCAGCGATAAATCAGGAAATTTGTAATCATATACATAAAGCCCGAAGCCCTTTTCTATCTGCTGTTTGATGAAATTGTTGACCACCGCGAATGACTTGCCGGAACCGGGAGTGCCGAGGACTATCGAGGCTCTGAACGGATTGACCACGTTTATCCAGCCCCTGTTCCACCGTTTTTTATAATAAAAGCGTGTGGGGAGGTTGACAGAATATTCATTCTCCATCAGTTTGGTCTCCTGCATGAACGATTCGTTTTCCTCGTTGAAACGGTCGTCCATCATGTTGTTCTTCAGCAGACGGCTCATCCACACCCCTCCGAGCAGCAGGCACACATATCCTGATATGGTGGTGAATATATAGGTGTAATACCAACCGAGAGACACCATCCACCAATCGAGGAAAAACAGCACGGCACCAATGGAGATTATGAGCCATATCTGACCCCATTTTATTTTTTCGTTCTTGACACCTTTGGTGCCGAAACACGAGAGGGCAAGCAGAAGGAGCGTCCACCATTTTGCGTTCCACGGATTGTGGAACAGACTCCCGGCCTCGTCAAGACCGCGAAGAACCTTCATGGTCTGCGGGTGGAACTCCCAGCCCGACACGAGGGGCTGGCAGAACCAGTAAATGTTTGCAACCATCACGGCGATGCTGACACCACGGAGTAGATCCATGATTTTCGACAACGCCCTGAGGTCATCTTCCTGTTGTGACATAATAAATCTTGTGTTTGTAGTTTGACAAATTATAGTTTGGGGCCACGGCGTTTTTTCTTCCTGCGCCGCTGCATCTCGCGGTAGAAGGCTTCCTCCTGCGGGTCGAATCCGGGTCCTGTCTGGAACAAGTCAAGACCGGGGAGCGTCGGCGCATCATCGTAAGCGGAAGAATTGTTCTGCCGTGTCTGAGATTGAGGCTGCCTGAACCTCTGATTTTGAGAGGAACCTGACCCGCTGGTGCCTGTCGTGCTTTGCCCTCCGCTTGATGTGCTGGACTGTGAATTGCCGGATTGACTGTTGTCCTGTGGTGGCTGTCTGGTATCAGGTGTTGATTGCATATCTGGCTGCGGCTGTTCCTGCTGAACATCAGGTGCAACGGTTATGACCAAAGGCTTTTCGCCGGCGGTGAACCACTTTTCAAGTGAGTTGGCTGAGAACTCCTTGCCCAGACGCGAACCGTTGAGAACCGTCCCTGTATTGTGGTCTATGAATGTCGCGCCGTATATGCGCCCGGCATCGGTATAGCGCAGGATAAGGTCGATGTTCCTATCCTTGAGCTTGGCGATGAAATCGTCCTTACCCGAAGATTCCGCCATTGCTTCTGATACGGATTGCTTGGTCGGACGGATGTCGATTTTGTCTTTCGCCCTCTCCATTCTTCCGTCTATCGCCGTGCGGCTGGCGAACTTGCCGAGGCGCGACGCCTTGAACGGCGATACGATAGTCTTGCCGTTGTCGTCAGTGGCGAAATACACCAGACCGTGATATTCCCTGCCGTTGACCCTGCCGTCTGTCTGCTCACATCTGATATTATATAAACCGAGTATGGCGTTATACTCGCCGATGGTCTGGAACTTGTAGCGCATACCGACCATTTTGACAGTGTTGGCAACCTGTCGCTTGATGTCGCCTGACGGATCAATCTTCTTTATGGGCATATCGGGAGTGATTTTCTGACGCTCGGCGGTATGCAGCCCGTACTTTTTCTCCAGCTCCCGTGTTATCTCCTTGCTGCGGTAGAAATTGTTTTTGTCGGAGATACAGGAGCCGTCGGGACGGACACGGAGAGCCACGATATGTATGTGGTGGCGGTCGATGTCTTCGTGTTTCACTATTATGTACGGCATCTCTGCAAACCCCATCTTCTCCATATACTCGTGGGCGAGTTGCGTGTACTGCATCTCGCTCAGACGGTCGTCGGGATGGGGATTTAGGGAAATGTGCATCATAGTTTTCTCGGCTCTGGTATGCTGGGGCATCCACCGCTTGAAATCCTCGAAAGCCCGGTGTATGTCTATGTTGCCTGAACCGTCATTATAGATTTTGTTAGTGTCGAGGACACGACCCTTCTCCTTGTTTATCTTTTCGGCATTATAGGACAAAGCCCCGTAAATGGACTTTCCTAAAGAGATTTTTGCAACCATCGTGCATCGAACTCTCTGGCGAGGGCGACAATCTCGCGGTTGACTTTTACTATCTCCACGGCGGTCTGCTCTAACTTGTAAAGCAACGCCAACGCCTTTTTCTCGGTGAAATGTTGTTTGAGCATATCGACGAATTTGTCATAGTCAATCACGAATGTACGGTAAAGCGCGTTGAGCGATGAAAGCCTGTCTATGAAGATGCGGGTGTTGTCGTCTATATAATGCACCTTGAAAGGTTTGGAGAATATCCGCATTTTGACAAATGCCGACAGTGATTCTATGCCTGACTGCTCGTGCATGGTCTGGAGGGAGGCGTGTTCCGATGCCGAAAAATTGACGGAGCATCGGAAAGCCGTGGCGTCTATCTTGGGATGACGCCCGGTTTTCTTAAAATTCTGTTTCATAAAAACGGGGATTAAGTGGTTTGGGGAAATTCACGGTGTATTACTGCACCGAAGGTTCTTTTGGCGATTACGACTTTGGAGTAATCGCAGGCTCCATGCACATGGCAAGGGTTTTCTGCTGCAAATCTTATTTCATGCAGCGGAAAACATACCTTGCTATGTTCATGTGAACATCTCTATGATATTGAGGAAAATGACAGCGGGAACAATCCGGTTATGACGGATGAATATATAGAACCAGCGGGGTAATTCACGGCTGACCGTGCCGGTCCTGACGGTCGTGGGCATATTATTTCGGCACTGTCTGACATCTTTGTCGTGTGCCGGGGCTGATTCCTGCGGTTCACTGTCACCGCATTTATAACAATGTATCCGTGCGCCCCGGTTTTCCGCCGAATGAAAAGTAACGCAAAGTAGCGCAATCGTTACGCAAAGTAACGCAAAATCAGAGGGTTGTAAATCTTTTTGTGATTTGTCCTCGTTTAACTTGCACAGAGGCTCGAATGACAGAGACGATGCAGGAACGATAATCGGGACACTGATTCTTTCCTCAATACAATCATTGATTTCTTCATTCTCTGTCGTGAGTTTTCTGCCACAGGCATTGCAACCTTATCCGTCATGCCCTCACCTGCACGCAGGTGTGTATGAGTGATAAAATGAGTTTGTTGTCCTATGTGTGAAAGTGTGAAATAATGATTGAATGACAACACACTCCTGCACGCAGGGCATAACGGGAATGAAACGGTTGCAACCCACAGTACAGACGCCATGCACCGCTGACCATATTATAACAAGACCGGTCCTGTGAGTCAGCGAATGTGTCTTCTGCCCGGACACGGCTATCAAGCCGGGGGAAATTCCTTTCGGAAATGGCATGATAATCCACCCGAATCATTAACATTAAACGCGAAAATTATGAGCGAACCAGTTTTCGTTGCCTTTGCCACGCAGAAAGGTGGCGCGGGCAAGTCAACCCTCACAGCTCTTACGGCGAGTTACCTCTATTATCTGGAGGGCGTCGATGTGATTGTCATAGACTGCGACGACAGACAGCACTCACAGAAAGACTACCGCGAGAACGACCTCAATGTCACCGGAGAGAATCCATACCTTAAAAGGGTTATGCAGAACTTCTACCGCCATTTCGGCAAGAAGGCATACGAGATTATTCTCTCCAATCCGGCAGAGGCCGCGAAAGTCGCCGTTGAGAGGCTCGACGAGGGCGCAAATCCCCAAGTGGTGTTTTTCGACATCACCGGTACGGTGAATGATATAGAAATCGTGAAACTCCTGTCCGTGATGGACTATCTTTTCGTGCCGATAACCACCGACACCGCCGACATGAAAAGCTCAATCCGCTTCGCCAGCCATGTGGTGAACAACATGATCACCACAGGTAAAACGAAAATCAAAGAAGTGAACCTTGTCTGGAACCGTGTGCCGTCAAAGGCCAAAACCCGTCTGTGCGGCATCATCGACAACTATCTTGACGAGCTTGGGCTGCACTCTCTCGACACGGTGCTTGCAAACAGCTCCAGATTTTTCAAGGACGGGGCAGCCGTCGGAAAAGTCGGAATGTTCAGATCAACTATGTTGCCTCCCGACAAGCGTCTGCTGAAAGGGAGCAATCTGCCGGAGCTTGTTGCCGAGATCCGCAAGATAATAAATGTCTGAACCGTATGGCGAAAAAGGATATAACAAGCGGCTTCGACACACAGGACGCGCAGGATTTCCTTGACGGCTACCGTGAGGACGCGATGCCGTCCTACCGTAAAGCCAAGAGGGAGCCGCCTGCCACTGAATCGCCGCCAGTCGAGGTGAAAGATGAGTTGGCGAGAAAGCCCGTCACACCCGACCGCACGAAAGAGGAAGATGAATATCTGCGCACTTTCGTTGAGGGATGTCCCATAGACGCCTTCAACAAAAAAGGCCGTCAGGTCATGGTGGTAAACGAGTTCCGGCACAAGATACTGAAGATACAGGCTTTGTTCAATGAAGACCTGTCAATCGCACAGTATGTGCATAATGTACTCGCGGAACACTTCCGGAAAGTCGAGCCGATATTGCAGAGCCTGTATCAAAAAAGTAAACAATTCTAAAATGATGAAATCAACATGAACAATCCGAAATACTGTGATTTGCGCGTCTGCGCAAAAGCGTCGGAAGAAGTCGGCACAGACTTCCATGACGAGGCGGCGGTCAAAGCGTATCGCTCCGAATTCCTCGCCCCCTATACCGTCGGGGCGCGAAAAGGAATATTCGTTCCCCGTGAGCTTGTCAACAAACTCGCAAAGACGGTGGCCCTGTTTGACGACAGAGACCTGACAATCGGGGCATACGTTACCAATATCATAATCTCTCACCTTGTAGCCAACAGGGATGTCATCAACGAACTGACAGACCGTGGCTCTAAAACTGTAACGCTATGATGTATATATTCTTCATAATCGCTATAATCATAGTCAATGTCGTACTTTTCACATATTTGTTTGTAAACGGGAAAAGAGACAAGTGCAAGAGTGATATCATAGAAATCCTCAAAGCCTCCGGCACTATGATTTCAGCGCTTGACACCTTCCGGAAAAACATTCCGCAAATGTCTGAGGAATTTGTTTCTGATGTCAAGCCTGCGATTGACAGTTACATCAGGGAGCGTGTCGAGGCTTACATTCAAGCAAGTGCGGCAGTCATGCCGACGGTAACTGACATTCAGGAGCCGACACAGATACAAAGCCTGACTGACGATGCCATAACCGGTGAAAGCACTTATGGTGAAGAGGGAGACAGAGATAACCCTATGCCGCAGGAATTATCATCCGAGGAAATAGAAAGCACGTTTGAATCAGTCCCCATCGCTGATTTATACAAGGATGCTTTTCTTCACGAGACCGAAAATCCGTTCAGAGCTACATCTGGTAAACAAGTCTGTATCAGAAAAGGGTATCACAGGGTAATAACGATGCTTCTTGAATCGGCTGAATGTCCCTGTTCCACTATCACAGGTTTTATTGACAATGTGCTTTCCGACCATTTCAATATGAACCGTGATAGTATCGAGGCAATAATAACATCCCGGTATGTCAATAAGAAAAGCCTATGACCGGATTTGAAATATTCGTAGTGGGGGGCATACTGGCGTGTAATGCTGTCCTTGTCGGTTATCTGGTTATGGATAAGCGCAGACCCAAGTCCACCGAGAAGAAAGAGAGTGGCGTTGCCGCTGAAAGTTCAGGGCAACAGCCGGAGATACCGGTGCCGGAGACTGAAAACAGATCTCTGGTAGGCGCAAGTTCATTCGATATTGACAGTCTGGAGGCAAGGATGATGAAAGTCATAACCGACACTGTTACCGAGACTTTGCCCAAAGTGGTTAAAAGTATGATTGGCGACGTGAATTTCAAGGATGTCGAATTTGCCGATGAAACACCCGATATGCCGGACCCACAGACAACGCAGTCACCAAAATTCACACCTCTGTCGGTTGCCGAGACTGATACGGCATTTGATGTTGACATCCGCGATGTTGAGGATGCCGTTCCCTCCGCGCCTTCGGCGACAGGGATACCCCTTGACGAACTGGAGGAAAAAATCAATATCGCCATGAATCCCGACGCGACACCCGAACAGCAGGCAGAGGCTGGTAAAATCCTCTCTGACCTACGGGATACGGAGCTGATGGAGCGTCTTACATCGACTAACGATGATATAGACCGCCGCGTGAACCTCTGCATACGGATGAGCATACAGGCTGAAATAAGGGAGAAGAATTCCGCTGCCGGATTGCCTCGACCTGTGAAAAAAGTGTCAGAGATCAAAACCGTTACTGTCAAGCCGGAAGATTTTAATCCCGCTGATATGCTGCCATAAGGCGCAAAAACCACTAATCCGCGTCCGCAAGGACAAAATCCAACATCCAATTTATAACCCGAAGTGTGGGCTGCTCCCGTCCGTGGAGCGGCCGGGGGCTGCCTGTGCTTCAAAAAAATGAAACAAAAAACATGAAAGAAACAATCAAGAATCTAAGAAAGACAATTTACAAATTCCTCGGAAGCCGAGGTTTCCAGTTCGCCGTGCTATGCGTTATGGCACTCGCCACCGGAATCCGCGCCTACGCCGCCGGCAACGGCATGGCGGGTATCAACGAGGCGACATCAATGGTAACCTCGTATTTTGACCCAGGGACGAAATTGATATACGCCATCGGTGCCGTTGTGGGTCTTATCGGAGGCATCAAGGTCTATTCCAAGTGGTCGAGCGGAGACCCCGACACGAGCAAGACCGCCGCATCGTGGTTCGGGGCGTGCATCTTCCTGATTGTCGCCGCCACTATCCTCCGCTCGTTCTTCCTCTAATCATCCGAGCCAATGGCCGAATATGCTGTCAACAAGGGCATAGGACGGTCGGTGGAATACAAGGGTCTGAAAGCGCAGTACCTGTTCATCTTCGCAGGCGGACTGCTTGCCCTGTTCGTGGTGTTTGTCATCATGTATATAGCGGGCATATCGCAATGGATCTGCATCGGGTTCGGCGTTACTGCCGCCTCAGCCCTTGTCTGGCTCACCTTCCATCTTAACGCCAAATACGGCGAACACGGTCTGATGAAACTCTCGGCTGTGAAATATCATCCGCGCTATATCATCAACCGTCTACGCCTCAAACGACTGATAAAAGGAGGAAAGAAATGAGAAATACACTTAAAGCCACGACACTAGAGACAAAGCTGCCGATTCTCGCCGTGGAACACGGCTGCATCATCAGCAAGGACGCCGACATTACAGTCGCTTTCGAGGTGGCACTGCCGGAACTGTTCACTGTAACCTCTGCCGAATACGAGGCTATGCACGCCGCATGGTGCAAGGCTATCAAGGTATTGCCGCATTACTCGGTGGTGCATAAGCAGGACTGGTTCATCAGTGAACGCTATAAGCCGGAACTGCAAAAAGATGATTTATCTTTTCTTGACAGGAGTTTTGAACGCCATTTCAATGAGCGTCCGTACCTGTCCCACAGATGCTATCTGTTTCTGACAAAAACGACAAAAGAACGTGCGCGTCAGCAGAGCAATTTCTCTACGCTCTGCCGTGGTCGCCTGACACCGAAAGAACTGAATCACGAAATGGTGGTGAAGTTCATGGAGAGTGTCGAACAGTTTGAAAGAATCATCAACGACACCGGCTATATCAGACTGCGCCGCCTGTCAGATGATGAGATTGTCGGCACCGATGACAAATCCGGGCTTATCGAGCGGTATATGTCGCTGACGATGGAGGATGTGAACTGTCTGGAGGACATAGACCTGTCGGCGCGTCAGATGCGTATCGGAGACAAGATGCTGTGTCTGCACACGTTGTCTGACACGGATGATCTTCCTGCGAAAGTCAGCACCGACAACCGATATGAACGTTTATCCACTGACCGGAGTGACTGCCGACTTTCTTTTGCAAGTCCCGTCGGGTTGCTGTTACCGTGCAACCATATCTACAACCAGTATGTGTTTATCGACGACCACGACGAGAATCTGGGGAGGTTTGAAAAGACTGCCCGCAACATGAACTCGTTGAGCCGCTACTCACGCTCAAACGCCATAAACAAAGAATGGATTGACCGCTATCTCAACGAGGCTCACAGCTACGGACTGACCTCGGTGCGCTGCCACTGCAACATAATGGCTTGGAGCGACGACACCGAGGAACTGCGCAGGATAAAGAACGATGTCGGCGGACAGCTTGCGACTATGGGTTGTATGCCGAGGCACAACACTATCGACTGTCCGACGCTGTTTTGGGCAGCAATGCCCGGCAACGAGGCTGATTTCCCCGCCGAAGAATCGTTCTACACTTTCATCGAGCCTGCGGCGTGTTTCTTCACTGCCGAGACAAACTACCGGAGCAGTCTTTCTCCATTCGGGATAAAGATGGTCGATAGACTGACGGGGAAACCTCTCCATCTTGACATATCGGACGAGCCTATGAAACGCGGTATCACTACCAACCGCAACAAGTTCATTCTCGGACCGTCAGGTAGCGGCAAATCATTCTTCACCAACCATCTGGTGCGACAGTATTATGAGCAAGGAACCCATGTGCTGTTGATTGACACCGGCAATTCCTATGAAGGTCTGTGCAATCTGATTCACAACCGTACCCACGGGGAGGACGGCATCTATTACACCTATACGGAGGATAACCCAATATCTTTCAATCCATTCTATACGGATGACGGCGTTTTCGATGTCGAAAAGAAGGATAGCATCAAAACGCTCCTGTTGACGCTCTGGAAATCAGAAGATGACAGGGTTACAAAAACTGAATCGGGTGAGCTTGGCTCGGCGTTGTCTATGTTCCTTGACAGGATGAGGGCTGATAAGGATATAGTTCCGTGTTTTAATTCGTTTTACGAATTTATGCGAGATACCTATCGTCAGGAAATGGCGCAGCGTCCTATCCCGATATACAAGCAGGATTTTGATATTGATAATTTCCTGACAACCCTGCGCCAGTATTACCACGGTGGTCGGTATGATTTCCTGCTCAATTCCAAAGAAAACATTGACCTGCTCAACAAGAGGTTTGTGGTCTTTGAAATTGATGCCGTGAAGGATAACAAAGAATTATTCCCGGTAGTCACTATCATCATTATGGAGGCTTTCATCAATAAAATGAGACGGTTAAAGGGTATTCGCAAGATGATGGTGGTGGAAGAAGCGTGGAAGGCTCTTTCTTCGGCGAACATGGCTGAATATCTGAGATATATGTTCAAGACCGTCCGAAAGTATTTCGGGGAGGCAGTCGTGGTAACGCAGGAGGTGGATGATATAATCTCCAGCCCGATTGTGAAAGAGACCATTATCAACAACTCCGACTGCAAGATTCTTCTGGATCAGCGCAAGTATATGAACCGCTTTGACCAGATACAGGAGCTGTTGGGTCTGACCGACAAGGAGAAGGCGCAGATACTCAGTATCAATATGGCGAACAATCCCAATCGACTTTACAAAGAGGTGTGGATTGGTCTTGGCGGCACACAGTCTGCCGTATATGCCACGGAGGTCTCTACCGAGGAATATCTCTGCTACACCACCGAGGAAACGGAGAAGATTCAGGTACTGAACAAAGCCGCCCAGCTCGGTGGCAGCGTTGAGGCGGCGATAAAGATGCTCGCCAACGAGAGAAGGGAGGGTGCCACATGAAGATACCCAAAGTGTTCCACCCGATACTCGGAGTGCTGACAGGCACAATCCTCTTTCTCGCCGGAATTGCGGTGTTGTCCGCAGTATTCGTGGCGACATATAAGCTGGTGCTATATGCCAGACCGTATGTTGTGGAGACCTTTTCAAACTTAGTCAATTACCACTCACAATGGATGCCGTTATGAAAGTCCTTTATGTGCTATGGGTGATACTGGCGAGTATGGCAGTCGCCTTCATCGCCGCTATTACCTTCCCCTTGCTCCTGCTTTACATAGGAGTGAGAATAATCGGAGGCATGACCTCCAAAATCAGATAACCACATAAATATGATTAAAACAGAAATGACCCTTCAAACCAAAGGTCGGTTGATTGCTGACCCGCGTTTTCAGCTTCTCGGTGAATGGGAAAGCTGTGAGGGCGCGCCTCACGATATTGAAATATCGGAACACGGTGGCCGCTTCTTTATCTTCTTCGGAGCCAATTATGATTCCGAATTAGTAGAAAAATCGGAAATGTATCCTCTCCACTATGACAGGGATAACGATGTATTCCTCTTTTTCAAATGTGGAATACGGACAGAACTCCTGCCGGACCCGGACGGTTCGTTCCTCACAATCTATCCGAATGATTCATACAAGAGGAAAGACGGCTCTTTTGAGGATTATTCAATGCACCTCACCGAGTGAATCCACACAATCAATACCCGCTATGGCTTTTGCCAAAGCAAAAATCCAAAGTCAAAATGAGACAACTGAAATATCTATTTCCCCTTATCGCCCTGTGCCTTCTGTTAGGCACGGGCAGGGCAAACGCCCAGTGGACGGTCATAGACCCATCGAACATCGCCCAGAGCATCGTAAACTCCTCCAAATCACTGGTTCAGGAGTCAACGACCGCGAAAAATATGATCAACAATTTTCAGGAAACGGTCAAGATCTACCAGCAGGCGAAGAAATATTATGACGCCTTGCAGTCGGTCAACAATCTTGTCCGCGACGCCCGCAAGGTGCAGCAGACAGTCCTGATGCTCGGTGACATCTCCGGCTATTACGTCAACAACTTCAAGAAGATGCTGACCGACCCGAACTTCACCAGCGCGGAACTCTCGGCAATCGCCTCAGGCTACACCAAGATTCTGGAAGAAGCCAACGCTGTATTGGGCGACTTGAAGCAGGTTGTCAACATAACGACGCTCTCCATGACCGACAAGGACAGAATGGATGTCGTTGACAGCTGCCACAAGGAGATGAAGCGTCTGAAGAACCTGACGGCCTACTTCACCAACAAGAACATCAGCGTGTCATACCTCAGAGCCAAGAAGAAAGCCGACACCCAGAGGGTCGTGAACCTCTACGGCGACGGCTCTGAAAAATACTGGTAAGCGATATGCTTTGCGCGATAGATTTCACAAATCTCCACTCCATACTGCGGTCGCTCTACGATGAGATGATGCCTTTATGCGGCGACATGGCTGGAGTGGCACAGGGCATAGCCGGATTAGGAGCGTTGTTCTTTGTCGCCTACCGTATATGGCAGGCACTGGCAAGAGCTGAACCCATAGATGTTTTTCCGCTACTGCGTCCTTTCGCCATAGGATTCTGCATAATGTTCTTTCCCACGGTAGTACTCGGCACTATCAATTCAGTAATGTCGCCGATTGTGCAAGGCACAGCCTCGATGCTCGAAGGTCAGACCCTTGACATGAAAAAATATCGTGAGGAAAAAGACCGGTTGGAGTATGAACAGATGATGAATGACCCGTCAACCGCCTACCTCGTGGATGACGCCGAGTTTGACAGGCAGATTGATGAGTTAGGCGTGACTGAGATAGGAACAGCCGCCGGAATGTATATCGAAAGAGGTATGTATAAAGTGAAAAAAGCAATCCAGAATTTCTTTCGTGAATTGCTGGAGATGCTCTTTCAGGCAGCCTCGCTCACGATAGACACAATAAGGACATTCTTCCTTATTGTTCTGGCTATACTCGGCCCGATTTCCTTTGCCATATCGGTCTGGGACGGATTCCAGAACACCCTTGTCCAATGGATATGCCGATACATTCAGACCTATCTATGGCTACCTGTGGCGGATTTATTCTCCACAATCCTTGCGAAAATCCAAGTTCTGATGTTGCAGAACGACATTTCGGAACTGACTAATAATCCGAATGTTGACCTTGACGGGAGCAACACCGCTTACACGGTGTTCATGATTATCGGCATTATCGGTTACTTCACGATCCCGACTGTCGCAGGCTGGATTATTCAGGCAGGTGGTATGGGCAGCTATAACCGCTCCATCAACAACACCGCCATGACCGGAGGCTCGTGGGCCGGAAGTGTCGCAGGTGGTGTGGCAGGAAATGTCGCAGGGCGCGTCGGCAAACTCCTTAAATAGTATTCTTACACTATTCAAACACTGATTAAATGGAATTTAAGTCATTAAAAAACATCGAGACCTCTTTTCGGCAGATAAGGCTGTTCGGCATCGTCATGGTATCGCTCTGCGCCTTCATCGCAATCGGCTCCGTGGTGCTGTCGCTGAATTTCGCCGAAAAGCAACGCGAGAAAATCTATGTCCTCGACAACGGCAAGTCGCTTATGCTTGCCTTGTCTCAGGACATGGAGCAGAACAGGCCGGCGGAGGCGCGTGAACACGTCCGACGCTTTCACGAACTGTTCTTCACCCTGTCGCCCGACAAGTCGGCGATTGAACACAACATCAACCGCGCCATGTCTCTGGCCGACAGGAGTGCCTACAATTACTACTCCGATTATGTGGAGAAGGGATATTACAACCGCATCATCGCCGGAAACATCACTCAGGTCTTGCAGGTGGACAGCATAGTCGCCGATTTCAACGACTATCCCTATCAGGTGAAAACCTACGCCCGGCAGATGATTATCCGTCAGAGCAACGTGACCGAAAGATCGCTCATAACCCAATGCAAGCTTTCCAATGTGTCGCGCTCCGACGATAATCCCAACGGCTTCATGATCGAGGGTCTGACTATCCTTGAAAACAAAGATTTGATAACCACAAAACGAACATTGTCCCAATGAGTATAAAAAATAAAATCCGCAATCTCGTGGCACCCTTATATAATAAGGTGTGGCACGGCCCGAAAGGGAAAATCAAAGAACGGGTGAGAAAAGCCTGTGAAGATATGCCCCACAAGCAACGCCTTATGGTCGTTACCATTCTTTTCTCGGCATTTATACTTGTAGCCTTCTTCGTGTTCGGACACGCCTGCTACAAAATGGGAGCCGGACACGCTCGGCAGGCGGTTGAGATTGAGCATATCAGGCAACTGGAGCTTCCGGCTGAGAACAATTCAGATATTCCATCTAAATTGAGTTGAATATGAAGATGCTCAATGACCTCAAAGCCAAGTTCACGCCCAAGACTGTGGCTGAACGGGAGCGGCTCAAACGCCTCACTGTCTATACACTGCTGATATTGTCCTTTCTCGTATGCCTTTGGATCATCTTCGCCCCAAGCGGTGATGATGAGGCGGCAAAGGGAAAGGCGAACATGGAGCTGCCCGACCAGACTTCCGCCGGTATGCCCGACACGAAACTGAAGGCATACGAACAGGAGGCGGCGCAGAAAGACAAGTCGCGCAATGACAGCACAATCAACGCCGTATCGCTCCAGCTCGACACCGTTACTACCCCGGCAACGCCGACAGCCCCCGATGAAATCCGGAACTCTGCGGCGGCATACCAGCAGGCGCAGGCTTCGTTACAGGATTTTTATGTGCCTGACTATAATGAATCGGCGCAGGTAGCCGAATTGCAGGCACGGATTGATGAGCTGGAGATGCAGAACGCCATGACACAACAGCCTCAACAGCCCAACGAGATGGAACTGCTTGAACGGTCGTATCAGTTGGCGGCGCAGTACATGGGCAACGGCAACAATGCAGACGGTCAGGTACCTCCGGCACAATCCGATGAAAAAGGGAAACGCAACGTGCAGCCGGTGCAGAACGTGACCCACAATGTCGTATCGACTTTGAGTGCCGCCACAAATGACCGTGGATTCAATACCTCGGTGGGTATTAAACGCTCGGCAGGCAGGAATACAATCTCCGCTGTCATAGCCGGAGACCAGTCGGTAACCAACGGTCAGTCCGTGAAACTGCGGACCACCGAACCGATGTGGATAGCCAACAGGCTTATCCCTCGCCAGACCACGCTGACGGGACTGGCAAGATTGCAGGACGAGCGTCTGGAGATTGAGATTACCTCGGTGGAAACGGGAGGCTCAATCTATGAGGTAGAGCTGAAAGTATATGATTCCGACGGTCAGGAGGGTATCAACATCCCCAACTCTATGGAATCGGACGCGCTACATGAAATCGGTGCCAACATGGGCAGCACGATGGGTAGTTCAATCAACATCTCCACCGATGCCGGAGCGCAGATTGCCTCCGATGTGGGGAGAGGTCTGATAAACGGCGTAAGCCAGTATCTCACAAAGAAGATGCGTACCGTCAAGGTGCATCTCAAATCCGGGTATCGTGTAATGCTTTACCAGCCCGAAAACAATTAAACCACTTAAATCCAACGTAAAAAAATGAAACTGAAAACATTTATTCTTTCCGCCATTGCCGTAATAGGCATGGCAACCCCGGCCTTTGCAAAAGGCAAAAAGGCGGTCAATAGTACCGATAACAACGTGTCGCCTGACACTGAACAGGTTGCTGAACACGACTTGAACGTGTACGGTGATAACTACACCGACGGCGACAAGTTCAGCGGTCTTACGCGAAAAGTAGGTTTCGACCGCATGATTCCGCCTCACGCTCTGGAGGTGTGCTATAACAAGACGACGCATATCATATTCCCGTCAGAGATCACCTATGTCGATTTGGGCAATGAAAACCTTGTTGCGGGACTTGCCGACGGCGCGAAGAACGTGCTGCGTGTCAAATCCGCCTTCAAGTCGTTCAAGCAGGAAACAAACCTGTCGGTAATTACGGAAGATGGTAGCTATTACACATTTAACGTGAAATTTGCCAAAGAGCCGCTGTTGCTCAGTATCGAAATGACTGACTTTCTCCATGACGGCGAATCGGTGAACCGCCCCAACAACGCTCAGGAAATCTATCTTGAACGCCTCGGCAGTGAAAGCCCTATGCTTGTAAAGCTGATTATGAAAAGTATCCACAAGCAGAACAAGCGCGAAATCAAACATATAGGCTCCAAACGCTTCGGGGTGCAGTTCCTTCTGAAATCAATCTATGCCAACAACGGGCTATTGTATTTCCACACCGAACTGAAGAACACTTCCAACATTCCTTTCGATGTGGATTTTGTGAGCTTCAAAATTGTGGATAAGAAGGTTATCAAGCGAACCGCCATGCAGGAGCAGGTGTTGGAACCTCTCCGCGCCCAAAACTATGTAGTGGTCGTTCCCGCCAAATCCTCGGTTCGCACTGTGTTTGCGCTGGAGAAATTCACTATCCCCGACGATAAGCAGCTCGTGATCGAAGTCGCCGAGAAGGAAGGTGGCAGACACCAGTCCTTTGTGGTGGAGAACGAAGATATTGTGCGTGCAAACGTAATCGACGAACTTTCAATCCAGTAACCTATGAGAAAAGCGATGTTTATCTTCGCTGCCATGCTTGCCCTTTTCACGGGGCAGGCAATGGCCCAGCGATGCCTACCCGGAATGTCAGCGGTGGAAATAAAGGCTGATATGGCAGACGGGTTCTATACAGGCAACTCCCGCGACTGCGGCTATTCATTCGGAGTATATTACTCGGTGTTCAAGGGTGGCGCGAACACTTGGAGCTTCGGCGGCGAGTACCTCCAGACCTATAAGCCTTACGCCGAAAAAGGCCGTATCCCCGTGGCGCAGTTCAAGGCGGAAGCGGGATACCATCTCCACCTTGTCAGCGACTATTCGCAGACATTCCATCTTTATGGCGGAGTGTCGGCTCTCGGCGGCTACGAAACGGTAAACTGGGGCAAGCACACCCTGTCCGACGGCTCCACGCTCCACAACTGCGACGCCTTCATTTATGGCGGTGCGCTCACTCTCACTGCGGATTTCTATCTGTCTGATAAGATCGCCCTGACAGCCAATGTGAGAGAACGGTTTGTATTCGGCAACTCAACCGGGCATTTCCATACGCAGTATGGTATAGGTGTCAAATTCATAATCGAGTAAGATATGGGTATCAAAGTATTCGACCTTGACATACACAATCTGCCACTCGCGGATTTTATGCGGGCTATGGGCTATGAGCCGACAGCGCGCGACGGCAACCGTCTGACATACGACAGTCCGTATTCCTCTGACGGCTCCATCGTCGTGGATACCGAAAATAACGGCTGGTACGACACGCATGAGCCGGAGAAATGCTACGGCGGAATATACGACCTCGCCTATGAGATAACCGGCAGTTGCAACCGCTCGGAATTAAATCTTTTCATCGCAGTCGAGATGAAAAAGATTATGGATTTCAAATGTTACGAGGTTCTGGGTAACGGCGAGAGTGCCAATGCCGATATGATACTGGCAATGCCTGTAAAGAACAAAGATGGCAAAAGAGCTGATGCCGTGCAGGAACAGCCGAAGGAGGAAACCCCGAAACCGAAGCCCGGACGCAAAATGCGCTTTTAGCCTATGGATATAGACGCTATCAAAGGAACATCCCTTGTGGATTTCCTGCACCGCCTCGGCTACGACCCGACCGGACGCGACAGCAAGGGTCTATGGTTCTATGCTCCGTACCGCAACGAGCGAAAGCCGTCGTTTCATGTAAATCCGCGTAAAGGCGTATGGTTCGATTTTGGCACAGGCGAAGGTGGCGACATCTTCACGCTCGCAGGGGTATTGTCAGGTAAGACCGATTTCGTTGAACAGGCACGGTATATCGCCGAAAAGATGAATATGCCCGTGGCAGAGCCTTACAAACCGATACCGTTTGTTGAGGAACCGACATTCGAGAATGTAGCAATATCCCGGCTGGAGTCGCCCGCGTTGCTCCGCTACTTAGAACAGCGCGGCATACCGAAAGAGATTGCACAACGCTACTGCGTACAGGTTGACTATGAGTTGCACGGCAAAAGGTATTACGCCATCGGCTTTGAGAACAACGCACATGGATTTGAGCTTAGGAATCCATTTTTTAAGGGAAGTTATCCGCCAAAGAACATTACACGCATATCCGGCGGCAATCCCCGATGCAACGTGTTCGAGGGCTTCATAGACTTTCTTTCGGCTGAACGCCTCGGCTACAACGACGGCAACCACAGTGTTGTGCTTAACTCCGTGGCTAATGTCGGCAAAGCAATCCCGGTACTGGCGGAATACCCACTGATACTGTGCTATCTCGACAATGACACCGCCGGGCGTGCCGCAGTCGCCAGACTGCGCCGCGAGTTCGGCGACAGGGTGAGCGACAAATCCGCGCTCTATCCCGACCACAAGGATCTGAACGACTATCTGATGTCGCCCAATCCCAAACAAAACACTAAACCCAAATTCAAATTATGACTACAAATTTCTTTTCACGCATCGGCGATATTCGCCTCACCCCCGGCCGGTTCTTCGGCTTTTGGATTGCCCTTTTCGCAATCGTTATCTCCATGACTTCCTGTTCCGACGACCTCGATGTGCAGCAGTCCTATCCCTTCACGGTGGAAGTTATGCCCTACGCTGACAAAATCACGCAGGGCCAGACCGTAGAACTACGCTTTGAAATCAAGCCGGAGGGCAACTACACCAACACCCTCTATACAATCCGCTATTTCCAGTATGATGGCGAAGGCTCGCTCAAGCTCGTCGATGGCCCGGTGCTGGTCAACAACGACCGTGTGCTTCTTGAAAGCAAGACATTCCGGCTCAACTACACCGCCAAGAGTGCCGATGCCCATAAATTCCTCGTGGTGGTCGAAGATAATTTCGGCTCTACACCGTGGGAGCAGACCTTCGAGTTCAACGGCAAAGACAATGGCGATGATGACGATGGCAAAATCATCAGTCCGATTGTAGGCCCTGTAACACCGGTTATCCGATGAAGAAACTGTTGTTCTTCTTCGTGGCGTTGCTGACCCTTGTGGCAGCAACGCCAGCCGCCAACGCCTCATCGCCTCGCGCTTTCGGAGCGGAGCAGAGAAAGAAAAGGTCGATTATGGAGCTGCCGCCGTTTGAACGGGCTGTGCTTATAATCAAGAAATTTGAAACGCTACACAAACCGAAACACTGGCCTTATGTCGGCTATGGTCACCAAGTCCAGCCCGGAGAACCTTACCGCCGTGGCGTGCAGCTCACCGAAAGACAGGCGGACGTCCTGTTGCGAAAAGACCTCCGCAAGTTCTGCGCTCTGTATTCCCAATATGGCAAAGATTCTATCTTATTGGCGTGCCTCGCCTACAACTGCGGCCCCGGTATCGTCAACAAAAGCACCGTCCTGAAGAAACTCAAAGCCGGCAACCGCGACATCTTCAAAGCCTACACCGCCCACTGCCGCTATAAAGGCAAGTTCCACAAGCAACTTCACCAACGCCGCCTGACTGAGTGGATTGTATTGTTCGTAAAATAATGAAACTCCGTTGCAATAACACTTTATGTTATTGCAACGGAGCTGATAATTTGCAATTTAAGTTTATTGCCAATTCATAGTTGCGCATATATCAGAAGTAACAGATGAAAATCTGTCATACTGCGATAGCCATCCAGGAACGTCACGGTTCATCCACCCCAATACTTCCATCATTTCAGAATGGATATCCCTGACTCGATTGATGTTCCAGCATATTGATTCGTTATGAAAAACGCGATTGCGAAATGCACGGAAACGGTTTAGTGGAGCTGAGACATTCTTACGTTGTCTTTTAGCTTTAGGCATAAAAGGAAATGCCCTGCGCAAATCTTTCCATAAAATACGCTCGTATTCACTATTAAGCAATGACACCCAAAAACCTAACGTAAGTTCGGCAACAATTTTTGAAGGTGTTATTTGTTCATGCCTTCCGGATATCTGTTTTGCTGCTTGTGTAATATACCTGTTCAAATTAGATAATCCGGGAGTATTCGGGAATACAGCGTACCAATCATCTCTACCGGTCATCTGTCTTAGCTCACGACAAAGGGCGTTACGCAAGGTAACCTCAAAAACAGATAAAGAAACATACATTGCCTCTGACAGTTGCAGGTTACACCTATAATGTGTTATAGCCCGTTTCTCGTCGTGCGGATACAAGGCAAAATACCTTTCCATCCGCTTGTCTGAAAAAACTTTATTGAAAAAAGCTTTGTTATATGACATATAATGACTAATTTTGCATCGCAGTCCCGGTAATTCCTCTCCCTGTTTTCAGATGCAGGTGAAGAATCCGGGTTTTTTATTTCCGCAAATTTAGCAAAAATATCTCATATAATCCTAAACAGATACAGCAATCCGCCCAATGCCGCCTTTGGCGGCCGAATTTTTTAGCGAAATCAACGGAGCGACTTCATCACGAGGTCGCTCCACCTGCTATATTACGACTTGGCTAAATTATTTCTTCTTGTTGAGCCATTCATCACGGCGTTGTCTGCACTCTTTGAGTGTATCAGCCACGCAGGAGAACAATTCCCCATCGGTATGGC
>ERZ827108.2129-NODE-2129-length-21979-cov-4.233215_pt1 | contig 21979 bp, 20 predicted proteins | sample MGYA00519921_ERZ827108 | MGnify/ENA primary metagenome ERZ827108 (study PRJEB31778, sample SAMEA3449258) | human gut metagenome | biome: human gut; feature: human-associated habitat; material: faeces | place: United Kingdom | collected 2010/2012 ... | reverse complement strand
TTGCTTTTCAATCGGTGTTATGTCTTCTGTTACATGGCAGTGGAAACTGTTGCTTACATATTCCCTGTCAGAAACATTTTCAATGATCCCGTATTTTTTGCGAAACTGCTTTACCTGCAGTCCACACAGATTCTCTGCCGGTGTCGCATAGATTGCATAGAGGTTTCCATCCTCTTCCTTAAATTCATTGATCTTTTTATTGATATGCTCTAATACTTCGATCGCAAACTGTCCATCTTCTACTAAGGATTTTCCGTTATACAGCTCCTGCAGCTCATTAAATGCCGTAATTCCAAAAGATGCGGTTGCCGTCTTTAACAGCGGTTTGATCTTATCGTTATAGTTCAGATTTCCATTGTAAAATCCGCCTTCGCAGTAAGCTAACGGATTCGTGGAAGCACGCATCTCACCTAAATAAGCATAAGTACGGATGTGGATCTGACGGATCAGCTCTAAATAGTAGTCTAATACCTCATAAAAATCTTTGCTCTCATGTCTGGCCTTTGCTAAGATCATCGGAAGGTGTAAGCTGACCACGCCAATATTGAACCGTCCCACAAAACGCGGTCTGTCATTTTCATCCTTTGGATACATGCCGCCCTCCACATACCAAGGAGATAAAAACGCACGACAGCCCATCGGACTGATGATCTCCCCATATTGCTTGTACATAGAGGCAATATAACCTTTTCCGGTCAGGCTCAGCCAATCCGGATACATCGTATGTCTTGAGCACTCGATACCGGCTTCAAAGACATCCTCTAACTCGCCGCCCGGTCCGTGCAGGCTTTCATCATATAAAAATACCAGTTTTGGAAACAGTACCGGTTTTTTGCACTCTGCCTTGCCCTGACCTTTCTGGCGCACGTTTAACATGGCAATGGATGCCATCTTTTCAAAACGCTTCGTTCCTGTTCCAAAGGTCATCGTAATAAACGGATAATCCCCACGGCTTGAGGATACGGAATTGAATTTATATTCCCATCCCTGAACACCCTGCTCAAAATCTCTCTTAATGTCCTTGATGGTCTCTTCCTCGGCACGCTCCTCACTCAATCCGAGTCCTAAATATTTTTCTTTATATTTTTTATAGGATTTCTGTGCATAAGGCTCTAAGATCTTTTCGACACTCGGCACGGTAAAACCGCCATACTGCTGGCTTGCTGCACTTAACACGATATCTCCGATGACATCAAAGGCTACGTCTAGGGTCTTTGGCTCGTTATACCAGAGATTTCCCATCTCGAATCCGCCCCGTAAGACATTCTCCACATCGAAAAGGCAGCAGTTCATCGTATCTCTTCTTGCAGACATATCATGTACATAAATATAGCCGTCACGGCATGCCTGGATCTCTTCGGTGGTCATAAAGAATTTTTTGTACAACTCTTTATTTAACTCGTTAAAGATCAGGCTTCGTTTGGTGGAGACCAAAGCACTGTCTGTATTGGAATTTTCTTTATCGCCAATGTACATAATGGACTGGCTCTTTTTGTAGACCTCGTCTAACATCTGTACAAAATCCTGCTTGTAATTGCGGTAATCACGATAGCTCTTTGCCACGATCGGGTTGACACGCTCTAAGGCACCCTCCACGATATTATGCATCGTAGCGATCGGTACCTCGGTGATCTGCATCTCTTTGACTTTTTCTTCGACAAACTGGCAGATGAAATCCAATTCCTCCTGTGTAAATGTGATCAATGCACGGTATGCTGATTTGTTGACCGCCACTACCACTTTCTGTACGTTAAAATCTTCCTTTGTTCCGTCTTTTTTTACTACTTTGATCATTCCAACCATCCCTCCGGTGTTTCTTTATGTAGACTGAAGTTCTATATTATGTTACCCACATTTTGTATGTGTTATTATGTTTCTTTTATTTTTACACTATATATTGTGTGTCTTATTATCCTATCACTTCTACTATATGAAGTCAACCTCTAATCACTTATTAGAAGTTTCTACTTTTTTTATTTTTCTTCATATTTTTTTTATAATCAAGTCAAATATTTGTCACAATTTCTATTTATTATAAAATTGTCATCATTAAAAGATAACAACGTAGTTTTTCATTTTCTCATTACCCTAAAGAGGGTGGCTCCGCAAGCCGGCGGAACCACCCTCTTCCCCTTTTATTTTCAGTTTTCTGATACGTCTTATTTCTTTTTAAACAGATTTAACTTATTCTCTGTTCCACTCAACAACCGTTTGATGTTCGCCCGGTGTCTCCAGATCGCCATCAGTGTAAAAATCCCACCTAAGACATAGATTTCCGGCAGATATGTATCTGCGACCGGAAGATGCCCGGTCTGGCCAAACAATAAAAGTTCAATAAAAAAGACACTGACTAACAGGATCGAACCCAAAGAGACATACTGCGTCAGCAGCACCACTACAATAAACAGTCCGATACATAACGGTGCCATCTGCCAATGGAACGCTAAGATTACCCCCGTAGTACAGGCAATTCCTTTTCCACCTTTAAACTTCATATAAAACGGATAGTTATGCCCTAAAACCGCACCTAAGCCGGCATACATCCCCAATAATTTGATCCCTTCCGGATATTGCTCATGAAAGATCAGCCAGGAGATAAAAATGGCAAGGATTGCTTTTCCACAATCCCCCGCGAACGTGATCGCTCCTGCTTTAAAACCAAGTGTACGCAGGGTATTGGTCGTTCCCGCATTTCCGCTTCCGTGCTCCCTGATATCAATATGTTGTGTTTTTCCATAGATATATCCCGTCTGAAACAGTCCTATGGCGTAGCCAATCAGAATACAGATGATCCTGCCCACTGTCATAGTCTAACCTTCCTTTCTCTCCCGGATGATGAATTTTAAGGAAGTTCCCCTAAATCCAAACGCATCCCTGATACGGTTCTCAATATACCGTGTATAGGAGAAATGCATTAACTGTTTGTCGTTGACAAAAATAACAAATGTCGGCGGTTTTACCGCTACCTGTGTAATATAGTAAAGACGCAGGCGTTTTCCCTTGTCAGAAGGCGGCTGCTGCATAGCCACTGCCTCTGTCATGATCTCGTTGAGTACACCGGTTGCCACACGCATGGAGTTATTCTCAATGACAACATCTATCATTTCATAGATACGGTGCAGTCTCTGACCGGTCTTTGCCGAAATAAAGATGATCTCTGCATAAGGCATAAAACTTAAGACCTGACGGATCCTGTCCGTATGCTCTTTGACCGTCTTGTCATTTTTTTCAATGGCATCCCACTTATTGACCGCTATGATAATTCCTTTTCCTCTGTCATGTGCGATTCCTGCGATCTTCGCATCCTGCTCCGTCACACCCTCGGTTGCATCAATGACGATCATCACGACGTCTGCACGTTCTACGGCTGTCACCGCACGGATGATACTGTATCTTTCAATATCCTCTTTGATCTTATTTTTGCGGCGCAGTCCTGCCGTATCAATAAATACATATTCTTTTCCATTGTATTTAATGTCTGTATCGATCGCATCTCTTGTCGTACCCGCAATATCGGATACGATAACACGCTGCTCACCGAGCAGACGGTTGATCAGGGAGGATTTTCCTACATTCGGCTTTCCTACAATTGCGATCCTCGGTCTTTCGTCCTCTTCATCTGTTGCACTTCCCTGTGGGAACTGTGCAATAACCTCATCGAGCAAATCTCCGATCCCCAGTCTGGAGGCCGCAGATACCGGAACCGGGTCTCCGATCCCCAAATTATAAAATTCATAGACATCTGCCATATATTTGTTAAAATCATCTACTTTATTGACTGCTAAGATGACCGGTTTTTTCGAACGTCTGAGCATATCGGCAACCTTTGCATCGGAATCCTGCAGTCCCTGACGCACATCGGTAATAAAAATAATGACATCCGCCGTCTCGATCGCGATCTCTGCCTGCTCTCTCATCTGTGATAAGATAACATCTTTGCTGTCCGGTTCAATTCCTCCGGTATCGATTAAGGTAAACGCCTTATCGAGCCACTGCACTTCTGCATAAATCCTGTCTCTTGTAACTCCCGGTGTATCCTGTACAATGGAAATACGTTCACCTGCTAATACATTAAAAAGTGTCGATTTTCCTACATTCGGCCGTCCTACGATTGCTACTACCGGCTTACTCATATCTATTCTCCTCTTTTCCTGTAATCTTATTTATTCGCTTGATTTTACAATATCCAACGTTTCTTGTAAAGCATTTTATGCCACTTTGACATCTGTATCTTAGTTTACAATAAAATTCAGGGAATCACAACCCTTCGTTATGATTCCCTGAATCGTTCTTTTCTATCATCACTGTTCATTTAAAAGTGCGTTCTGCTCACTCTCTGTCCGAAGCTTATGATTTTCCGTCAACATTCCTGCTTCATCGATCACCTTTAACATATGTTTACAGTCCACGTTGAACTTTACATAGGCAGTATCACTCTTCCAGACACCATCGGAATAGCCGTACTCATCTCCGTAAATATCCACCTGCTCAATTCCTTTTGGATTATAATACTCTATACTGAGTCCGGAAGAGTAGAATTTATCTTCCTGCTGTGTATACGGGATGTTTTTCAGATTTCCCTCTTTGATGTCCTGCTTTAATGCTTTATACATCTTTTCTAAGTACTCACTGCTCATATAGATTGTCTCGTAAGTATCGTTCACTTCATTGTAAAAATCAAGGGATATCCCAACCGGTTTGGCTGTCTTATAATTTCTTCCAAACAGTCCCGCCATATAGTTGTCATACCGGTTTTCCACATCTAAGATCTGATTTAATACGGAATCCTTCTTTTGGATTTCTTTTTTTGTGGCAGCAATCTCATAACTGCGGTACAGATAAGTGCCATCTTTATAGGCATACTTAAATTCCACTCTCGGACTTTCCCCCTCGTCTTTCTTACTTTGTGAAGCTTTTAATAATCCGTCTTTTGCGTCTATGATATTCTTATGTAGTGCGATCAGTTCTTTCATCTTTTCCGGCTCATCTGCCATAATACTCTCATCTGCACACATATAGACAGCCTTCAGTTCACCGACATCCGGTATCTTTTTTTCAATCCCGACTGCATCCATACTGATGCCTGCTACTAACAGTAAGGACACTGCAACAACTCCGACACACTCTGTGATCCTTCGCCTTTCAAATACCTTAAAGCTCTTTGCTAAAAACATCTGTGCAATGAAGAATGCCACTGCTCCACTGATAACAGCCCCCATTAATGCAAGGATCATCATCTGTGTCCGTGATGCCTTGCTGTTCACTCCTGCAACTAATGCTGCTGCTAAGATTGCCACGCAGATCGCACTTCCCCATCGGAATACCGGTTTGAGCCAGCCTACTGCAATACAGTCCCCTACGGTTTCTAAACGTTTTTTCCTGTATATCAGATAACCTACAAAAAATAACAGGACACCGACTAACGCATAAATAGCGACTGCTTTTCCACCAACCACTTCGATCAACGAACCGGCTGCCTCTTCACCGGAAACCGTATGAATAGACACATTCGTTTCTAAATAGTACAGCGGAGAGAGAAAATCCCCTTTGCTGAATCGGAAATGGTGATCCATTCCGTAGACCATTTCTGTCTGTAATATCTGAAAGATAAACCGGATGCCTACATATAAAAAGTTGGCTATGACATAGAAGATCGGAACTGCTAAAAGCTGTCCTGTCAACATTCCGATCACGATGGCTCCCGCATAGGCAAACAGGCTCATTCCCATGGTCATCAACAGCCAGTACAGCAGATATTCCAACCGGGAAATATCTCTTGCAAAACATACAAATGCGGTAATGACAAAGGTCAGAATCTGTGGCACGATCAGAAACAGGAAACCGGAAACCACATTTGTCACATAGAGTTCTTTTCTACTGACAGGCAGTGCATGGATCATGTTTGCACTCCGATTCTGATACAGATAGAAAAAAACGGTCATGGCACAAACGGTTGCTGCAACAAATACAAACATCGGCGTTAACGCTCCGCCTAAACAGGTCGTATAACGTGCCAGATTATCCTCTGCGATCTGCTTTGCCGCTTTGGCACCTGTTCCCGGATTTTCCGTGGATAACAGCAGTGTCAATGGCAGTGCATAGAGTAAAAACACCAGATAGATTCCCCAGATCGGCCAAAAATGTGTGATATTTTTCTTAAAGATCGTCTTATTAAAACAGGATGTCCCTGACTGCATAATCAGCACCTCCTAACTCGTAAATAAATATTTCTTCTAAACTTAACGGCAATACATCCATCAACATCGGATTTAAAGCCGTAAACTGCTCTTTGATCTGTTTGGGTTCTCCTCTTACGATCATCGTATGGACTCTTCCCGTCGTTGACATATGCAGCACTTCTAAATCCTTCGGAAGTTTTGGCATTTCTGCCTGGAATGCCGCCTGGATCTTACAAATACTGCTTTGCAGTTCACTTAACGAACGTTCAATAATAATCTTTCCATGGTTCATGATCCCCACATGGTCACATACATCCTCTAATTCCCTCAGATTATGGGAAGAGACTAGCACGGTCGTTCCATGCTCTGTCACATCCTGCAGGATCAGGCTCCATATCTGTCTTCGCATCACCGGATCTAAACCATCCACCGGTTCATCTAAGATCAGAATCTGTGGTCTTGCACTGATCGCTAACCAGAATGCCACCTGCTTTTGCATTCCTTTGGAAAGTCTGCGGATCGTCTGCTTTGTATCTATGGAAGGAAAGGCTTCCCTTATTTTTTCAAACAGTCCTGCATCAAAATTCGGATAGATGCCTTCATAGAACTTTTTCATTTCCATGGTATCTGCCTGTGCAAAATAAAATAAGTCATCCGGAATATAGGCAATCTTCTCTTTTACTGCCGGATTTTCAAAAACCGGTTCTCCATCAATTAAGACACTTCCCTCATCCTGCTTATAGATTCCTGTCAGATGGCGGATGAGTGTCGATTTTCCTGCTCCATTCGGTCCTACCAGTCCGTAGATCGCACCTTTTTTTACATGGAAATCGGCTCCATCCAATGCCCGGAATCCATCAAAGGTTTTTACCAGATTTTCTACCTGTATCACTGCTCTTTCCTCCTCTTTTCTAATCTTTCAATCCTGCTTTTTAATTCCTCTGCCGTTACAGAAAAATAAAGCAGTTCTTCTGCTATCTCTTCAAACTGCAAGAACAGTTCTTCCATCCCCATCGCATCTAACCGGATATCCTTAGCCGCAAAGGTTCCTTTTCCGGACACGGAATACAGGTATCCCTCTGCCTCTAACTCCCGGTATGCCCGTTGTATCGTATTCGGGTTAATGGCAAGTGTTCCCGCTAACTCCCGGACAGAGGGCAGCTTTTCATCTGCGGCGATCGCGCCTGTGATCATCAGCTTTTTCAATCCTGACTTTATCTGTATATAAATCGGCTTGGTATCCCGATAATTCAATGTCAGCAATTTTACAACTCCTTCCTTGCGTATTAAGTGTACTACTACATTTCATACACCTAAAATAGCACAACTCCCCTGCCTATACAAGGAAGGGGAGTTTAGGAAATACTTAAGATTTTCTTAACCCTGTTCTTTTATCATCAAAAATGCTCCAAGATTTCCGCGTTTTCCATGGCTTGCCCGATGCGAAAAAAGCAGCTTCGGATTGCAGCAGGTACAAAGGTTTGTGGTTACGATCTGCTCCTTTGGCACACCGGCTTCCATGAATACGATCTCATTTGCCCGCCATAGGTCTAACAGATATTTTCCACTGCCTTTACTCTTTAAAATTTCTTTTTCATTATCCGGAAATTCTTTTGCGAATGCCTCTGCCACATCCTCACTGACCTCATAACAATCCTGACAAATGGATGGTCCGATCGCACAGATCAGATGTTTTGGATCTGTTCCATAGTGCTTTTGCATCGCCTGAATGGTTGCCGCACCCATTCTTCCTACCGTACCACGCCAGCCGGAATGTGAAAGCCCGATCGCATGATGCTCTGTATCTACAAAATAAAGCGGCACACAGTCTGCATAAAATGTGGACAGTACCAGCCCCGGCTCATTTGTGATCAGCCCATCCACATCGGTATACCCGCGTTCTCTGACGACTCCTGCCCCTGCATCCTCTTGGGTAACGACTCTGACATTGGTGGTATGTGTCTGGTCACTGCACACAAAATGCGATACCTCTGTTCCCATACGCTTAGCAACACGTCGATAGTTCTCTCGCACCGCCGCTTCCTCGTCTCCTCTGGTAAAGCTGAGGTTCAGTTCTGCAAAAATCCCCTTGCTTGCCCCGCCTTCTCTGGTAGTAAAGCAATGACGTATCCAAGGAATCTCTTCTAACTTTTTATATTTTAAAAGCGGGGGCTGTTCCCCGCCGTCTATTACAAATATCTGCTCTTCGTTTTTCTTCTTAAAATCTTCGATCTTCATCTTTTACCTCTCTTTGATCTATTACCTTCTGTTCTACGGCAGATACTCAAATGCATTCTTTACTACTTCTATCTGCTCACCCAACACTGCTGCCACATCAAATCTGCACGGAATATCCATACGCCCGCACTTCCGCATCAGATAATAAGACGCTGTCATGGAGATTTTTTTCTGCTTTTTTCGATCGACCGCCTCTTTGGGATTTCCCATCTTGTCATCCCTGCGATATTTGACCTCCACAAAGACCAGTGTCTCTCCCTCTTTTGCAATCAGATCGATCTCTCCTATACGGCAACGGTAATTTTTTTCTAAGATTTCATATCCCTGCGTCTTTAAGTACTCTGCCACCAGATTCTCATAATATGCTCCTTCTTTCCGCCGATTCATACTCTCCCCCTATTTTCCAAGTTTATCTTTCAAACGGTCCATCTTATCCACAAAGACCAGTATCTCCGCCACAACCTCATACAGTTCCGGAGGGATCATATCCCCGATCTCCAGTTTTGAGAGTGTCGCCGCTAATTTGCTGTCCTTGTAAAACGGTACATCCTCTTCTTTTGCTTTTTCTATGATCCGCTCGGCTATCAGTCCCTTACCGGTTGCTAAGATCTTTGGTGCCTCTTCGCCGGGTTCATAAGCGATTGCCACGGCTGTCTTGACTTTTTCTTTCTGCCTTTCCATATCTATGCCCTCACATCAAAGGAATACCGATAGACCTTTCCGGCACTCGGCATATCATGTTTTAAGAAATCTTCTACAAAATCCATATCCTTTTCTTCGCTCTTTACTTCAATCTGACACTGATACCCCTTGTTCTCTAAACGTTCCGCCAATTCTTCAGCATGTGCTAAGATCAGCTCATAAGAGGCATCGTCTGCCATATAAAAGTTCGTCTTGACCGCAGTCCCTTTCATCTTAACGGAAATATCCGTAGAACCAAGGTGATCCATATCCAAATGTAAAAAAGCACTCAGCTCGCCGTCCATATCTCTTGGATTCTTTTTATTCGTATAGACATAAAGCTCACTGTTGACATTCTGTCCGTTCATTTTTAACGGAAGCTGGACAAAATTATAAATCTGATTGATCTGGTTCATAAATTCGATATTGCCACGGACATCCGCTACCGCTTTTTGCAGACCCTCCGTTCCGCTTCCCGCCTGTTTGATAAATTCATCCAACCGGTTCATCTGCGTCTGCAGGCGATTATACAGTTTCTCTATGGTTTCTTTGGAACCCGTCTCCTGTGGCTCTAAGTACCACTGGTTCTCTACTGCCTTTTTTAAAATGGTCTGATATTCTTTTCCTGAGAAAAGTTTGAATAGTGCCTCTTTTTGTGGAAATTCATTCTCTTTGAACAACTGATTTAAATTCTTCAAAAATTCCTCTGCACTCATTCCCGTATTCAAATTTCCATTTTTATCAAACAAGACCTGTTTTCCATCTGTTTCTAACTCTTTTAGCTGCTGTTCTAAACCGGCAACCCCTTCTTTTCCAAGAATCTCTCCCAGACTGCCCTGTGCCACAGCAGGCATCTGTCCGTTTACGGTCTGTTTTACTGCATTTGCTTCCTGCTGCACTCCTTCTTTGCCAACCTGTTGTATGCCCTCATCTGATGCACCTGTCTGCAGTGTTCCGTCTTCTGCCGTGCTCAATGTCTGCTGCAATTCTTTTGCAATATCTGCTGCCTGTTGCTCTGTTCCATTCTTTATAACAACACTTCCATCTGCCGTTTTTGCAAGCAGCTCCTGTGCTTTTGCTCCTGTATCCTGACTCTGTTCGATCGTTTCTCCTCCAAACAGAATATCCATCAACTGCATATTTTTTGCTGTCATCTGCCCGGCAGTATCACCTTCTCCTGCGATCGACTTTGGAAGCTGCTCTAAGACATTTTCTAATTCTTTCATAATTGCCGCGGTATCTGCCTTATAATTAGAAAACTGCTGCACATTGGCCTCCGTTACAGGAATCCCTAACTTATTCATCTGTGCGATCACAGATGGCTCTGCCTTTGGAAACATCGCAAGCTGTCTCATCATCTGATTTAAACTGTTCTTATCGATCGGAAGCTGTTCCTCCATCATGGTGCGTACCATCTCAAGATTATCTGTTGTAACTCCCATTCCTGCCTGCATTAAGGCCTTTAACAGGGTTGGATTACTGCTGTCTCCGTTTAAATACGGTTTGATGGCTATCTGTGTCTGGGTATTGGATTTTACTTCAAAAAACATTGCCTGATTGAGCTGGAGCTGTATCTGTCCCTCTAATCTGGCAGAAATCTTCTCTCCGTTTGCAAGCGTTAAAAGTACCTGTCCGTCAGAAATATCCGTCACGGTTCCTTCAAATACGTTTCCTGTCTGTAAGGAAGACAGCGTACCTGTCAACTGCTGTGTTCCTGTCTTTACCGCCTGCTCCTGCGCCGTAACCGGCACGGTATTTTGTCCGTATTTTCCAAGTAAATCCGATATCTGCATACAGATGCCCCCTAGATAAAATTCTTTATAAATGTCATACGGTGGATCGGGGATGCTCCATACTTTTTAATTGCCGCAATATGTTCTGCCGAACCATATCCTTTGTTGGAGGCAAAACCATATTCCGGCATCAATTCATCATATTCTGCCATCAGCCGGTCCCTCGTCACTTTTGCAATAATGCTTGCCGCTCCAATTGAAATACTCTTTGCATCTCCTTTGATGATCGGCACCTGTGGTATGGAAACCTCCGGTATCGTTACTGCATCGTTTAATAATATATCGGGTGCTACGCCTAAATTCCTTATAGCCTCCCGCATGGCTTCATAGGTCGCCTGTAAAATATTGATCTCATCGATCCGCTGTGGTCCGACCAGACCGACACCGACTGCCACTGCTTTTTCCATGATCTCATCATAGAGTGCCTCACGTTTTGCGGCAGACAACTTTTTAGAATCATTGATATACAAAATATCACAGTCCTTTGGCAGGATCACGGCTCCTGCTGCCACCGGACCTGCTAACGGTCCTCTTCCCACTTCATCAATCCCACAGATATAAGTATATTCTGCATACTCGTATTCGTATTTTTTTAAAGCCTCGATGCGCGCCCTCTCTGCCTCTAATTTTTCGATTCGTTTTTTCGCCTGGGCAACGACTGCCTGCACACCGCTTCTGGTATCTTCCTTATAGTTTTCAATAAAAACAGGCAGCATGGATTCCTCTGCTGCCTTTAATTCTGCTTTAATCTCACCGATTGTCTTCTGTTTCAAAACTGCCTCCTACTGGTGCCTGATAAATCCAAATTCATCAAACGGATAAATCTGAAGCCAGGCTCTTCCAATGATATCCTTCTTTTGGATAATACCAACGCTTGGATCTCTGCTGTCCGAGCTGTTGTTCCGGTTATCTCCAAGCACAAAATATTCACCCTCGCCAAGTGTAATCTCATCTCTTGCGATGCCCGGATCCTGTATTACTTCTCTTCCATAGGATTCCTTCAGTACTTTTCCGTTGATATAAATATTTCCGGAATCATCGATCCGCACATGTTCTCCCGGCAATCCGATGATCCTTTTGATATAATAGGTATCTTCCTCATATTTATATGGGAAAATGATAATATCATATCTTTCCGGGTCATGAAAACGGTAGGATATCTTATCTACGATCAGATTATCCCCATCGCTTAAAGTATTCTCCATAGAAGAACCACTGACCTCTGTCCGCTGTCCCACATAATGTATGATCAAAAGCATTGCTGCGATTACAATGACAAAATAAAGGACAAAACTCAAAATCTCTTTTCCTATTCTTTTTCCTGTTCCTTCCGGTGTGTTCTCTTCCGGCATATTTTCCTCTGACATATCCTATAACCTTTCCTGCGTCTGCTATTGCAAATCTATTTCTATTCTATGCTACTGCAACAGGAAATTCAAGGGTAATTTTCCCCAATTTTCCACTTCTAAACTCATCTAACAACAAATTGGCAGCTTTTGTATAATCAAGTTCATTTCCCTTCTGAATGCAATTCCTCTTTACGGCAATCTGCTCTATGATGTTTGCAGGTGTCTGCTCTTCCTCTACCTCATAGCGTGTATGCAATACTCCCGGATAGTGTTCTGTTAAAATAGCAATTAGCTCCAGTGCCAGCTCATCGATATTTAAAATCTCATCCTTAATTGCACCAATCAGTGCCAGACGCAGTCCCACCTGCTGGTCCTCAAATTTCGGCCAGAGGATTCCCGGTGTATCTAAGAGTTCCACACTCTTATTCAGACGGATCCACTGTTTTCCTTTTGTAACTCCCGGCTTATTTCCGGTCTTTGCGCAGGCTCTTCCTGCAAAGGTATTGATAAATGTGGATTTTCCGACATTCGGGATTCCAACCACCATTGCACGGACCGGACGGTTCTTGATCCCACGTTTTCTGTCCCGCTCCGTCTTTTCCTTACAGGCTTCTGCAATGACAGCCGAAATGGCTTTCATACAGCCTTTATTCCTTGCATCTACTTTAACGGCAAAATAGCCTTTTTCCTTAAAAAATTCCATCCATGCTTCACTTGCATCTTTATCTGCTAAATCCGATTTATTCAAAAGGATCAGTCTTGCTTTATTTTTTCCAAGCTCATCAATGTCCGGATTCCTGCTACTCATCGGGATTCTGGCATCTACCAGTTCGATAACCAGGTCAATAAGCTTTATATCTTCCTGCATCTGGCGTTTTGCCTTTGTCATATGTCCCGGATACCACTGAAACTGCATATTCTCACCTCTACTTTACAAATCCAAAATCTTTCAGCGGGGAAACGATAAACCATGCCTTCCCCACAATATATTCCTTTTTTACATTTCCGATATTGGCGTACCGACTGTCCTCACTATTGTTACGATTATCTCCTAACACGAAGAACTCGTCCTCGCCAACCTCTATCTCATCTTCTGCTAATTCGGCATGCTCAATCGAAGCTGCCTCTATTTTTTCATCAAATACTTTTCCATTGACATAAACCGTACCATTTTTGATCTGTACCGTATCTCCCGGAACTCCGATCACACGTTTGATATAAAGATGTGATTTTTCATTTCCATTTGGAAAAAATACCACGATATCATTCGTCTTTGGCTGGGTCAGTTTGTATACAAAGCGGTTAACCAACACCTCATCCCCCTCCGCTAGAGTGCCAAGCATGGACGGGCCTACCACATCTGCCCGGTATCCGACAAAATAGACTAACACAAGTGCAAACAATACTGCAATCGCAATCTCACCAATCCAGGTGCCAACTTCTTTTGCTAACGTCTTATTTACTTTTCTTCTTCGCCTTGAAAAATCCAATCCACTTCGTCTGAAACGCAGATTCATCGTAGTTCCTCCCTGTATCCTCTCTTTTCGTAATCTTTCGCACCCTGCTAAGGTCTAATCTCCTTTTCGTATCCTTTGAGAATGTGTAGCAGCCTTATAGATCAGATATGGAAAGTTTCTTTTTGTGCAATGGAGATGAGACTCAGGAAATCGTAGAGCCCTCTGGCGAATACGATTTCTGATTTAAGAGGCTCATCGGAATGGTCTGCACAAGGAAACCTGGAATATCTGATCCATAAGGTTCACCACTCCAACACCCCAACACATAAACAAAAAGGGACAATACCGAAGTACTTGTCCCTTCCCATCGACTTATTTTACTAATTCTTTTACCTTAGCTCTCTTACCTACGCGGTCTCTTAAGTAGTATAATTTAGCTCTTCTTACTTTACCTCTTCTTACTACTTCGATCTTTTCCACGTTTGGAGAATGTAAAGGCCATGTCTTCTCTACTCCAACGCCGTTTGAGAATTTACGAACTGTAAAAGTCTCACGGTTGCTTCCGCCCTGTCTCTTTAATACGATTCCTTCAAAGACCTGGATTCTTTCACGGTTTCCCTCTTTGATCTTCGCATGTACTTTTACTGTATCACCTACAGCAAATTCAGGTACTTCTGCTTTTAACTGCTCTGCTTCAATGCTCTTAATGATTTCACTTGCGTTCATGTTGTTTCCTCCTAATTATCCGGATGTTCGTAATACACTTTGTAACAGAGGACCATCTCTTTTTTCTCACAACTCGCATATAATACCATAAAACCGTATATTTTGCAAGCATTTTTCCTGATTTTATGCATTCTCTACGATCGCACCCTCACGATACGCCTGGAGAAGTTTTTCTAACTCACGGATGTTCTCCTGAATGGAACGTCCTACATCCGTATCTGCCACGGTCTTACGTTTTACCACATGTTCTACTAACAGTCTGTGGGAGTGAACGTCTCTTCCCTCCTGTACTGCTTTTTCTACTGATTCAAACGGCTCATGTGCTGCAATGACAAGTCCATAGGAATTGTATATCAATGTATAACCTGCAATTCCGGTCTTTCCCTGGTACGCTTTAGAAAATCCACCGTCAATGATCAAAAGTTTTCCGTTACATTTGATTGGGGATTCGCCCTTTTTCGATTCCACCGGAATGTGACCGTTAATAATATGGCACTCTTCCCCCTGCAATCCAAACTCCGCTAAAATGCGGTTGACGATCTCTTCTTTTTCTAACAGCCGGTAATATGGATTCTTTGGCTCCACATGGGTCTTTTTATCTGCGACAAAGTAACGTTCAAAGGTTGTCATCTTCTGTTTTCCGAATACCGGTGAATTTTGATTTTCCCAAATAAACCAGAAGATATCCAGTCCCTTTTTCTTCTCTTCTTTATCCAGAGAATAATATCCCTTGCGGACATAATGCTCTAATACATCGTACAGTTCTTTACCGGAATATTTTTCTCCATAAATATCTACTTCCGTAAAGGTTCCGTCCTCGTTCAGCGGCACACAGCCATGATACAGCAGATTGCCATTGTATACTTTGTAAAGGCTTCCCTTTGTAAGCAGGAAACGCACATGTTTCTGCAAACGTTCACAGTTGACAAATGCTGTCTTTAAGCGCTCCACCACATCATTTTCTTCTGCGGTAAGCTGATACGGATTCTTCGGGTCGATCGTTGGAAAACATTTATCTTTCAACGGATATGTAACACCCTCGATGACAACGGTTCCTTTTTCTAAATCCATCTGATGCAGCAGCCTTCGATCCTCCATATGGAACTCCGGGTGCTTTTCTATTAATTGTCCTTCTAACTTAAATTGGATAATACTGATGGCTTTATGCATTTTTTCATCCAACATGGCATCCCGGACATCATACTCTTCTTCACGGAAATCCAGACTGAAACACTTGCATGGGTCATCCGCATACTGGGTCATCGCAAGGCGTGCTAACGGCACTAAATTGATACCATAGCCGTCCTCTAAAATATTCAGATTTCCATATTTTGCTGAAATCCGAAGGACATTTGCGATACATGCCGTATTTCCTGCTGCGGCTCCCATCCAGAGCACATCGTGATTTCCCCACTGGATATCGACGGAATGATGCTCCATCAGCGAATCCATGATCATATGCGGATACGGACCTCGGTCAAAAATATCTCCTACCACATGAAGATGGTCTACGACCAGACGGCGGATCAGATTACAAAGTGCTATGATCAGCTCCGGTGCACGTCCTGTACGGATCACGGAATGGATGATCTCATTATAGTATGCCTCCTGATCAGACACATCCGGTCTTCCGTTTAAAAGTTCCTCGATCACATATGCAAAATCCTTTGGAAGTGCCTTACGCACTTTTGAACGTGTATATTTTGAAGATGCATTCTTGCAGACACAGATCAAACGATAAAGCATCACGCTGTACCAGTCCTCAAGATCTTCCTCGCTCTGCTGCACCTGCTCTAATTTCAATTCCGGATAATAGATCAGGGTCGCGATCGACTTCTTCTCTGCTTCGCTGAATGCATTGCCGAACTCATCCTGTATTTTCCTCTTAATGGCTCCCGAACCGTTTTTTAAGATATGCTGGAACTGCTCATATTCTCCATGAATATCTGTCATAAAATGTTCCGTTCCTTTTGGCAGACTTAAGATTGCCTGTAAGTTGATAATCTCTGTCGCTGCTGATGCAATGGTCGGATACTGTCTTGCCATTGTCTTTAAATATTTGAGGTCTCTTTCTTCCATACGCTCTCCTTTGTCCCTTAGCGGTCTGCTGACTGAATCACATCACTCATATCATAAAAGCCTGCCGGTTTTCCTGTTAAAAACTTAGCCGCTTCAATGGCTCCTTTTCCAAAAATCGCTTTGGAATATGCTGTGTGTTTGAATTCGATCACTTCATCCGTTCCCGCAAAAATCACTTCATGCTCACCTACAATATTTCCACCACGGACAGCCTGGATACCGATTTCGTATTTCTCTCTCTTTTTCCGTTCTTGTGAGCGGTCATACTTATATTCGTAGTTCTCTTCTAACGCATTGTTCATTGCATCTGCTAATGCCAATGCCGTTCCGCTCGGTGCATCCACTTTCTGATTATGGTGTTTTTCCACGATCTCCATATCAAATCCTGCCGGTGCTAACACCTTTGCTGCTTTTTTTAACAGATCCATCAAAATATTGATTCCCATGGACATGTTTGCAGAACGCAACACTGCCGTCTTTTGGGCTGCTGCTTCAATCCGTTCTATCTGTTCTTCACTCAATCCGGTCGTACAGATGACGACCGGAATCTCTTTTTGTACACTGTAATCAATCAGGACATCTGCTGCCTGTGCAGAAGCAAAATCAATGATCACATCTGCTTCCTCCTTGCAGTCCCAAAGGCTCTGATATACCGGATATTCATTTTTAATGTGGTTTGATACATCGATTCCTGCCACGATCTCAATATCAGGATCCTCTTTACAAAGTCCGGTAATCACCTGACCCATTTTTCCATTACAGCCATGCATGATCGCTCTTGTCATTTCTTTATCCTCTCGTTCTCTTCTCTCTGATCACAAACTGTACTGCTTACTTTAACAGTCCGTAAGTACGCATTACTTCTTCTAATACTTTTGCATTTTTTTCTTCCATTTCGGTCAGCGGAAGACGAAGCGGTCCGACTTCCATTCCCATCAGGTTCAATGCTTTTTTCACCGGGATCGGATTGACCTCTGAGAAAAGTGCATCCACTAACGGCAGACCCTTCATCTGTATCTCTAATGCTTTTTTCGTATCCCCATTCAGATAGCTCATGCACATATCATGCACATCCTTTGGTGCAACATTGGACCATACGGAGATCACTCCGATGGCTCCAATGGACATCAGTGGCACGACCAGTCCGTCTTCACCGGAATAAAGGTCTAATTTTCCATCTGTCAGATCCATCGTCTTAGATGCCTGTGCAAGACTTCCTGTTGCTTCTTTTAATCCCACGATATTTGTTTCATTTTTAAACAATGTTGCTGCTGTCTCCGGTAAAATGTTACATCCTGTTCTGCTTGGCACATTGTACATGATGATCGGTGTCTTTACGGATCTTGCGATCGTTGTATAATGCCGGATCAGACCACCCTGTGTTGCCTTGTTATAATATGGTGTTACGATCAAAAGTCCGTCTGCACCTGCCTCCTCTGCTTCCTGTGAAAGCTGTACTGCTGTTGCAGTACAATTAGAACCCGTACCTGCTACGACCGGAATCCTGCCCTTTGTAAATGCAATGGCAGCCTCAATGACTTTTTTGTGTTCTTCCATGGAAAGTGTGGAACTCTCTCCGGTTGTTCCTGCGATTACAATACAATCCGTTCCATTCTCAATCTGAAATTCGATCAGTTCTTCTAACTTTTCATAGTTCACTTCCTGATTTTCTTTCATCGGGGTTACGATTGCCACTCCTGCACCTTTAAATATTGCCATATCTATTTCCTCCATTTTCTGATTTCAGGTAGATAAAGCTACGGAAAACTTTTCCTATAGCCAGAAAAAGCCGACTCAGAAAAGCCGGCTTAAATTTTCGTTCACAGAATCCAAATCACTGTGTCTTTTCGGATAGCGCCTCCATCTGATATACCGATGAGAGTCATAGAATTCTTCATCCTATGCCCAAAGATACGACTGCAGATCACCATATCCTTTCGGCGTTCTCCCCTTTCACACCTCTTCTTCTGCCTCTGCCGCATCCGATATGCTACTTATGAATCACGCAACCTCTACCTTTTTATTCTATTATATTCTACTACTCATATCTGTGCTAACTATATCACTACGGACGAACCTTGTCAATTATTTTTCCGCTATAATATTGTAGACTTCATCCGCAATTTCCCGCAATTCCTCCGGCAGTCTCCGTCCGGTTAAGATCACATCGGTTTCCTCCGTTTTTGCCCGGATGATCGCACACAGCTCTTCTACCGATATCACGCCTGCATCCACGACTCCTAAGATCTCATCAAGTACGAGCAGATCACACTCACTGGTTGCAAGCACTTTTCTGGCAAAATTTAATCCATTTTTCATATTTGCAGATTCTTCTTTTTTCTCATCTTCACTTAGATCTGCAAAACATTCCGCTAGTTTCTCAAAACGGAAAAACTTGATCTCCGGCTCTAAACGCTGCAACAGTTCTCCCGGTTCTTCTTTTTTTGCCTTCAAGAACTGGACAATAATGACATTTTTTCCTGCATCTGCCTTACGCAGTGCATTTCCAAGTGCGGCAGTCGATTTTCCTCTGCCCTCACCATAGTAAATCTGTATCACTCCACGTTCCATTTTTTCCTCCTCTGCCATACGATATGGCTTTCAATCTTCTCCCCCTGGATTTGATTAAAATACCATATTCGGACAAAAAAAGCAAATTTTATTCTAAAAACTCTATTTTATTGACAGATACTTCATAGGCAACACGCTTCTCTGTCTGCTCTTCACCGATTTTTTTAATATATTCCCTGCTCTGGATTCTTCCATATACTTCGACATGGCTTCCCACCTCAAATGAGGAGGCATATCTCGCATTTCTTCCCCAGCAGATACATGGGATATAGTCTGATTTCCCATAGGAACGGTTGACTGCAACCAAAAGATCCGCAATCTCTCTGCCAAGTGGTGTTTTTCTGTAGATCGGCTCTTTACATATGTAACCGTCGAGGTAAATCTGATTGCTCTTGATATCATCCTCGATCTCATCCACGAACTCTAATTCGCGTACAAATACGGAAAGTATCAGGCGGTTCTTCTTTTCCTCATGTCTATTATAGGAGCGGAACTGACCGCTTACTGAGATGGTCTCTCCGATATAACTCTGTGTCACATCCACCAGTCTTTCCGACACCATCAATGGTATGTAATCTACGGAATCACTCAGGCGGCTGACGGATATATCTACTAAATAGAATCCCTCACCATATACCTCGTGGCTGAATTCAAATTCTGAGACAATCTCTCCTATCATCGTTACCTGGTTATTTTCAAATAATTTATCTGCCATGTTTCTTCTCCCTTCATTCTCTTGAACATCTTTTGCCCCTCTATCTTAGTTGTCCCACCACAAAAAACTCCACATGTTTTGTCGATAACTTTCCTGATTCTTACTCCTGTATTTTTTCAAAAAGTATTGCCATATCTTTTTTTTGTGATAAAATAAATTGGTTAGACTTATATGTGAACAAGAGAAAGAAGGATTAAAATATGAAAACAAAAAGAGAGGACATCCGTAACATTGCGATCATTGCCCATGTTGACCACGGCAAAACAACGTTAGTAGACGAGCTTTTAAAGCAAAGTGGTGTATTCCGTGCCAACCAGGAAGTGCAGGAACGTGTGATGGATTCCAATGATATAGAAAGAGAACGCGGTATCACTATCCTTTCTAAAAATACAGCCGTATTCTATAAAGATGTAAAGATCAATATCATCGACACTCCGGGACATGCGGATTTTGGCGGTGAAGTAGAACGTGTCTTAAAAATGGTAAATGGCGTTGTTCTCGTTGTAGATGCTTTTGAGGGAGCTATGCCACAGACCAAATTCGTTCTGATGAAAGCACTTGCCTTAGATCTCCCGGTAATCGTATGTATCAATAAGATTGACCGTCCGGAGGCAAGACCGGATGAAGTCATTGACGAAGTGCTAGAACTCTTTATGGATTTAGATGCTTCCGATGAACAGCTTGACTGCCCATTCATCTATGCTTCTGCAAGAGATGGATATGCATTAAAAGATCTGAACGATGAAAAGAAGGACATGACTCCTCTTTTTGAAACCATCTTAGATTACATTCCTGCACCGGAAGGTGACCCGGATGCGAATACACAGGTTTTGATCAGTACGATCGATTACAATGAATATGTTGGACGTATCGGTGTTGGAAAAGTGGACAACGGCTGCTTAAAGATCAATCAGGATGCCGTTGTTGTCAATCACCATGAACCGGACAAACTGCAAAAAGTCCGTATCAGCAAACTCTATGAATTTGACGGTCTGAACAAGGTTGATGTCAAAGAAGCCGGTATCGGTTCGATCGTCGCCATTTCAGGTATTGCTGATATCCACATTGGAGATACGATCTGCGCCCCGGAAAATCCTGTAGCGATTCCTTTCCAGAAAATTTCCGAGCCGACCATCTCCATGAACTTTATCGTAAATGACAGTCCGCTTGCCGGACAGGAAGGTAAATTCGTAACCTCCCGCCATATCCGTGACCGTCTTTTCCGTGAGCTGAATACAGACGTTTCCCTGCGTGTCGAGGAGACGGAAAATGCCGACAGCTACAAAGTATCCGGACGTGGTGAATTACACTTATCTGTCTTAATTGAAAATATGCGGCGTGAAGGTTATGAGTTCGCAGTCAGCAAGGCTGAAGTACTCTATCACACCGATGAAAAAGGTAAGAAGTTAGAGCCGATGGAGCTTGCCTATGTCGATGTACCGGATGAATTTACCGGAGCAGTCATTGACAAGTTAAGTCAGAGAAAAGGTGATCTTTTAAACATGGGACCTATCAGCGGCGGATATACTCGTTTAGAGTTCAATATCCCATCCAGAGGTCTGATCGGTTATCGTGGCGAATTCTTAACCGATACCAAAGGAAATGGTATCATTAATACGATCTTTAACGACTATGCTCCATACAAGGGCGACATCCAGTACCGCAAACAGGGATCTCTGATTGCCTTTGAATCCGGTGAATCCGTAACTTACGGTCTCTTCTCCGCACAGGAGCGTGGTACTCTCTTCATCGGGCCTGGAGAAAAGGTATACTCCGGTATGGTAATCGGTCAGTGTGCAAAAGCGGAGGACATTGAGTTAAATGTCTGCAAGAAAAAACATCTGACTAATACCCGTTCCTCTTCTGCTGATGAGGCATTGACACTGACACCGCCAAAGATTTTAAGTTTAGAGCAGGCACTTGATTTCATTGACACCGATGAACTCTTAGAGGTAACACCGGAAAGTCTCAGAATCCGAAAGAGGATCTTAGACCCTACGATGAGAAAACGTGCGAATATGAGAAATAAATAAAAGATCTTCCAGAGTGCTGTACTGTGACTGTACAGTACTCTTTTTTTGTTCTATAGGATTAGGGTGTTAAAGGGCGGTTTCAAGTTTTTTGATCGATAATTGCACAAAGCTGAGTCTATTTTGTTCCGTTGTACGAAAATAAGAAAATCTAAGTCTGC
>ERZ827108.2117-NODE-2117-length-22117-cov-3.819645_pt1 | contig 22117 bp, 19 predicted proteins | sample MGYA00519921_ERZ827108 | MGnify/ENA primary metagenome ERZ827108 (study PRJEB31778, sample SAMEA3449258) | human gut metagenome | biome: human gut; feature: human-associated habitat; material: faeces | place: United Kingdom | collected 2010/2012 ... | reverse complement strand
GCGAAAGTGGGAGAGTAGGTAACCGCCCCCTATCAACCGACGCCCGAGGTCAAATCGACCCCGGGCGTCTTTGTTAATTAAGACTTTAGAATTGAATAGTTAGAGTTTTTAAGTCGACATTTTCCCGACTTGATCTCTTTTTCTTTCGTTATGGCTAAACAGAGAAATATAGTTTTCGATGCGGTGAAACTTTTCACTGCCTTCATGATGTTGTGGGGGCATTCTGTGGCATATCTTCAGGAAGGGGAGGGGCTGGATAATCCTATCTTTATCGCTTTTTACTCTTTTAGAATGCCTTTGTTCATGACAGTGTGCGGTTTTTTCTCGGGGAGTGCGATGAAGCTTGGTTTTGTAGATTTCCTGTTGTAGAAGGGGTGTCAGTTGCTTCTTCCTGCCTTGGCGTTTTGGGTGCCTATTGGTATTTGTGTGTACATTAAATCGGGGATTGGAAATTTTTTGATCAGTTTTGATATTTCCTTCTGGTATCTGAAATGTGCATTTATATGTTTTTCGCTTTATTATCTTGCTTCTCGTGCGGTGAAGCCACTGTGGGCTAAGTTCCTTCTTTCGTTGGTGGCGGCACTGTTCATCACCCCTTATTCGGTCGACAGAATGTTTCCTTTCTTTATTTTCGGAGTATTTTTAAAGGATTATTATCATATTGTGAAGCGTCGTTCAGGATCTATAGCGTTGTTTACCGGGATTGTGTTCCTTTTTCTCTTTTTTCATTTTGACGACGAGATATTCACCTCCATGAGGTTTTCGTGTGTGAGAATGGCTTTCGCCAATGGCGAGGATTGGGGTTACAGGCTTGGGTGTTACTCCATGGCTGTATTAACCGGCATTGTAGGAAGCGTGTTTTTTATTTCTCTTTTTGAATATTTGTCTACGCTTGTCACTGCGGGCCGTCTGGGGAGAAAGGTGGCTTCGTGGGGGTCGGAGACGCTCGGCATATATCTTTTGCAGACATTGTTTATAGAGCTGCTGCCTAAATATGTCGGCAGGTTTGAGGGAATGGATTTTATGGTCTACCACTTTGTGGTTACGCCTTTGTATTCTGCGCTGGTGCTTTTGGTGAGCATCGGCATAATCCGACTGATGGAGCGGAGCCGATGGCTGTCGTTTCTTGTGCTGGGGCGTGAGCTGCGGCGGGAGGCTGGCGGTGGTTCTGTCGGAAGAGTGGATGCCGCAGGGGCGTAACAATTAGGGTATAACACCCTCTCATCCGGGTACAAAAAGCGCTGTGTCAAGAATTTTGACACAGCGCCGGAAGTGTGTAGCCCATAGCGGAATCGAACCGCTCTTTCAAGAATGAAAATCTTGCGTCCTGAACCGATAGACGAATGGGCCCCGGAGAATTCACCGGCTTTCGCAAGCTGGTGAATCTATGACATGTTTATTACGAGAATATCGTGGGATTGTAGCCTTTTTCCCGTTTTGAACGGAAGCGGGCGTCCCGGCAATATTATTTGCCGAGTTTGTTGATGTGGAGGGCGAGTTTGCTCTTGAGGTTGGAGGCCTTGTTCTTCGAGATGGTGTTCTTAGCAGCAAGGCGGTCGAGCATTGCCTCAACTTTTACGTATGTTTCCTTGGCGGCGTCGACATCGGTCATTGCGCGGAGGCGACGAACGGCGTTACGGGCGGTTTTTGCGTAGTAACGGTTGCGGAGTCGACGGCTCTCGATCTGGCGAATACGTTTTAAAGCAGATTTATGGTTTGCCATTTTGTTAGTTATGCTTTCTTCTAAAATTCGTTGTTAATTGTAGCCCATAGCGGAATCGAACCGCTCTTTCAAGAATGAAAATCTTGCGTCCTGAACCGATAGACGAATGGGCCGGCCTGTGTCAACTGCTCCGAGCCGGATGGTTAGGGGCATTTTGCGACTGCAAAGTTAAGTGTTTTTTCTTAAGTGGCCAAATTTTTCCATAAAAAAGTTGCGCTCAGAGATTTTTTGTGTACTTTTGTGGTAAAAGCCCCCGCGAATTGTATAGGACAATCGAATGTATAGCGTTACGGACGGTGAAATATTCCGACCGCAGTTCGATACTCACGGTCTACAGCCGCGAGTGTGGCCGCATGTCGCTGCTGGTTCCTGCCGGGCGGGGTATGGGAGCCGCCAGGATGCGAGCGCTGCTGATGCCGCTGGGGCATTTCGAATGTGTGGCGGATCTGCGGCCGGGGAGGGATGTGCACACGATCGGCGATGTGCGTCCGCTCACGTTCCCGCCCGTAGGCGATCCACTGCGTTCTACGCTGGCGCTGTTTATCGCTGATGTGCTTTCGTCGCTGCTGCGGGAGCAGATGGCTGATGCCCATCTGTTCGGGTTCCTTCGACAGGCGCTCGGAGTGCTGAGCGAGAGGGGTGTCACGATGGCGCAGCTGAAGAATTTCCACATAGTGTTTCTGGTGAGGCTCGCGAAGTTTCTCGGCATCGAGCCGGACTGGAGCACATATGCTCCGGGGACGTATCTGGATTATGATGACGGAATTTTCAGGAAGTTCCCGCCGGCCCACCGCCGGTTCCTCCCGGCCGACGAATCGGCCATGGCCCGCGTTTTGAGCCGGTTGACATTCCGCAACGGCGGTCGGCTGCGGCTTACACGTTTCGAGCGCAATATGGTGGTTGACCGCGTGCTGTTGTATTATCAGAGTCATTATCCTTCGGCCGGAGAGCCGCAGTCGCTGGCGGTGCTCCGCGTGGTGGCTGATTGACGCGTGAGGTAAGATTTCGGCCGAAATCTTTGGAAATGCAGTCGAGAGATTGTAATTTTGCTGTCAGAAAAAGGAACTCAGGTCCTTCTTGTCCCAATGGATATATATGCTGACCCCAAAAGCGGTGGCTTCAAGGATGTCTGCCGCAAGCTGTATAAGGCAGTGCCGATTGCGATGCTGCCGCTGCTGATGTCGTTTGCCTCGTGCGACGGCCTCGACTCTTATGAGAAGACGATGGTCGGAAAGTACTACAACACGGCCATCTCGGATACCAATCCGGTGATAGAACTTAACAAGGACCGAACTTCGGTGCTTCGCGCGAGTCGTCCCGGCGAAATCACCTATTCGGTGAAGGGGCGATGGCACGGCTATCCCGATTCGCTGGTTGTTGACAACGATCCGTCGAGTATCACCATCGAGGAGGGCGACCCCGCGATGGTGGGGCATGTGGCCGAGCATATCGTGCTCCGCATCAAGAGCTTCAACGAGTCTACAATGACGGTTGATCACGGCGGCTTGAGCTACGACTACCACCGGCGTCCCGAATAACGTTTTACTTACATTATAATATATGCGATTCCTAAACAAAATATACGCAATCTGCGGCCTGATTGTCGCTGTGCTTCTTCCGTCCTGCGGCAATGAGGTGACAGTCGACCAGATGGTGCAGGATGCCCGCGACTCATATGCCGACGGCGACTACGCGAGCTGCGAAAGGCTTTGCAACGACATCCTTGAGAACAAGCAGCCCGAACTGACCGAAACGCAATATGGCAGTCTGGCGGTGCTGTTCATGAAGCTGTCGGAGACAGAGAATCCCGAGGAGAATACCGCCGAGGCCACAAAGTGCTATATCGAGGCTATGAAACTTTCGTCCGATTCGATGAAAGGGTTCATGAGCCGGCTCGCGCCTGAAGATCTGCCTCATTTCGTTACAGTGACCCGTCTGGGATCGTTTCTGACCCGCAGGCCCGACCTGACCGATGAATATGCGCCTGCCGATTCGGCACTGATGCTCCCGCAGGCATCGGAAGAGTCGGTGCAAACCGAGATAACAGAATGACAGCCGACTGGAAATCATCGCTCGGCGCGTTGCGCGACATCCTCCCCGAGGGGGATGCGCCTCAGCCCGAAATCCCCGCGACCGAACCTGTGGCGGTGACCGAGAAAGCACGGCTCGACATCATCCTTGACAAGAAAGGGCGCAAAGGGAAAGCGGCCACTATCGTAGCCGGATTCACCGTCGACGATGAAGCCGTGGCCGACATCGCCCGGCAACTCAGGCAGAAATTGGGCACAGGGGGCTCGTCGCGCGGCGGAGAAATCCTCATCCAGGGCGACAAACGCGAGGCTGTGCAGCAGGCGCTGACGGCCATGGGGATGAAAAGCCGTATAATCTGACCGTAAAACAATATAGGCAACGCCATGAAAAACTACCGAATGTATGCGACAAGCGTCAACGAGCGCTACATCGACGAAATCGCCGACGCCCTCAGGCGCGGTCAGGTGATAATCTATCCCACCGACACGCTCTATGCCATCGGCTGTGACGCGCTGAACAACCGCGCCGTGGAGCGCGTGTGTCAGATCAAGGGAATCAACCCCGCCAAGCAGCGGCTGTCGATGGTGTGCGCCGATATATCGCAGGCGAGTGAATTCGCCCGCATCGACAATGAGGCCTACCGTATACTCCGGAGTAATCTTCCCGGACCTTTCACATTCATCCTTCCGGCATCGACCAGGCTCTCCAAAGCATTCAAAGGACGCCATGAGGCCGGCGTGAGAGTGCCCGACAACGCCATCGCCCGCGCCATCGCCGCGGCTCTCGGCAATCCGGTGATGTCGACCTCGGTGGGCTGGAATGCAGCCGACCCCGAGGACCTATGTCAGCCCGAATCCCTGGGGCTGCATTACGAAGGAAGCGTCGACATTATGGTAGACGGAGGAGAGGGGAGTGCCATCCCATCCGCCATGATAAATATCACCGACCCCACATCCCCGGAGCTCCTGCGCGAAGGTCCGCTTCATCCCCGATACTGATTCTCAAATAAGCTCTTATGGAAAATTTCACCTATTGCGCCCCCACGCGCTATATATTCGGCAAGGGTGCCGAAGAGCAGACAGGTACTATGGCCCGTCAGTACGGGTTTACCAAAGTGATGATCGTGAGCGGCGGCAGCAGTGCGCGTCGTTCGGGGTTGCTCGGACGTGTTGCCGACTCGCTCGACGCGGCAGGCATCGGCCATGTGGAACTCACAGGTGTGAAACCCAACCCCACCGACGTCAGGGTGTATGAGGGTATCGAACTGTGTCGGCGCGAGGGTGTCGACGCGCTGATAGCCGTAGGGGGCGGATCTGTGATCGACACCGCCAAGGCAGTGGCCGCGGGAGTGCCATATCAGGGCGATTTCTGGGATTTCTGGGCAGGAAAAGCAGTGGTGGAGAATGCTCTGCCGGTGGGTGTGGTGCTCACGATTCCCGCCGCCGGAAGCGAAGGGAGCGGCAACTCGGTGATAACGAAAATCGACGGAATGCACAAAATCTCGCTCCGTACCGATTCGGCGCTGCGCCCCGTGTTCGCGCTGCTCAATCCCGAGCTGACATTCACTCTCCCGCCCGAACAGACCGCTGCCGGAATAGCCGATATGATGGCACATATACTCGAACGGTATTTCACCCCTACGGCCGACGTGGAAACCACCGACCGCATAGCCGAGGGATTGCTCATGGCCATTATGGAGGAGGCTCCGAAAGTGATGGCGCGCCCCGACGACTATCAGGCGCGGGCCAATATCATGTGGGCCGGCACGCTCGCCCATAATGGTGTGTGCGGGTGCGGACGTCGCGAGGACTGGACCTCGCACGGACTTGAGCATGAACTGTCGGCGCTCTATGGCGTCACGCATGGAGCCGGTCTTGCGGTGGTTTTTCCCGCCTGGATGACATTCATGGCGTCGCACCGGCCCGAAAAGATAGCGCAATTAGGTCGGCGGATATTCGGCCTTGGCAGAGACATGTATGCCTCGACAGACCGCGATGATGACCGCAGCGTGGCGCTCCGCACCGTCGACTGTCTGCGAGACTTCTTCAGGTCGATCGGATTGCCGCTGACATTAGGGGAACTTGGCATCGCCAATCCCGACATCGCCACCCTCACCCGCAAGTTTCACGAAGACAAGGGTTTGCCTTTCGGACCTTACTATCCGCTCCATGAGGTAGACACCGCCTCGATCTACCGGCTGATGCTGTAGCCGATGAATGTGGAGAATGAAAACAGCACCCGGCCTGTGCCGGTGGGACGGTTCGCGCCGTCGCCCACCGGCCGGATGCATTTGGGCAATATTACAGCCGCGCTGCTGAGCTGGCTGTCGGTGCGCAGCCGCGGCGGGCGCTGGATTCTCCGCATCGAGGACCTCGATCCGCAGCGTTCGCGGCGGGAGTATGCTCTTCAGATCGAGGATGACCTGCGTTGGCTCGGACTTGACTGGGACGAGGGGGGAACCGACGGCACCGGACCTAACGGACCTTACAGTCAGAGCCTTCGCGGTGAAGTTTACAGCCGGCAACTGCAGCGTCTGGAGGAGATGGGGCTGACCTATCCTTGCCGGTGCACACGTGCCGACATCATGTCGACCCAGGCTCCCCACGAATCGGATGGCCGTGTGGTCTATGCAGGCACCTGTCGCCCGCGCCGACTCGGAGGCACGGCTCCCGACATATCCGCGCCATCAGACCGACCGCCGGCCACACGTATCTTTGTCCCTGACGAAACGATCGAATTCACCGACCTTGTTTGCGGGCCCCGGCGGGTGAATCTTGCCAAGGAGTGCGGCGACTTTGTGCTGCGTCGCGGCGACGGCGCCTGGGCCTATCAGCTCGCCGTGGTCACCGACGATGCCCTCATGGGCGTTACCGAAGTCACCCGCGGCAACGACCTTCTGCTGTCGGCGGCTCAGCAGATCTATCTGTATCGACTTCTCGGCTTTCCTGTCCCCGTATTCGCACACATACCTCTGATAGTCAACGGGCAGGGAGTAAGGCTGTCGAAACGCGACGCCTCGCTGAGCATGGCTTCGCTCCGCGCTGCCTACCAGCCGGAGGAAATCATCGGTCACATAGCGTATATGACGGGGCTGCGACCGTCATCCCGTCCGGTCAGCGCTGCCGATCTTGCCGCTGCCCTCGCCGGTAAATTCAGCTTCGGTGCGCTTGGACGCAGCAACATAATAACCGCGACAGACTTTTGAAATCTCTAAACAAATTCTTAACTTTTCGGGAGGGTCGGTTGTTCTTTAAGTAATAAGAATCGTTTCATTATTATTTGTGAGGATGACCGGGAAAAATATCACAACCGGGAACAACGGTAATGCCGGCAGGGATGTGCATGCCGGTGGCGGCTACCTCCGGGATCAGGAGCGGCGCCACCGGTTGCTGCGCGGATTCCAGACGGCGATTCTTCTTCTGTCGGTGGGGCTGATCGGATTTATAAGCTACGACACCTTCCGCGATGTGCCTCTGCTCGAGAACCGGGCCTACATGACCTATCAGCTGATAGTGTGCCTTGTGTTCATGGCCGACTTTTTTGTAGAGCTGAAGCTTACACCCTCTCCTGAGCGCCGCCGCTATCTGCGTCACCGCTGGTTTTTTCTGCTGATTTCAATACCATGGCTCAATGTGCTGGCGCTGTTGCAGATGCCGATAACTCCCGGAGTGCTTTATCTGCTCAAACTGCTGCCGCTGGCCCGCTGCGCGCTGGCCATAGCGATTGTGATAGGGTATATCACGCGCAGCCGCATCGCCGGACTGTTCCTCACCTACGTGACGATAATGGTGCTCGCAGTCTACTTTTCGAGCCTCACATTCTATATCTGTGAGTCGCCGGTGAATCCGTGGGTTGAAAACTTCGGGGAGGCATTCTACTGGTGCTGCATGCAGACCACCACCATAGGCTGCGAGCAGTCGCCCGTGACACTGGCGGGTAAACTGCTGGCTGTGCTGCTGTCGCTGTTGGGAATAGTGATGTTTCCTCTCTTCACGGTGTATCTCTCGAGTCTGATACAGAAAAGGAGGAAAACAATGTTAAATAAACTTAATTTTTCGGGTGATGGAGTTAAAATTGACAAATCCTCAGCCGACCGACTCTCACATGTGGCTGAAAAAGTTGTAGAAGCCCCGGAAAATCACTAACTTTGCAACCGGTTATCGGAGGAGGCCCACGGGCTTCCTCCTTTCGTTATTGTTTCCTCGAGGATGGTATCTTCGGGGAGACAGACGTGAGACTTAGAGCTTGTTTAATAATAAATGTTGCCGATAGGGGCGCGGCATGTGCCACCCCACAACAACTGAAGGAATGATTGAAAAACAAGAAGTGATCTCCGCAGTGGAGAAAGGCATAGAGTCGACCGGCTTCTTTATCGTCGACGTGACGGTCGACCAGACGCAGAAGTCAATCGTAGTGGAGATGGATTCTCCCGATAGCATCGACATCGACGCCTGCACGGCCCTTACCCGCAAAATCGAGGAGATGCTGCCCGCCGAGCTTGAGGATTACGATCTCGAGGTAGGTTCGGCCGGACTCACCGCCCCCTTCCGTGTGCGCGGCCAGTGGGAGAAGAATCTCGGCAACGAGATAGAGCTGCTGACAGCCGATGGCCGCAAGCTCGAAGCTACTCTCGAGGCTGTGGGCGACGACACTTTCACCATCGCCTACAGTGTGAAGGAGAAACAGCCCGGCTGCAAACGGCCGCAGATGGTGGAGCGGCACGAGGAGATACCCTTCGCCAACGTGAAGCGTGCCGCCTATCTGCTTCGCTTCAAATAAACCGCGATCAGCCCGCAGAGTGAAGAATCAATAAACCACGAAATAAAAAAACAGAACAACATATTATGGCCAAGAAAGAGGAAACTCCCAATATGGTGGAAAGCTTTTCAGAGTTCAAACAACTGAAAAACATCGACAAGACCACCATGATAAGCGTGCTTGAGGAATCGTTCCGCAAAGTGCTCTCCAACATGTTCGGTACCGACGAAAATCTTGATGTGATCATGAACCCCGACAAGGGCGACGTGCAGATTTTCCAGAACCTTGAGGTGGTGCCCGACGGCGAAGTCGCCAATCCCAACCTCCAGATTTCGCTCACCGACGCACGCGCCGACAACGATCCCGAAGTGGAAATCGGCGAGGAACACACCAAGGAGATAATTTTCGCCGACTTCGGCCGCCGTGCCATCCTCACTCTGCGCCAGACACTCCAGTCTAAAATCCTCGAACTGCAGAAAGAAGCCATCTACGAGAAATTCAAGGATCTCGAAGGTGAACTTGTCACCGGCGAAGTGTATCAGACCTGGTCGCGCGAGACACTGCTGCTCGACGATGACAAAAACGAACTGCTGTTGCCCAAAAACCAGTCGATTCCCGGCGACTTCTTCCGCAAGGGTGAAACCGTGCGCGCCGTCATCGCCAATGTCGACAACACCAACAATAACCCCAAGATCACCGTTTCGCGTACCAACGAAAACTTCCTGCGCCGTCTCTTCGAGCTGGAAGTGCCCGAAATCCACGACGGTCTCATCAGCATCAAGGCCGTGGCCCGTATCCCGGGCGAACGTGCTAAAATCGCTGTCGAGAGCTACGACGACCGCATCGACCCGGTGGGTGCCTGCGTGGGCGTGAAAGGCTCGCGAATACATGGCATCGTGCGTGAACTGCGCAACGAGAATATCGACGTGATACCCTTCACCACCAACCCCTCGCTATTCATCCAGCGCGCCCTGTCGCCCGCCAAGGTTTCCTCAATCCGTCTCGACGAGAATGAAAAGAAAGCCGAGGTGTTTCTCAAACCCGACCAGGTGTCGCTGGCCATCGGCAAGCAGGGCCTGAACATCAAGCTGGCATCCATGCTCACAGGCTATGTGATCGACGTATACCGCGACAACGACACCGTATATGACGAAGATATATACCTCGACGAGTTCAACGACGAAATCGACAAATGGGTAATCGACGCCCTCAAGGATATGGGTTGCATCACCGCCAAGGCCGTGCTCAACACTCCCCGCGAGGAACTTATCCGCCGGGCCGACCTCGAGGAGGAGACTGTCGACAATGTGCTCGAGATTCTCCGTGCCGAATTTGAGGACGAGGAGACACCTGCCGCCCCCGAAGCTCCCGCCGAGGCCGAGGCTGCCGCTGCCGACGATGCCTGCGCAACCTCCGACGAGGAGTGCGCCGAGACCGATCCTGCAGGCGATATGGCCGCTGCCGCCACAGCCGACGACCCCGCCGACAACAAATAACCCCCGCCTCTCCCAACAGGCGGCAAGAATGCCGCCTCTCCACACACCGCCTCTCCACACTCAACAAAGTACACTTAATTCCACTAAATGGCGAGAACTAAAATAAGTAAAGTAGCAAAGGACCTCAACGTGGCTCTTCCCACCGTTGTGGACTTCCTGCGCAGTAAAAACATCACAGTCGACGACAATCCCAATGCACGCATTGAGGACGATGTGGTCGATATATTAGTGAAGGAATTCAAAAGCGACAAAGATCAGAAGACAAAGTCGGAGCAGTTCTCGACTGAAAGGCAGCAGCAGCGTGTGAAACCCGCTCCCGCAAAGCCTGAGGAAATTAAGCTCCCCTCTGAAATCAATAAACCCAAGATTCTGGGAAAGATCGAACTTGACCGCCACGGTAATCCCGTGCGTCATGAAGCAGCGGCTCCGCAGGCCGAGGCGCCTAAAGCTCCCGCCGAAAAGCCCGCTGCTCCCGTTGCTCCCGCTGCGGAACCTGTAGCGGAGCCTCAGGTGGCTAAAGCTCCTGAAGCACCCGTCTCCACGCCCAAGGAACCAGCTCCTGCAGCAGCTGCCGCTCCCGTGCAGCCGGTTGCGAACCCCGCACCCGAGAAGCCTGCTGAAAAGCCTGAGGCCAAGCAGCCCGGGAATGCGCCTGTCGCCGCTCCTGCAGTAGAAAAAGCTCCTGCAGCTGAAAAGGTTGCGGCAGCTCCCGCGTCGGCTCCCGCGACTGAACAGAAACCGGCTCCCGCCGCCCAACCTGCTGCGGAAGCACCCGCCGAAGAGAAGGAGCAGGAGATATTTTCAGTGGGTCTGCCCAAAGATCGCCCCACTATCAATGTTATCGGTAAAATTGACCTTTCGGCCATCAACCAGTCGACACGTCCCCGCAAAAAGAGCAAGGAGGAGCGTCGCAACGAGCGCATCTCGCGCCAGAACGGTCAGAATGCCGGTGCCGCAGGCAGCGCCGACGAGCGCAAGAAGCGCAAGCGCATCGGCACCAAGGAAAAGATCGACATCGAGAAGCAGGGCAACCAGCCCGGCGGAGACCGCGGTCGCGGTCAGGGTGGCGGCGAAGGTCGCGGCAAAAATGGCCGCGGAGGCAAAAATGATCACTCGTCGCGTCGCGGAGGCCACACAGAGGTCAACGAAGAAGATGTGCAGAAGCAGGTGAAGGAAGTGCTTGCACGCCTCACCGCCAAAGACAAAGGCCAGAAGAAGGGCGTGAAGTGGCGCAAGGAAAAACGCGAACTCAACGCCGAACGCGCCGCCAGCGAGGCCGCCGAACGCGCCGCCGAGTCGAAGGTGTTGAAACTCACCGAGTTTGTAACAGCCAACGACCTTGCTACTATGATGGATGTGCCCATCAACAAGGTTATCGGCACCTGCATGAATATCGGTGTGATGGTTTCGATCAACCAGCGACTCGATGCCGAGACTATCAACCTTGTGGCCGAGGAATTCGGTTTCAACACCGAGTTTGTGTCGGCCGAGGTGGTCGAGGCAATTCATCAGGAGGAGGACAGCGAGGAAGATCTCGTGGCACGTCCGCCTATCGTCACAGTCATGGGCCATGTCGACCACGGCAAGACCTCGCTGCTCGACTATATCCGCAAAGCCAATGTGATAGCCGGTGAGGCCGGCGGCATCACCCAGCATATCGGCGCCTACAACGTGAAACTTTCCGACGGCCGCCATATCACATTCCTCGACACTCCGGGTCATGAGGCGTTCACCGCCATGCGTGCCCGCGGCGCCAAGGTCACCGACCTTGTTATCATCATAGTGGCCGCCGACGACGATGTGATGCCCCAGACCATCGAGGCTATCAACCATGCCTCGGCTGCCGGCGTTCCCATCGTGTTCGCCATCAACAAGATAGACAAACCCGCCGCCAATCCCGACAAAATCAAGGAGGAACTGGCCGGCATGAACTACCTCGTGGAGGAGTGGGGCGGCAAATATCAGTCGCAGGACATCTCCGCCAAGAAGGGCATCGGCGTGGAGGAACTTCTCGAAAAGGTGCTCCTCGAAGCCGAAATGCTCGACCTCAAGGCAAATCCCCGACGCAACGCCACCGGCTCGATCATCGAGTCGTCGCTCGACAAAGGCCGCGGCTACGTGGCTACCGTGCTGGTGCAGAACGGCACCCTGCGTCAGGGCGACATAGTGCTCGCAGGCACACATTTCGGACGCGTAAAAGCAATGTTCAACGAGCGTAACCAGCGCATCAACGAGGTCGGTCCCGCCGAGCCCGCGCTGATTCTCGGTCTTAACGGCGCCCCCACGGCCGGCGACACATTCACCGTGATGGACTCCGAGCAGGAGGCCCGCGAAATCGCCACCAAGCGTCAGCAGCTCCAGCGCGAGTTCTCGACCCGCACATCCAAGCGTCTGACCCTCGACGAAGTGGCCCGCCGCCAGGCACTCGGCTCATTCCAGGAGCTTAACATCATTGTCAAGGGCGACGTCGACGGTTCAATCGAGGCTCTTTCCGATTCGCTTATCAAGCTGTCGACTCCCGAGATTCAGGTCAACGTCATCCACAAGGCTGTTGGTGCCATCTCCGAAAGCGATGTCTCGCTGGCAGCCGCATCCGACGCCATCATCATCGGCTTCCAGGTGCGTCCCTCGCAGGCCGCCCGCCGTCAGGCCGAGCAGGAGGGTGTGGAAATCCGCCTCTATTCGGTTATCTATCAGGCCATCGAAGAGGTAAAGGATGCCATGGAAGGCATGCTTGCTCCCGAGCTTAAGGAGGAGGTTACCGGCACCGCCGAGGTGCTCGAAACCTACAAAATCTCCAAGGTGGGCACCATCGCCGGTGCCATTGTCCGCGAAGGCAAAATCAAGCGCACCAACAAAGTGCGCGTGATCCGCGACGGCATCGTGCGCTACACCGGTGCTCTCGGTTCGCTCAAGCGTTACAAGGATGACGCCAAGGAGGTTGTGGCCGGACTCGAGTGCGGTCTCTCCATCTCGGGCTATAACGACATCATGGCCGGCGACATCATCGAAGGCTTCGAAGAAGTGGAAGTTGCCCGCAATCTCTGATTCTCCGCCGGTCGGTAAGACCGTAGTTGCCCCATGTTTCTATATCATATTAACATAGGATCCAATCTCGGCGACAGCCGCTCCGCAATCGAGCGGGCTGTCGCCGGGATTTTTTCTTTGTCGCAGGGACCGCGACGCCGGTCGGCTACGGTCGAGTCGGAGCCGTGGGGCTTTGCCTCGGCTCACAGATTTCTGAATGTGGGGGTGGAAATAACCACGGAAATGTCGCCGCTCGAACTTCTCGTGCGGCTACAGCAGATCGAAAAGGCTATCTCTCCGCATTCCCACCGCAATCCCGACGGCACCTATCGCGATCGGGAAATAGACATCGACATGATTTTCGCTCTTGAAAACGGCGATCCGGTGTGCATGTCCGATTCGCGGCTCACACTGCCTCATCCCCGCGCCATTGACCGCGGGTTTGTCACCGGGCCTGTGGCGCAACTTCATCCCGGCATCCCTGTCGGGGAGCTGATCCCGGCATCCCGATAAACACTTTCTTAGAGCAGCAGTGTGGCGTCGCCGTAGCTCAGGAAACGGAAACCGTGAGCGAGGGCGTAGTCATACATCGGGCGCCAGTCTCCTCCGGTGAAAGCCGACACCAACAGCAGAAGCGTTGATTTAGGCTGGTGGAAGTTTGTGATCATACCTGATACAAGCCGATAGGTGTATCCCGGGGCAATGATTATTCGCGTAGAGGTGATGAATGTGTCGCGGCCTGTGGCCTCGAGGTGACGGATCACGGCGTCGATGGCCTCTGCCGCCGGGGGAAACGGATTGCCGTCGTAGGGGCACCATTGCGGCACCTCGTCATGAAAACTACCCGACAGCATGAGCCGGCCGGCATGATAGACCGACTCGAGTGTGCGCACCGATGTGGTTCCTACAGCGATGATCCGACGCGTGGTGTCGCGCAATTCCCGCAGCAGTTTAAGGGGAACAGCGATAAACTCGGCGTGCATGGCATGGTCGCCGATGCTCTCCGATTTCACCGGCTGGAATGTACCGGCTCCCACATGCAGGGTCAGTTCGCGGCGGGGAATGCCGCGGCGGTCGATTCCGGCGAAAACCTCGTCGGTGAAATGCAAACCGGCGGTCGGAGCGGCCACAGAGCCTTCGATGCGTGAATAGACCGTCTGATAATCGGTGGAGTCAGCTTCCTCAGTGCTGCGGTTGAGATAGGGGGGTATGGGAATTTCGCCGACGGCAGAGATGATCTGCGAGAATGTCACCGCAGGATTATCCCAGTCGAACCGCACAACCGACGAATTGCCCTGACGGGTTTCGCGGGTGGCGCTGAGCATGAGCGTCACGTTGCCTCCCTCGGCAGTCGCGACAGTCACCGGCATGTGTAGCGCCCCCTCTTTCCATTTCTTTGAATTACCCACGAAACAGCTCCAGGAGCATCCCGCGGAGGATGCGAAATTCTGTGCATAGTCGGCAGGCAACACCGGTTCGAGACAGAAAATTTCAATCAGTGCCCCTTGCTGACCGGGTAGCTGCGGAGCGTCTTTGCGGAATCTGAGGCGCGCGTTGATCACCCGCGTGTTGTTGTAAACGAGCATGGCATCGGCAGGCAGCAGCTCAGGCAGCTCCGAGAATACATGTTCCGACAGGGAACCGTCGGCGGCGCGGACCAGCAGTTTGCAGGCATCGCGCACTTCCATGGGGTGGCGGGCTATGCGCCCGTCGGGCAGAGGATAATCGAATTCCTCTATTTTTATATCGGCGGTGGTGGATTTCATGCAGTGGGTTGATTGTGACCACAAAATTACTCAATAATTACTGATTATTACGAAAAAATCACTACATTTGTCTCCATACACCAAAACCTCCCGCAAACTGTGATAAACGTAGGCATCATTGGCGGTGAAACCGAAGCCGCCGGCGAACTAATCAGAATTCTACTCAACCATCCCGACGTGATACTGCAGGCTGTGAGCGCTCCGGCTCTGGCAGGAATGCGACTCGACCGCTACCACCGGGGTCTGATCGGTGACACCGACCTCTGTTTCACCAAGGAGCTCGACGGCGTGAAACTCAACTGTGTGTTTCTGTTGGGCGAGCCGTGGCAGGCTCAGGAATATATGCGCGGTGTCGACGCTGTCAGCCACACCAGTCAGGATGAGGATAGCGAACCTGAGGAGCTGCTGCATATCATCGACCTCACAAGCAGTTATCGCGACGGTTCGTGCGGGATGGTCTACGGATTCCCCGAATATCGCCGCAAGGCGCTTGTGAGGGGGGCGCTGCGTGCGTCATTGCCGTCGCCGATAGCCATAGCGCTCGAAGCGGGGCTTTTCCCACTTGCCAAAAACCACATGCTCAATGGTCGTATCGAAGCCGACGCGGAGCTTTTCCGCCGCGACGATGAGGATTGCGAAGTGTCGGTGCGTCGCGACCCTGTGGCGCCGTGCGAGAAGCGTCCCGATGCCGAAAGTGTGGCAGGTGAGGTTGCCCGCGAACTGCGACATATCGATGCGTCGTTTGGCGGATCGTTGCAGGTGCGTCTGTCGAGTAATCCCCGCCACAGTCGCGGGCTGATCGCCCGTATCGGCCTCCCCGCCGGACTGAATGTCGACGAGGTGCGCAAACTCTATGAGGAAGCCTACTCCGACCATTCATTCTCCTTTGTCATCGACCGCGAACCCGAAATTGCCGATGTGAGCAACACCAACAAATGCCTCATTCATATTGCCGAGGCTATCGCTCCCGCCAATAAATTCGGTAACCCACTCGACCCGCATTCGGGTCTCACCGTCACTGTGGCCATCGACAACCTGCTCAAAGGTTCTGCCGGCAACGCCGTCCACTGCATGAATCTGCTGTTCGGTCTGTCGGAACGCACCGGGCTGCAGCTCAAGGCGTCAGCGCACTGAGGCGCACTTCCACCTCCCGTCAGACTTCCCTCCCTCCCTCCCTCTCGGCCAATCATTCCCCAAAGCCATAAATAAAGCTCTTAGTCGTGGGGTAAAACAAAGGCTCCCGCTTCCGGTGCTGATCGGTGCGGGAGCCTTTGTTATAAAGATGATTGGGGTTAATCTTTTTTGTCCTTTAAATAGCCATATCCGTAGCCATATCCGTAGCCATATCCGTAGCCGTAGCGCGAACCGGAGAGTGCCGATTTCTGCAGCTCGGTGCCGTTGAGGATGATGGCGATGTTGTGGTAGCGCTGGTTGTCGTAGAGTTCCTGAATGCGCGGGAGCATATCGCGTTCGAGCAGACCGGCGCGGATGATGAAGATTGTCATGTCGACATGGCGGTTGATAATCTTCGAGTCTGCCACAATCTCGATGGGCGGGCAGTCGAGCAGCACGTAGTCATACTCGGCGCGGAGCTTGTCGAGCAGTGCTTTCAGACGGGGAGAATAGAGAAGTTCGGCCGGGTTGGGGGGAATGGCGCCCACGGGGATAATGTCGATGAAATGATCGACAGGAGGGTTCTTGGGGTCGATGCGTTTTGGCGGTTCCACAGGGCGGTGCACCATAATCTGGTCGAGAGTGGCATGGCCCGAAAGGTAGGCTGAAACGCCCACGGCGGGATTCTTGACAAACGACGACAGCGAGGCCTTGCGGAGGTCGAGGTCAATGACGCACACCTTTTTGTCCTTAATGGCAAGCACGGTGGCGAGGTTCATGGTGACGAAAGTCTTGCCCGAACCGGGGTTGGCAGAGGTGACCATAATGGTGTGGGCACCGGCTTTCTCTGCATCGGACATCAGTTCGAGATTAGTGCGGACCATGCGGAATGCCTCGTTGATGGCGTTGCCCGATCCTTTTCGCACGGCCACAAAACGGCGCTCTTTCTCCTCCTCGCGGGCCTTGCGCAGCAATGCGAAACCTTTTCGGGGAGTGTAGCCCAATGGAATCTCCCCGATGAAGGGCACCGACAGCGACTCTATGTCGCGGCGACCGCGCACTTTGGTGTTGAACGACTCCAGAATGTAGATGATGGCGGTGGGAATCAGCATGCCGATGAGCACTGCAATCATCATGATGGTGCGTGGCTGGGGCTGCACAGGCGCGTCGCTGCCCGAGGGAGGGGTGATCACGCGTGTGTTGTAGGCGATGAATGCCTGCGAAAGTTCATTTTCCTCACGTTTCTGCAGCAGATAGAGGTAAAGGCTCTCTTTCACTTTCTGCTGGCGCTCGACGCTGAGCAGATAGCGTGCCTGCGAGGGGTTGGCCTGCAGACGCGACGATGCCATGGCCTGGGCATTCTGCGAAGCGCGTATGCTGGATGTGAGGGTGACGATGTAGTTGTCGATTGACTGGAGGATAGCCTGACGGATGCCGTCGAGCTGGTTGTCCATGTTCACTACCAGAGGATTGGAAGTGGATGAGTTGGCCACCAGATTGTTGCGCTCGAGCAACTGACGGTTGTATTCGCCGATCTGAGCCTCGATGTTGAGGTTCTCCAGGCCGGCGTTGGCAGGGAGCACGTTGAATGAGTTTGCCGAGTTGGCCAGATAGTTGCGGATATAGCGGGCCATGCTCAGACGGTTGTTGAGGTGGAGCACCTCGTCGGCGGCTGCCGACGACCGTGTGAAGTAGGCGCTTGCAGCCTGGTCAACGTCGGGCACCATATGGGCCGACTTGAACGACGAAATTTCGTTGTCGACGCCGCCGAGTTCCTGCTCGATGACTGCCAGACGCTCCTTGATGAATTCGGATGTCGAGACCGAAATGCGGTTCTTGTCGCGGATCCAGTTATCGTTATATACCTCGATGAGGGTATTGAGCACATCCTCGGCGCGTTCGGTGGAGAGGTCGTTGTACGACAGGGTGATCACCGAGCCCTGCTCCTCCTGGAGGCTGGCGTTGAATCCACCCAGATAGCCGCGTGCCACCGAATTGATGGGACGGAGATTCACGTCGATGATCTCAGGTTCGGTGATTTTTCCCTTGAACGAAGGATTGGGAGCCACGGTTATGCGACCGACGGGAGTGTCGATGGTGTCGATTTTATTATAGTTGGCTATGGTGACAGGTTTTGTGGCCGGGGGATTGCCGTTGCTGTCGACTGTGCCGTTGAAGAAGTCTGAGAGCACCAGTTTGCCGTTTTTATATACGGTGGCCTTCAGCGATGCCGAGGCCGATTCTTCGGCGTCGGGGAAACTGATGGTGATGGGCTGGTTGGAGCCGTAGATGAGTTTGGGATAGAATACCCCGGGCTGTGAATAGCTAACGTTCAGGCCGAGACGTTTCACCACCTCATACATCACCGTGGGCGATGACATGGAGATGATTTCGTTTTTAACATTGGTGTTGGCCTGAAGGAAACTCATGCTGGCGAAGTTGGCGCCTACGTCGCCACCCTTTGTGCCGCCAAGGTTATCGTCCTTGACAAGGAGGAGAGCTGTGCGCTGATAAACCTTCGGGGTCTTCATTATCTGATAAATGCCTATCGAGCAGCAGATTGCCAGAGAGAGCACATACCAGTACCATCGGGAGAGACATATCCACAGCAGGTCTTTCATCGTCATGCCGGTTTCGGCCTGCGCTGGTTTGTTTTCGTTATCTTGCACGATTTTGGAAATATTGATAAAGACGAAAAATTATGCTGTAATACGGGGATTACCAGTTCTTTATGAGCAGAAGCACCGAAGTGGCGAACGATGCGATTGCAATCCAGAACGAGGGGGTGAATATCGAGTTGCCGTTGGCGGTGGTGGAGCGCTTCTGCACATCGGTAGGCTCCACATAAATAATATCGTCCTGACGCAGATAATATACGGGTGAGTTCACAAGCGACTTGGCGTCGGTAAGGTCGACGGTGTGTGCCACCTGCTTGCCATCCTCCTGACGAAGCACAATCACATTCTCGCGGCATCCCTGGATTGAGAGGTCGCCGGCTCCGGCGATTGCGTCGATGATGGTATAGCGGTCGCGGTCGAAGCTGACTTTGCCGGGGGAACGCACTTCGCCGAGCACGGTCACGGAGTGGTTGAGGAAGTCGACAATAACTGTGGGGTCCTTCACGAGGTTGCGCTGGATGAGTTCTTTCTTGATGAAATCGGAGATCTCGGTGCGCTTCATGCCGTTGACGTTGAGGGTGCCGAGCACGGGGAAGTCGATGTCGCCGTAGGGGTCGACCATGTAGGAGGATGTCTGGCCCGAACCGCTGCTGTTTGAGGCTGATGATCCTACAGTGCCGACGCGGTTGGAGACGATGGGGAGGTTGAACAGGGCCGCCAGCTGGGGGTCTTTGGAGTGAACCACGATGGAGATGCGGTCGCCTGGGCGCGCCACCACGTCGACGGGTTGGGTGGTGCTCACCTGGGTGCCTTCATGCATGTCCTGGAAATAGGTGATGTTTTTTGGTGTGCGGCATGAAGAGAGCGAGGTCACCGCTATCGCAGCCACAATGATTGCTGAAATAACCGTTTTGCGGGTAGGCATAGTATGATAAATTTGATTGGAGAGCGTAAACAAGACAGGCACGTAATGCACGCGTGCGTTTAAATTTTTGCAAAAGTACACATTTCTCACTAATTACACAAAAACCGCTGCGTTAAATTCACGCTTCCTCATATTTTTTGTGTAACTTTGCATGCTGTTGCCGGCAAAACCGGCTGCACATGCGTTAACTTATTAAGTTCACTACTCTATTGACACATGAGAAAATGGCGAGTTGAAGACAGCGCCGAGCTTTACAATATCGGCGGCTGGGGCCGGCAATATTTTTCCGTCAACGACAAGGGCAACATGATCGTATGCCCCAAACCGGGTGTGGCGCCCGTCGACATCCGCGAGGTGCTCGACGAGCTGCAGCTCAAAGATATTACGGCACCGGTGCTGCTGCGTTTCCCCGACATCCTCGACAACCGAGTGGAGAAGATCTCCAACTGCTTCGCCAAAGCAGCCACCGATTATGACTACGAGGGCCAGAACTATGTGGTGTATCCTATCAAGGTGAACCAGATGCGACCCGTGGTGGAGGAAATCGTCAGCCACGGCAAAAAGTTCAACATCGGTCTCGAGGCCGGTTCCAAACCTGAGCTTCACGCCGTGCTGGCCACTAACATAGATGAAAATGCCCTGATTATCTGCAACGGATACAAGGACGAGGATTATATTGAGCTTGCTCTGCTTGCCCACAAGATGGGGCGCCGCATCATCCTTGTGGTGGAAAAGCTCAACGAACTTAAACTCATCCTGAGCATATCGCGCCGCCTGAAAATCACCCCCAAGGTGGGCATCCGCATCAAGCTCGCCAATTCGGGTTCGGGCAAGTGGGAGGAATCGGGTGGCGATCAGTCGAAATTCGGACTCGATTCCTCTGAGCTGCTGCAGGCCATAGAGTTCTTCCGCAAGAATGAAATAATGGACTGGCTCAAGCTCATCCACTTCCACATCGGCAGCCAGATTACCAAAATACGCCGCATAAAGACAGCCCTGCGCGAAGCCATGCAGTTCTACGTGCAGCTGGCGCATCTGGGATTCGCGGTGGAATATGTCGACATCGGCGGCGGCCTTGGCGTGGACTACGACGGCACCCGTTCGTCAGCTTCGGAAAGTTCGATGAACTATTCCCTCCAGGAGTATGCCAACGACGCCATCTACTCCATTGTCGACGCATGCGAGAAAAACGATCTGCCGCAGCCCAACATCATCACCGAGTCGGGTCGCTCGCTGGCCGCCCACCATTCGGTGCTGATCATAGAGGTGCTGGAGGCCACTTCGCTCCCGCGCTGGCGCGACAACGACGAGCTCAACGGCGACGAGCATGAGCTGGTCAAGGAGCTATATGAGATCTGGGACAAAATCAATCAGCAGAACCTGTTCGAGTCGTGGCACGACGCCATGCAGTGCCGTGAGGAAGCTCTCGACCTCTTCTCCATGGGTATGCTCGATCTGCGCAACCGAGCGTTGGCCGAAAAACTGTTCTGGGAGATAGCCCGCGAGGTGGCCGCCGTCACCTCCACCATGAAGCATCCGCCCGAGGAGCTTCGCAAGGTGGCCAAGATGCTTCCCGACAAATATTACTGCAACTTCTCACTCTTCCAGTCGCTCACCGATTCCTGGGCAATCGATCAGGTGTTTCCCATCGTGCCCATATCGCGGCTCGACGAGAAACCCACCCGCCGCTGCACCATCCAGGACATGACCTGCGACAGCGACGGCAAGATCACCACCTTCATCTCCCCACAAGGTGTAACCGCCTCGCTGCCGGTGCACACGCTGCGCCCCGGCGAACCCTACTATTTAGGTGTGTTCCTTGTGGGCGCATATCAGGAGATTTTAGGCGACATGCACAACCTTTTCGGCGACACCAACGCCGTGCACATCTCTTGCTATAAAGACCATTACGAAATCGACAAGGTGATCGACGGAGAGACCGTGGCCGAGGTGCTCGACTATGTTCAATACGATGCCAAACGCCTCGTGCGCAATGTGGAGACGTGGGTCACCAAAGCCATGAAAGAGGGCAAAATCACCCCTGAGGAGGGGCGTGAGTTCCTGTCGAACTACCGTTCGGGTCTCTACGGATACACCTATCTCGAAAAGGATTGACCGGCCTATGAGTGTCGACGACATATCCGGTGCCCGGACCAGGCGTTGTTTCTTGCTCCTGGCTTTCGACGGCCTCTCCTATCACGGATGGCAGAGGCAGCCGGGCGCCATGTCGGTGCAGCAGGCCGTGGAGGAGGCGCTGGCCACAGTGCTTCGGTTGCCTGCGGTGGCGGTCACCGGCGCCGGGCGCACCGATGCCGGGGTGAGTGCCGCCCTGATGCCGGCGCATGTCGACCTCCCCGCCTGCGGCATGAACTACGAGGCGCTGAAGCGGTCGCTGAATTCGCTGTTGGCGCCCCACATTGTGGTCCGCGACATCGTGGAGGTGCCCGAGGGGGCGCATGCCCGCTTCGATGCCACCGGGCGCACCTACCGCTATTTCGTTCACACGGGGCGCACGCCTTTTGCCGGTCAGCACTCGTGGCAGGCGCCCCCGGCGCTCGATTTCGACGCCATGAATCTTGCCGCCCGGCAGCTACTCTCGACCGAAGATTTCACCTCTTTCGCCAAACTGCACACCGACACCCGCACCAACATCTGCCGCG
>ERZ827108.2114-NODE-2114-length-22142-cov-5.687961_pt1 | contig 22142 bp, 12 predicted proteins | sample MGYA00519921_ERZ827108 | MGnify/ENA primary metagenome ERZ827108 (study PRJEB31778, sample SAMEA3449258) | human gut metagenome | biome: human gut; feature: human-associated habitat; material: faeces | place: United Kingdom | collected 2010/2012 ... | reverse complement strand
AGTCGATCTCTATCGTGTCATCTGGTTTTTGTTGGGACAAAAGAACAACCGTCTCAACATGCACGCTATTTCCAAACATATCAACTGGGCAACACTTCTGTAACGTATATCCGTTCTCGCACAAGTACTTCAGATCCCTGGCCAGGGTCGCGCTGTCGCAGCTGACATAAACGATGCGCTTTGGCTGCATCTGGATCATGGTGGTAAGAACGCTCTCCTCGCAGCCTTTACGCGGCGGATCGACAACGATCACGTCGGCTGTGATGCCTTCAGTTTTATATTTTTCCGGCAGGACTTCTTCTGCTTTGCCGACGAAAAATTCTGCATTTGTAAAACCGTTTAAGGCGGCATTTTTTCTGGCATCCTCGATCGCGGCGGGGACGATCTCGACGCCGCAGACTTTCTTTGCTCTCTGAGCGAGGAAGAGGGAGATTGTGCCGATGCCGCAATAGAGATCCCAGACGGTTTCTTTCCCAGTCAGTCCGGCGTATTCCAGTGCTTTTCCGTACAGCTTTTCCGTCTGGAGCGGATTCACCTGGAAGAAAGAAAGCGGCGAGATCCTGAAACGAACCGCACCGATCGTATCCTCAATATAAGGACGGCCCCACAGCAGGCGCTGCTTGTGCCCCATAATGACATTTGTTTTTTCGGTGTTTGTATTTAACGTGATGCTTGCCATTCCCGGAATCCCGGTCAGTGCGGCGATCAGTGCTTCCTCGTGTGGCAGCTTTGTACCATTTACGACGAGACAGACCATGATCTCTCCGGTTGAATGGCCGACGCGCGTCATGACGTGGCGCAGCAGACCTTTGCCGGTCTGTTCCTCATACGGCTCAATCTGAAACTGCTCCATATGAGAAAGTACCGTCTCCAGAATTTCCTGATTTACTCTGGCGCCGAGCAGGCAGTCCTCGCACTCGATAATCGCGTGGGTACGGCCGGCGTAAAATCCGGCGATCCTGCGGCCGTCTCTGGAATACCCGATTGGAAACTGTGCCTTGTTGCGGTAGCGGAACGGGGTGTCCATGCCGATGATCGGCTCCATTGGAGGATTTTCAAACTTGCCGATGCGCATCAGATTATTCCGCACCTTGTTTTCCTTAAAACGCAGCTGCGCCGGATAGCTCATGGACTGGATCTGACAGCCGCCGCACTGGCGCGCTACCGGGCAGCGTGCTTCAATGCGGTCCGGGCTTGGCACAAGCAGCTTCGTCATCCGCGCATAGCCATACGTCTTCTTCATCTTCATTATTTTGGCTTCCACTTCATCGCCGATCACCGTATCCTTGATAAAAAAAGCCATGCCGTCGCTGTGGCCCACGCCAAGGCCGTCACTGCTGAGATCTTCTATTGTTACCCTGATCAGATCGTCTTTCTGCATTCTGTCTTCTCCTGTCCTGTTTCGTTTATACTTAAAACGTTGGAATGCCTGTCTGCATTCAATTTTTTCTACAGATCCGAGCTCCGTCTCAGATTCGATTCAAACAACCGATTATACCCAAGCCAGTCCTTCGAATCGCCTGCTCCCTTGAAGATTTCTTTCATTGTTTCCAGCTTTGCGTCGGTGTTATCGGCGAGGTTCAGCGCCAGCGCCTCGGCAAGTGCCGGTTTTTTCGGAGAACCGTACTCAAGTTCGCCGTGATGTGCCAAAATGCAGTGCTGCAGCTCGCTCATCAGACGCTTCGGAAAATTTTTGATATGGCGGCATCCAAAACCTACGAGCTCGCAGCCCATCACGATATGACCGAGCAGCTGGCCATCGTCCGTATAATCGTTCTCCGGGAAATTTGAAATCTCCTTGAGTTTTCCGACATCGTGAAACAGCGCCGCCGTCAGAAGCAAATCTTTTTTGAGGTACGGATACTGTTTTGTGTAATAATCACACAGCTTTACGACACCAAGCGTATGCTCGAGAAGTCCGCCCACGAAGCTGTGGTGCACGGTTTTTGCCGCGGAATGGTGCTTGAATGCATCAATAAATGCCTCATTTTCAATAAAATACATATCGATGAGTTTCTGCAGATATGGATTTTCCACCTGTTTCATCAGCTTCATCAGTTCCACATACATCTCATCAAGATCGCGGTCACTGACCGGAAGATAATCTGCCGGAATATACTCACTCTCATCTGCCTTGCGCGCCCGCTTGATGCTCATCTGCAGGGTGCCCTGAAAATTTGTCACATCACCGGTAATAAAGACGTAATCCAGTGCCTCAAATTCACCGATTCCTGATGAATTCGGATCCCAGATTTTTGCGTCGATCGTGCCGGTCTTGTCCTGAAGCACGACATTTTCATATGCTTTTCCATTTTTTGCCGTCGCCGACTGTCTGTATTTACAGAGGTAGACCTCGCTGATCTTGTCTCCCTCACGAAATGCCTCAATATATTTCATATTCTTTTTCCTCTCATTTCACTGTTTTAGTCCGTCATTTTCTTTTCCCACAATCGTGTCCATCCCTGTGATATCCACAGCCACGTGCTATTATAGAAGATTTTCCAGGCATCTGCAACCTGGATTTCTGCGCACACTGTCTCTTCTACTCTTCCGCCAGAATCTCCAGCAACTCTTCTCTCGTCATCGCCGTCGCGGAAATGCCCTCTCCGCTTAAGATCTGGCTCGCCATCTCCTGCTTTTTCTCCTGAAGATGGAGAATCTTCTCTTCGATCGTATTCTGGGCAATAAGCCGGAAAACAACTACCTGATTTTTCTGTCCGATGCGGTGTGCACGGTCTGTCGCCTGGTTCTGCGCTGCAACGTTCCACCACGGATCAAAATGGATCACGACGCTGGCTGCCGTCAGATTCAGCCCGGTACCGCCTGCTTTTAAGGAGATCAGAAAAACCGGGACATCGTCCTCATTAAATGCTTCTGTCAGACGCTGGCGCTCCTCCTTCGGTGTACTGCCGGTCAGCTCATAGCATGGAATTTCATATGCTTCCAGCTTCTGCTTCAGTACCGGAAACAGACTTGTAAACTGGGAAAAGATAAGCACCTTATGCTTTCCATCCACTGCATCACGCACCAGCTCCATGCAGGCGTCCACTTTGCAGGAATTTTCCTTATAATTCTCATACAAAAGCGCCGGATTGCAGCAGATCTGCCGCAGTCTCGTCAGCTGCGCCAGGATCTGGATTTTTCCTTTGCGTACTTCCTCGTCACTCTGTGTCTCCAGACTCTCCCGCAGCTGCTGCACATGTGCCTGATACAGCTGCTCCTGTTCCCCTTCCATTCGCGCGTAAACGACCTGCTCCAGCTTTTCCGGAAGCTCCTTTAAGACATCCTGCTTGAGACGGCGCAGGATAAACGGTGTCACTTTTCGTTTCAGCCGCTGCGTCACCGTCTCGTCGTTTTCCAGCATGATCGGCTTTTCGTAATTTTTCCGGAATTTCTCGTAGCTTCCAAGATACCCCGGCATCAGATAATCAAAAATGCTCCACAGCTCACCAAGGCGGTTCTCGATCGGTGTACCGGTCAGCGCAAACCGCACCCCGGCATGAATTTTTTTGACCGCCTTCGCAGCCGCAGTTCCCTGATTTTTGATATTCTGCGCCTCGTCAATGACTTCGGCGGAAAACTGCAGGTCACGGTAAAACGCCAGGTCACGCTTCACCATATCATAGGAGGTGATAAGCACCTGCGCCTCCCCGCTTTCTTTTTGCTGCTGCAAAATCGCCTCCCGCTGCGTGGCCGTCCCTGTCACAAGACAGACCGACAGTTCCGGTGCAAAACGTTCAAATTCCTTTTTCCAGTTGTAAAGAAGTGAGGTCGGACAGATGATCAGATCCGGGAAGGTGCTCTCTCCCTCCTGACGCCTTGCCAGCAGGGCCGCGATCGTCTGCAGCGTCTTTCCAAGTCCCATGTCATCCGCCAGAATTCCGCCGAAATGCAGATGCGCGAGTGTCCGCAGCCAACGGTACCCTGTTTTCTGATACTCACGCAGAATTTTTAAAAGCTGCGGTGGAATCTGGTAATCGCTGTCCTCCACATTTTTCATCTCGCGCACCATCGCGCGGTATGATTCCCCACGGTCGACCTGCAGCTGTCCATTCTGGTTTTTCAGTGCACTGTCCACATAGTACGCGCTGTATAACGGCACTTCAATCGTTCCGTCGAGCAGTTTCTTTTCAGAAAGATCCAGCCCCGCAAACAGCTCGGCAAGAGCCGCCACTGAAGAATCCTTCAGATTCAGCAGTTCTCCGTTTTTCAGTCGGTAATACGTTTTCTTTTTCTGGTACGCACCGAGAATTTCCGAAAGTTCTTCATTGGAAAATGCTTCCGAGGAAATGTCGAGCGCCAGCAGATCACTTTTGATACTGACACCTACCTGTGCTTTCGGCGCACGCACAATTCTGTGTGCCTTTACACGGTCCGTCGCATAAACCTTTCCTTCCGTTTCCAGCTGCGCAAGCCCTGTATCCATCAGCTGATACATCCGTGCATCATCCGCTGTATCGAAAAACAGCTGATGCATGGTTTCATCCTCACAGGGGTAATAGCCTCTGAGCATGCCAAGTGCCCGTCTCTCCCGCATCCGGTCGCGAAATGCACCTTCCTGCTCAAATGCTTCCCGGTCGGTCAGGTCGATCTTTGTCTCTCCATAGCTGCACTGTGCCCGCGCCGTCATTTTTCCGTTTTCTTCATCAAGATAATAGGCGATCTCCGCTTTTGGCGGCTGATATTCTTTCAGGGAAAGCTTTCCTTTGTCAAGTACTCCAAGCTCATCCAGTTCCGGAAGTACTGCACTGCAAAATGACATCATATCATTTTTTGCAACACGAAGCACTGTCTCCCGGTCCGCGTTCGCATAATCAAGCACCTTTTCCATCCTGATCCGATAGGCATTGCTGCAGCGATAGACCGTCTGCCCCATTCGCACAAACAGATGCTCATTTCCTTTCCAGAGCGTAAGCGGCGGGAGCACAAGACGGAATACGTTTTCCAGTTCCTGCAGCGTGATTTTTAACGGTGGATTTTTATCCAGAATTTTTAATGTATCATAACGATATCCCACCGCCGTATAATTTACTTCCCGTCCAAGATTCAGATTCAGGAACTGTTCCAGCGTCATCGTATTGAGCAGAAGTTCTTTCAGCTGACCACCGCTTCTCTGAGCACTCATTTCATTTGCCGCGCGGATCAGTTTCACATACTCCCAGCCTCTTACGCTGAACATACTCTTGCAGTGCACGAATGCCAGCTTCTTTCCATAAGCCAGTTCTTTTTCTTCTTTCACTGCCTCGCAAAATGCGTCCATATTTTTGAGAACATACTTTTTTCCATCTGCCGGTCCGACCGTAAACGTCAGCGTGTAACTCTTTCTTCCATAATAATAGTTCCAGCCGTTTTCATGCAGGGTCGCTTCCAGCTCAATATTTCCGCTCGCTTCCTGCGCATTCTGGCGACGGCGCATGTCGTACTCCCGCACCAGTTCCAGCACCTGCGGATCCGAATGCACTTTTGCCGTCTGCTGTACACTCTGGCGATAGCTGCTCATTCTGGTATTTGCACGTACCTGGCGCAGATATTTCAGTGCCACAGCGCCACAGTGCTTGCACATCCCATCATAGTTGCGGTAGGCTTCGCACTCGCACTCGTAATCTTCAATGGCCTCCTCTTCCAGATTAAACCGGAGCCATACGTAATAATTTTCACCACTGCTTCCTTCAACATTTGCTTCTATATAAAAGGCTTCCTCTCCGTCCTCGCTCTCCTCGGTCCGGATTCTGGAAACCTTTCCTTCTGCCAGCACCTTCTGCGCCCGCAGGTATGTGATATCCTGTGTACACAGATGCCTGATGTCTTCTTCGTTATACATATTTTCCCTTCTGATCTTCCTGTTTTCCGCCACTGTTTTCCTGCATAATCCTGTCATTTTTTACTGCGCACAGCGTAACCTTTCACTTCCGCTGCATAAAAGTCAAAGCAGATATTCGCGGTCACTGCAGCGCCCTGTTTTTCCGCAGAGTATAAGACAGGTCAAGTATACTGGATTTGCCTGTAAATCTCAATACTCTCTTTTCTGGATTTTTCTTTCACACCCAAGTCACCTTCTTACGCAGTAAGTGTTTTGCGCCGAGAAAACAGTATCTTGTAAGATTCTGTTTTCAAATTCCTCTTTTTGCGGTACAATGTACAAGTATCGCATGTTTTACCCGGGCAGCCGTTATACAGAAGCTCACGCGGCCGTCCGGTTAAGTGACTGATTTTAAGAAAATGAGGTAACACATGAACGAAAAAGCTTTAAAGGTACTTGAGTACCCGAAAATCATACAGAAACTCACCGACTACGCCGCTTCCCAGCCGGGCAAGCAGCTCTGCCGCGACCTCACGCCATCCTCGGATCCTGGCACGATCCGCCGGATGCAGACAGAGACAAGTGACGCGGTCAGCCGCCTTCTTAGAAAAGGAAATATCTCTTTTTCCGGCCTGACCGATATCCGTGGCTCGCTGCGCCGCCTTGAAATCGGCAGTTCTTTAAATATTGAAGAACTGCTTCGTGTCTGCCGTCTTCTTGAGACGACGCTGCGTGTCAAATCCTGGGCCAGAAGCGCAAGGAACGAAGCCGAAAATGCACCGGAAGATTCCCTGGAATCCATGTTTTCCGGCCTGCAGCCGCTCTCGCCGCTTTCCGCCGAGATCTCTCGCTGCATTCTCTCTGAGGATGAGATCGCCGACGATGCAAGCCCGGGACTTCGCCAGGTGCGCCGTCAGATTCATCAGACAAACGACCGCATCCGTGTACAGCTGAACTCGCTCGTCAACGGTTCCGCCAGGACGTATCTGCAGGATGCCGTCGTCACACAGCGAAACGGGCGTTTCTGCCTGCCGGTCAAGGCAGAGTACCGCGGTCAGGTGCCTGGCATGATCCACGATCAGTCCTCCACCGGTTCGACGCTTTTTATCGAGCCGATGTCAGTCGTCAGACTCAACAATGATCTGCGCGAGCTTGAGATCAAAGAAGAAAAGGAAATCGAGATTGTCCTTGCAAACTTAAGTTCCCTGGTTGCCGCAGAAACAGATGCCTTAAATGACAACATTCTGCTCTTAACCGAACTTGATTTTATCTTTGCACGCGCACAGCTCTCTTTGTTTTACCGCGGTTCTGAACCGGACTTCAATGAGGAGGGCCGCATCCGCATCAAAAAAGGACGCCACCCGCTCATTGACCCGAAAAAAGTGGTTCCGGTCGATATCCGCATCGGCGAGGACTTTACGATGCTCGTCATCTCCGGCCCAAATACCGGCGGTAAGACAGTTTCCCTGAAAACCGTCGGACTTTTTACCCTGCTTGGCCAGAGCGGCCTACACATTCCGGCATCTGACCATTCCGAGCTCTCTGTCTTTGATGAAGTCTATGCGGACATCGGCGATGAGCAGAGCATTGAGCAGAGCCTGAGTACCTTCTCCTCGCATATGACCAACATCGTGTCTTTCTGGGAGCAGGCAGATGAACGCTCTCTCGTTCTCTTTGACGAGCTTGGCGCCGGTACCGATCCGACCGAGGGCGCGGCACTGGCTATGGCGATTCTCTCAAATCTGCACCGCAGGGATATCCGCACGATCGCAACGACCCATTACAGTGAGCTGAAGGTCTTTGCCCTCTCCACACCGGGTGTTGAAAACGGCTGCTGTGAGTTCAGCGTCGAAACGCTCCGCCCGACCTACCGTCTGCTGATCGGCGTACCGGGAAAAAGTAATGCGTTTGCAATCTCCGAAAAGATCGGTCTGCCGGATTACGTCATTGAAGAAGCTAAAACGTATCTCTCCAAAGAAGACGAAAGCTTTGAGGATGTCATTTCCGACCTGGAGCAGAGCCGTGTCCTGATTGAGCGTGAGCGCGAAGAGACCAACCGCTACCGTGAGGAAGCGGAAGAGCTGCAAAAGCGTCTCTCCCGCAAGGAAGACCGCCTCGAATCAAGCCGCGATGAAATCCTGCGCAAAGCGCGTGAGGAAGCACAGGCGCTCCTGCGCGAGGCAAAGGAATACGCCGACGAATCCATCCGCAAATATAATAAGCTTGGAAACGCTTCCGGCTCCGCAAAAGAGATGGAAAAAGAACGCACAAAGCTGCGTGAAAAAATGGCCTCCCTTCAGAAAGACAACGCGGTCAAAACCGATAAAAAGCCGAAAAAGGCACTCCAGGCAAAGGATCTGCGCCTTGGCGACAGCGTAAAAGTACTGAGTATGAACCTGCGCGGTACCGTGAGCACGCTTCCGGATGCCAAAGGAAATCTTTTTGTTCAGATGGGGATCCTGCGCTCCCAGGTCAACCTGCGTGATCTTGAAAAGCTTGACGATGATCTTCCGGCTTACGCATCGAAAAAATCACCTGCCACAAAGGGCACCGGTTCCGGAAAGATCAAGATGTCAAAATCTGCATCCATCAGCTCTGAACTGAATCTGCTCGGCATGACGACCGACGAAGCAATCGTAGAACTCGACAAATATCTTGATGATGCCTACCTTGCACATCTCTCGCCGGTGCGCATTGTACATGGAAAAGGAACGGGCGCACTGCGCAAAGCTGTCCACCAGTTTCTCCGCCGCCAGAAGCACGTAGATACGTATCGTCTCGGCGAATATGGCGAAGGCGATGCCGGCGTTACCATCGTGACATTTAAATAAAGGAGGCTTTTTATGGCTGCCAGACAGAAAATTCTGATCGTCGATGACGATGAAAATATTTCCGAACTGATTTCTCTGTACCTGACCAAAGAATTTTATGATACAAAGATCGTGCACGACGGCGAGGAGGCGCTGCGTCAGTTCCGGCTTTTTTCTCCAAATCTGATCCTGCTTGACCTGATGCTCCCCGGCATCGACGGATATCAGGTCTGCCGTGAGATCCGCCAGCAGTCTTCCGTTCCGATCATCATGCTCTCGGCCAAAGGCGAAGTCTTTGACAAAGTACTCGGCCTGGAGCTCGGTGCGGACGACTATATTATCAAACCATTTGATACCAAGGAACTGGTAGCGCGCGTAAAAGCCGTACTGCGCCGCTACCAGCCTGCCCAGACTGCCGCTCCAAAACCAACCGGCAAGTACGTCGAGTACCCGGATCTTGTGATCAACCTGACCAATTATTCGGTTCTCTACAAAAATCATACCGTGGACATGCCGCCGAAAGAGCTCGAGCTGCTGTATTTTCTCGCCTCCTCGCCAAATCAGGTCTTTACACGTGAGCAGCTGCTCGACCACATCTGGGGATATGAGTACCTCGGTGACACCCGCACCGTCGATGTCCATATCAAACGGCTGCGGGAAAAGATCAAAGACCATGAGAGCTGGGCAATCTCAACAGTCTGGGGCATCGGTTATAAATTTGAGCTAAAATCATAAGGATGGACCTATTATGAAACATAAGCTTTTAAACACTGTGTTTGCCGCTTACCTTGTCTTTCTTCTGGTCAGTTTCATTCTGGCTTTTGTGCTCGTACCACGCTTTCTGCAGCATTACCTGTATCAGATTTCCGATGATCCGCAGTATCTGCAGTATCTGCACAGCCAGTCGATCGCGATCCAGAATGTCTGCTATCTGCTGATCGCCGTCATTTTTCTGCTCTCGCTCTTTCCGCTCGCTGTCTTTTACCTGCGGCTGTACCGCCCGATGAATCAGATTTCCGAGGCGGCAGCCCGCTACACGGAAGACCGGATGGCACACGGTACAAGACCTCCACACACGGTCTATGACAGGGACGATGAACTCGGCCGCCTCAACGCAAGCCTGAAATACCTGGTCGAAGCGGCTGATAATTCCAGTGAGTACCAGCGGAAGTTTATTTCCAACATTTCCCACGACTTCCGCTCTCCTCTGACTTCGATCAAAGGATACGTCGAGGCGATCCTGGATGGCACAATTCCGCCGGAGCTGCAGGATCGTTACCTGCATATCGTACTTGATGAGACGAATCGGCTGAACAAGCTGACCGAAGGCCTGCTGCTGCTCAACACCTTTGATGATAATGCGATTTATCTGGAAATGAGCGAATTTAACATTGTTGATGTGATTCGCCATACAGTGGATTCTTTTGAAGGGACATGCAAAAAGAAAAATCTGTCTGTGATTATCTCTGCGCAGGAATTTGTGCCCGTCTATGCCGATATGAGCCGCATCCAGCAGGTACTCTATAATCTGCTCGACAATGCGATTAAGTTCAGCCCGGCGGAAAAAGAGATCTGGATCACCGTCACGACCAGAAAGAAAAGTGTTTTTGTCTCCGTCAAAGATTTCGGTGTCGGTATTTCCAGAGAAAATCTTTCCCGGATCTGGGATCGTTTTTATAAGACCGACAGTTCACGCGGAAAGGATAAAAAAGGAATCGGGCTTGGCCTCTCCATTGTGCGTGAAATCATTTATGCCCACGGCCAAAACATCAATGTTGTCAGCACAGAAGGCGTCGGAACGGAGTTTATTTTCACGCTTGATATGCCTCAAAATGCAGATAAGAAATGAAAAATACCCGGAAGCTGTGATGATTCACCTGCTCCCGGGTATTTATGTTTCTGATTCTTTTCTGTGTCTTACTTTCCGTACTTTTTGCAGAATCTCTTTATTTTCGAATCTGTGAAATCATCCCTCAGATCGTCTTTTCCGATGGATCCTTTTCTGAGCCTGCATTTATTTTCTTACAGCCACTCTTTGATCTGAGCGTAAACGCCCTCGCCGTCCAGCTGATACTTGTGCAGCAGTGCAACTGCCGGGCCGGACTCTCCGAATACATCCTTTACGCCGATGCGCAGTACCGGAGTCGGTGCTTTCTCAGAAAGTGTCTCGCAAACTGCTCCGCCAAGTCCGCCGATGATGGAATGCTCCTCTACGGTTACGACTTTTCCGGTTGCCTTTGCTGCCGCTACGACAAGCTCTTCATCGAGCGGTTTGATCGTGTGGATGTTGATGACCTTTGCAGAAATGCCATCCTTTGCAAGCATCTCGGCAGCTTCCAGTGAGCTGTTTACGCAAAGACCGGTTGCAATAATAGTCACGTCTGTACCTTCTCTTAAGGTAACACCCTTGCCAATCTCAAATTTATACTCCGGGTTATCATTGATCACCGGAACAGCCAGACGGCCGAAACGCAGATAAACCGGTCCTACGTACTCGTAAGCGGCTCTTACTGCTGCTCTTGCCTCGATATCATCGGACGGATTGATGACTACCATGCCCGGAATCGTACGCATCAGAGCAAGATCCTCGTTGCACTGGTGGGAAGCGCCGTCCTCACCAACGGAAATACCTGCATGGGTAGCTCCGATCTTTACGTTCATATGTGGATATCCGATGGAGTTTCTTACCTGCTCAAATGCTCTTCCGGATGCAAACATTGCAAACGTACTTGCAAACGGAACCTTTCCGGTTGTGGAAAGTCCTGCTGCGATGCCCATCATGTTGCACTCTGCGATACCGCAGTCGATGTGACGGTCCGGAAATGCTTTCTTGAAAATACCTGTCTTAGTTGCGCCTGCAAGGTCTGCATCCAGAACTACAAGATTCTCATGCTCTGCGCCGAGCTCAGCAAGTGCCTTACCGTAGCTCTCTCTCGTTGCGATCTTCTTTACTTCTGACATAATGCTTCCCCCACTTTCTCTAAGTCTGCCATAGCTACTGCATACTGCTCATCATTCGGAGCGGTGCCGTGCCAGGATGCCTGATTCTCCATGTAAGATACGCCTTTGCCCTTTACGGTCTTCATGATGATCGCGGTCGGCATGCCCTTTGTCTCGCGTGCTTCTTTAAATGCTGCGCGGAGCTGATCCATATCGTTGCCGTCTGCAACGTTAATTACATGGAAGTTGAATGCTTCGAATTTTTTGTCGATCGGGTACGGAGAGCATACATCCGCGATATTTCCGTCGATCTGCAGTCCGTTGTTGTCAACGATCACTACGAGGTTGTCCAGTTTTCTGTGGCCTGCAAACATGGAAGCCTCCCATACCTGGCCCTCCTGGATCTCGCCGTCTCCAAGCAGTGTGTAAACACGGTAATCCTTCTTGTCCATCTTTCCTGCAAGTGCCATGCCGACTGCTGCGGAAATGCCCTGTCCGAGGGATCCGGATGACATGTCAATGCCCGGAATGTGCTGCATGCACGGATGACCCTGCAGATGAGAACCAAGATGACGCAGTGTCACAAGATCCTCCACCGGAAAGTATCCTCTGTGTGCCATTGCAGAATAGTAACCCGGAGCGGTATGCCCTTTTGAGAGAACGAAACGGTCTCTGTCCGGATTCTTCGGATCCTTCGGATCGATGTTCATCTCTTCAAAATACAGATATGTAAATACGTCTGCTGCGGAAAGTGATCCGCCCGGATGACCGGCTTTTGCACTGTGTACTGCAGTCACAATGCCCTTGCGAACTTCATTCGCCATTTTCTGTAATTCCAATGTCGTCATAATGGATATTACCTTTCCTTTCTGCTGAAATTCCGGCCGCGCAGACCTGAATATTCCGCGCTGCGGCCTGATTCGATTGATTTATTGTTTCGGATACCCGCGTTTTTATTTGCCCGGCTGTCCGTAGTAAGCATTCGGTCCGTGTTTTCTCATGAAGTGTTTTTCCTTGATGCAGTCCGGTGCCGGCTGTACCTTCGGATTGTTCAGCTCGGTGAGCGTAGCCATCTTTGCCACTTCTTCGAGTACGACTGCGTTGTGCACTGCCTCTGCTGCATTTTTGCCCCAGGTAAACGGTCCATGGTTCGTGCACAGCACGGCCGGAACGTATACCGGGTTAATATTTCTGTTTTTGAATGTCTCGATGATTACAAGACCGGTATTCTTCTCATATTCGCCGTTGATCTCTTCCGGTGTGAGGTTTCTCGCACACGGGATCGGTCCATACATATAGTCTGCGTGTGTGGTTCCGTAGCACGGGATGTCTCTTCCTGCCTGTGCCCAGGATGTTGCCCACGGAGAATGGGTATGTACAACACCGCCAAGCTCCGGAAATGCCTTGTAAAGTTCCAGATGTGTGGCCGTGTCGGAAGACGGATTGTATTTTCCTTCCACACGATTGCCTTCCATATCGATCACTACCATGTCATCCGGTGTGAGCAGCTCGTAATCCACACCGCTTGGCTTGATCACGAACAGCCCGGCTTCACGATCAATTCCGCTGACATTGCCCCATGTATACGTAACAAGTCCGCGGCGCGGAAGCTCCATATTGGCTTCATACACCTGCTTTTTCAGTTCTTCCAGCATAACTGCTTCCTCCTTACTTTTCACTGCCTTCCGGGGGAATTTTCTCCATCCGACAATATGCATTCTGCTTCCTTTATCATACACTTCTTTGCAGTATTCGTCCAGTCAATTTTTGCGTTTATTCGAAATTCTGCACTAATCTACACGAAAAAAAGCGGGGATTTTTCCATGAAACTGTACAACTTCACGAATTTTACTGTGAGTTGTATGGTTTTCGGATGAAATCCCACGCTTTTTTTATTCCACGCTCTTCAGGGATTCGACCATGTCGATCTTCTTCAGCTTAAAGTACATCACCATATTGACAAGGATCGAAAATCCAAACGTAAAGAGTGTTCCGTAAATATAACTTGCCAGTTTGAGGCTGCGTCCGAACATGCAGGCGTCCACCTCCACGGTCGTGATGATAAACGCGTGCAGGAATTTTCCGATAAAGATTCCTGCAATCGCTCCGATTACTGTGAGCAGGATGTTCTCGCGGTATACGTAAGCCGCTACCTCTCCATCGTAGAAACCGAGTACCTTGATGGTTGCCAGTTCTCTGCGCCGTTCATTGATATTGATATTGTTCAGATTATAAAGGACAACGAATGCAAGCATTCCGGCCGACACGATAAGCACTACGATCACGATATCGAGTGCGCCAAGCATATGATCCAGCTGTTCCTCAAGCGTTTTCGTGTACGTCACATTGAGCACCGCATCGTTTTTCAGCAGCTGCTCACCGAGTGTTTCCGCCTCTGTCAGACCGTTTTCTGTCTTCACGAAAATACTGTTGTACTCAGGCTCTTCCTCAAATACGGTGCGGTACAGCGCCGGTGTCAGATAAATGTAGTGTGACAGATAGTTTTCGCAGACTGCTGCGACCGGAATCCCGATGTCTTTCTCAGAGGTCTTTAAGACGATCGTATCGCCTGCACTGACGCCGAATTCTTTTGCGATCTTTTCTGTAATGATCGCTCCGTCATCGCCGAGTGTGTATGTTTCTTCACGGTTCTCCCGATTGCGGAAGCAGAAAAATTCATCAAGATCCTGTGTATCCTCCGGCACGTACAGATAAACGGTCCATTCCTTTTTCGCCGCTTTTGCGCCCTTTGTCTGAATTTTCTGCATATAAAAGCGTTTCTCGGCCTGCACGCTGTCATTTTCCTGCACAGTTGTCCAGACTGCTTCCTGCTCCGTTTCTTTCGCATCCGTATCGAGGATCACCATCTCATCATAAAGCTGCAGCTGCTCAAACTGGAGGATCGCCACATCCATAATCGAATCCCGCAGGCCAAAGCCGACGAGCAGCAATCCCATACAGCCGCCGATGCCGATCACCGTCATCAGAAAACGCTTTTTGTAGCGCATCAGGTTGCGGATTGTGGATTTCCACGTAAATCCAAGTCTTCTCCACAAAAACGGCAGATACTCAAGAAACACCCTCCTTCCTTCTTTCGGTGCCGGCGGACGCATCAGCTGAGCCGGCACGGTCTGAAGCTCCCGGATGCAGGCGGAACATGTCGCTGCCATCGTACAGATCAGCGCCGCACCTGCTGCAAGTCCGCCGAACTTCCACTCATATGGAATCAGGATCTTCGGAAGATACTGATACATAATGCCGTACGCGTCCACGATGATCCACGGTAAGATCTTTTCTCCTGCAAGTACCCCGACGATACTTCCTCCTACGGTCGCCAGAAATGCATATTTCAGATATTTTCCCGCGATATCCTTTTTGCTGTAGCCAAGTGCCTTCATCGTGCCGATCTGGGTACGCTCCTCCTCTACCATTCGTGTCATCGTGGTCAGGCTGATCAGCGCCGCCACCAGGAAAAAGATCAGCGGAAATACCCGCGCGATGTTCGTCAGACGCTCCGCATTCTCGCCAAAACCAGTATTATCCGGCAGTTCACTTCGGTCATAGACGTACCACGACGGATATTTAATCTCGGAAAGCTTCTGCTCAGCATCCGAGATCTCTGCCTCGGCATCCGCCAGTTCCTTTTTTGCATCCGCGATCTTCTGTTCACCGTCTGCAATCTTCTCCTGCGCCTCTTTTTTGCCTTCCTCGTAATCTTTCCAGCCATCCGCAATCTTCTGCTCGTTTTCTGTAAGTTCCTTCTCGCCGTCTGCGATCTGTTTTCTGCCGTCTGCAAGTTTTTCTCTTGCTTCCTCCAGCTGCGTCTTCGCATCGGAAAGCTGCTGCCAGCCGTCTGAAAGCTGTTTTCTCGACACATTCAGCTGCGCCCAGCCTGTATCCAGCTGCGCTCTTGCCGCATCCAGCTGTACTTTTGCATCTGCAAGCTGCTGTTTTCCTTTCGCGATTTCCTCTTTTGCGCTCTTTAGCTTCTCTTCATTTGCCTCAAGCTGCGTCTTTGCATTTGCAAGCTGTTTTTCACCGGATTCAAGTTCTTTTTTCTTTTGGTTCAGTTCTCTCCAGCCCTCGCTCAGCTGCTTTTTTGCCTTTGAAAGTTCTTCCGCCTTTTCCTTCAGCTGTTTACCCGCCGCTTCCAGTGTGGCTCTCGTCTTCGTCAGCTTTGTCTTTGCCTGCTGAAGCTCTTTTTCCTTTGCTTCCAGCGTCTTTTTTGCCTCTTTTAGCGCCTGCTCATTCGCATCCAGCTCCTGTTTTCCTTTTGCAAGTTCTTTCTGCCGTCTGTCAAGTTCCGTGCGGGATGCCGCAAGCTGCTGCTCTGTCGCATCCAGTTCCTGCTCCCGGTCAGCCAGTTCCTGCTCTTTTGCAGCCAGCTCTTCTTTTCCTTTTGCAAGGGCGCCCTGAGCCGCTTCCAGCTGCTTTTTGTTCTCATCCAGAACCTGACGGTTTGCCGCAAGTGTCTGCTTCTGCTTCGACAGTTCCTCTTCTTTCGCGTCCAGCTCCTGCTTCTGTACCGCAAGTGATGTGTTCGCCGTCTCATACTGATTTTTGGCTTTTTGAACTGCGTCAGCCTGTGCCTCCGCTTTTTCCTGTGCCTGCGCGGCTGCCTGTTCTGCTTCTTTTGCTGCTGCTTCTGCCTGCGGAAGCGCATTCTCTATCGCGGATGCCTGCGATGCTGCTGCCCGGACACGGTTTTCCGCCTCTGCGGCCGCCTGCTCCTGTGCATTTGCTTCGTTCTCCAGTGACGTGATCTCCGCCTGAAGTGCATCTGCCTCATTTCGGCGCACTTCCACAGATGCAGCCGCATTTTGAAGTTCTTCTTCCGTCACTCCTGTCTCTTTTTGCAGCTGTTCATAAGATGCCTGTGCCTGTGCAAGTTCCGACTGTTTGGCAGTAAGCGCAGACTGCTTCTCACCGATCCTGGCACGAAGTTCCTGTGCTTTTTCCTCAGCCGTGCTCCGCTCCTGCTCTTCCGCCTGCTCCTGCGTGCGCAGATCCTTCGCCTGTGTCTGCTGATCCTCATAGCTCTGCCGAAGTGCTGCTGCTTCTTTTTGTCTCTGATCTGCGTCTGCCTGCAGACTTTCAAGCATCTGAACCGCCGTGTCATATGATGTCTTTCGTGCCTGCACCGATTGTTCTGCCGACGCATACGCCTCACGCACCGGTGTCAGTGCCGCATCCGAGGCACTCCAGGCTTTTTCCGCCTGCGTCAGTTCCTCCTCCGTGCCAGCAAGCTGCTTTTCCTGCCCGGAAAGCTGCTCTTCCTGTCTGGCAAGGGTCTTTTTCGTCGCTGCGATCTGGTTTTTTCCTTCTTTGATCGACGTGCGCCCTTCTTTTACCTGTGTCATGCCGGATGCATACTGTTCTTCTGCCGCGGCCAGCTGTGATGCCCCGGATTCATACTCTTTTTTTGCCTCCGTCAACTGCGCAGCCCCATCTTCATACTCTTTCCAGCCCTGGGCCAGCTGCTGTGCTCCGGATTCGTACTGCGCCTCACCAGACTCCAGCTGCGTCATGCCATCCTCATATTGCTTTTTCGCCGCAGCAAGCTGCGCGGCTCCATCCTCGTATTGTTTCTGTGATTCTTCCAGCCTGGTTTCTGCTGCCGCAAGCTGTTCGCTTCCTGCTTTCAGGGCTTCACTTTGCTTTTCATACTCTGCCCAGCCTTCTTTCAGCTGCGTTTCTCCGTCACGGATCTGCTCCTCACCCTGTTTAAACTTCTTTGTAGCTGCCTCCGACTCTTTCTGATAAGCCGTCAGGCCGGTACGATAACTTTCCTCACCACTTTGCAGCTGCTCTTCGCCACTGGCGAGTTCTGCCTCGCCGTCCTGCAGTTTCTGTTCATTTTCTGCGATTTCCGCTTCTCCGTCTGAAAGCTCCGCTTCCCCATCCGCAAGTTCTTTTCTGGAATCTTCCAGTGTCTCTTTTCCTTTTTCCAGCTCGGATTCGCCCTCTGTCAGCTCCAACTGTGCCTGTGCCAGTTCAGATTCTGCTTCATTTCTGCCGCTTTCCAGCTCAGACTGTGCTTCGGCAACCTGCTGTTTTCCGTCCTCAACCTGCTGACGCGCATCATCTAACTTGCCGTTCGCCTCTTCCATGACCGCATCATAGCGTGTCTGGCAGCGGATGTCCTCAATCGCTTCGATCCGGTCCTGTACGTCTGCCACCAGCGTATCATACCCGTCGGTATAGGCCATCTTATCCTGTGCACCATCCACGCGGACGTAGATTGTGCTGTAAACCTCCGAGTCAAAATCCTCCGGGACAAGATAGAGAAAACCGGAAACCGCACCATTTCCAAGTGTCGTGCTGCCGCGCTCAAATGCGATATAGCTTGGGCTGTAGCCGATTCCGGCAATCTGAAATTTCATCCGCTTCAGCTGCGTATCATCACTGGAAGAAACCGTCACCTGCAGCATATCTCCTACGTGATATCCGTGTGCCTCCGCATACGACGCATCCAGAAAACATTCCCCCGCCTTTGCCGGAACCGCACCGTCTTTTGGTGTGAGAAGGTTCATATCCTCCGGAATCGATTCCACATGGAGTACCTGCTGCACCTCCTCGCCGCAGTAAACATCTTCCATATATACGCCCTTCGCATCCGCGACGCCTTCCACTGCCCGGACCGCCTCCAGATCATCCTCTGAAAGTCCGAGTGTGCCAAGCACCCTGATGTCCATCAGTTTTGTGCTGTCAAAGTAGTAATCGCCTGTCGCACGCATATCCGGTGCAGACGCCTGAATGCCGGAAAAAAAAGCAACGCCCATCGCCACGATAAAAAAAATCGACAAAAAGCGGTTCAGGCTCTTTCTGACCTCCACGCGAAATTCTTTTTTCAGTGCTTTCTTCTTCAAATGCTCCTACCTGCCATTTCTCATTCCGATTCTGCTGTCTCTTTATCTCTTACTTTTATTCTTTTCTTCCCCTGCTTTCTACCACTCAATCTGCTCTACCGGAGTTGGCTGCGGGTTCAGGTTCATATCCGAAACCTGTCCGTTTTTAATGCGGATCACGCGGTCTGCCATCGGTGTAATCGCCGTATTGTGCGTGATCACGATCACCGTCATCCCCTTCTGGCGGCACATATCCTGCAAAAGCTTCAGGATTGCTTTACCAGTCTGGTAGTCGAGCGCTCCAGTCGGCTCATCGCAAAGCAGCAGCTTTGGATTCTTCGCAAGCGCACGCGCAATCGACACTCTCTGCTGCTCACCGCCGGAAAGCTGCGCCGGAAAGTTTCCCATTCGCTCTCCAAGGCCTACCTCTTTTAACACTGTTTTCGAATCAAGAGGATTTTTGCAGATCTGAAGTGCAAGCTCAACATTTTCCAGCGCCGTCAGGTTTGGAATCAAATTGTAAAACTGAAATACAAACCCGATATCATCCCTGCGGTATCCGGTCAGTTTTCGCTGGCTGTATTTTGCGATATTCTTTCCATCGACAAACACATGCCCGCTGCTCGCTGTGTCCATGCCGCCAAGAATATTCAAAACAGTAGTCTTTCCGGCGCCGCTCGGCCCGACAATAACGACAAATTCTCCTTTTTTTACCTCAAAATTGATTCCGTCAACCGCGCGGATCTCAACTTCTCCCATCTTGTATACTTTTGTGACCTGCTCCAGCTTCACATACGCTTCCTGCATGGCATCTGCTCCTTCTGTTCTTACTTTTGTATCTTCTTTTATGTCTTATATGTTATGTATTTCCTGATTATTGTCTGTCTTAATTTTTTCTGACGCTTTATCTCATTTGCTTTTTTGCAGATTTGTTGTCACTGCATTTCATTATAGCAATTCTGCAAAATAATGCATCCCCTCCGATCTGTCAGAGCGTGAAATACTGCGTCAGAAATCTTTGCCGTGCGTCACCTCATACTTTTGAAACATTTTTATGTGCTCTTACCATTATGTTTGTCGTCCGCTTCAATTTTATTTTACTAACCCGATTATGCTCACGCAACCATTTTATAAAAGTTTTAGAAAAATGCTTATCTGCAGGCTCCAGAGCGCGTTTGAAAAAGGAGCGGTGCTTCTGGCAGCCGCTCCTGATATTTTTTTCCTGTGTTTTATTCTTATTTCCGATCCTCCAGCGCCACATACGGCATGTGATGCCCCACATACTTGTACGCCGGACGGATGATCTTTCCTTCGTTTACCAATTCCTCGATCCGGTGTGCTGACCAGCCTGCAATACGGGAAATTGCAAAGATCGGGGTGTAAAGCTGTTTCGGGATTCCAAGCATCGAATACACAAATCCACTGTAAAAATCGACATTGCAGCAAATCGGCTTATGCAGCTTTTTGCGGCTCGTCAGCAGTTCGGAAGCGATCCGCTCCACTCTCGCATAGAATGCAAACTCATCGGTGAGCCCCTTTTCCTCGGAAAGGCTTCTCGCATACTCCTTCAGGATGACAGCTCGAGGATCGGACAGTGTATAGACCGCATGTCCCATACCATAGATCAGTCCGCTGCGGTCAAACGCCTCTTTGTTGATGATCTTTGTCAGGTAATCGCAGATCTCATCCTCGCTCTCCCAGTTATGCACATGTTCCTTGATATCGGAAAACATATTCTCTACTTTCAGGTTTGCACCGCCGTGCTTCGGCCCTTTCAGAGAACCGAGCGATGCAGCGATCGCAGAATACGTATCTGTACCGGTAGAGGAAACGACGTGAGTCGTAAAGGTCGAGTTATTTCCACCGCCGTGCTCCGCATGAATGACAAGCGCGATATCGAGTACCCTTGCCTCCAGCTCCGTATACTGCCCGTCGCTTCGCAGAATCCGCAGAATATTTTCTGCTGTCGAAAGTTCCGGATCCGGATAACGGATCACAAGGCTCTGATCATTATGGTAATGCTGGTAGGCATGGTACGCATAGACAGAAATCAGCGGCATCGTCGCGATCAGGGAAAGTGCCTGACGCAGAACATTTGGAATGGAAATATCGTCTGCATTGTCATCATAGGAATATAACGTCAGCACACTTCGCTGCAGCGCATTCATGATATCCATGCTCGGCGCTTTCATGATCACGTCCCGCACGAATTTGTTCGGCAGCTCACGATACTGGCTTAGGATCTCAATAAACTCCTGAAGCTGTGTCTTATTCGGCAAAGCACCGAACAAAAGGAGGTAAGTAATCTCTTCGTAATTGAACTTTCTCGTTGCAAATCCGTTTTTCAGATCCATGACATTATATCCCTGGAAATACAGTTCACCAGGACATGGCACCTTTTCGCCGTGCACCGTCTTAAATGCCACGACATCGGAGATCTCGGTCAGACCGGTCAGGACACCTTTTCCGTCTGATTCACGCAGTCCGCGCTTTACATCGTATTCCTGATACAGATTCAGGTCGAGCGCACCGGAAATCATACAGTATTTTACCAGCTGTCCCAGTCTCTCATCCCTTGTTTTTCTATCCGTTTCACTACGTAACATTGTATACTCCTCCCTTTTCTGTCACATCAGCCAGACAAAGCTTTATATGACGAACCGTTCCATCTCTGATGAAGCAGCCCTTTTATTCTATTCCCATTTTTTTCAAAAGAAACAGAACGTTCTGGCTTTCGATCTGGCTGAACACGCTGTCGCTGAAATCATCCGGCTCCACCGTGCCCTGATACCAGGACTGCCCGTCAAAATAGTTTTGTACTGACTGTGAGGAAAACTTTCTTCCATGTCTTGCATATATTTCATTGATCGCCATCTGCAGTTCTTCATAGCTCATTCCATCCACATCGCTGTCTGTCAAAAGTCGTTCAGAACTCTGCGGCAGAATGTAGGAACCGCTCTGTGCCTGGGTCTGCTTAGTTGGATCCTCGACTGCCTCGGTCTGCTTTTCTGTTATTTTTTCCGTCTGCTTTTCGGATGCCCTTGTGGTCTGTTTTTCTGTCACCCGTTCCGCCTTTTTCTCTGTCGCCGCATTTTGATCCTTTGGAGTTTCGGCCGCGGCTGTCTGCTTCGTGGTCCCGCTTTGCGCCTGTCCGTCTTCATCCAGAATTGTGATTACGCTGTCTCCACCGCTGTCTTCTCCTGCAGTCGTTTTCACTGTCTCGGTCTGTGCAACCTGTACATTTCCTCCGTCTTGCGCATTACGTTTTCCGCTTCGCCCTTTCATCCAGAACAGGCCAAGCGCGACGAGTGCCACAATCAGAATCGCTATCAATCCGAGCAACAGATACTGCACCGGCGTAATCCTGCGTTCGTTCTCCTCTGGAAGCTCCCGGTTCCATGACTCCTCCCAGCTGCCCTGCAGCCGTTCCTGCTGGTAACGTGTGCGGCGTTCTCCGGTATCCTGCGGCATGCGGCGCTGCTGCTCTCCGGCGCCTGGCTGGCGACGTGTATTTTCTGCACCCCTCCGTGGCTGAGCATTCTGCACCGGTGTTCGCCGACTTCCCGCATCGCCGACTCCAGACGGACGGCGTGTATTTTCTGCATCCCTCCGTGGCTGAGCACTCTGCACCGGTGTTCGCCGACTTCCCGCATCGCCGACTCCAGACGGGTGGCATGCATTTTCTGCACCCCTCCGTGGCTGAGCACTCTGCACCGGTGTTCGCCGACTTCCCGCATCGCCGAC
>ERZ827108.2111-NODE-2111-length-22180-cov-4.546893_pt1 | contig 22180 bp, 19 predicted proteins | sample MGYA00519921_ERZ827108 | MGnify/ENA primary metagenome ERZ827108 (study PRJEB31778, sample SAMEA3449258) | human gut metagenome | biome: human gut; feature: human-associated habitat; material: faeces | place: United Kingdom | collected 2010/2012 ... | reverse complement strand
AATATGACCGAAATCTGCGACCCCTGCGTTAACATTTTTTGTGGGATGGGGTCTATATCTCAACACATATTTCCAGGCATAGAGGGTCTGCCGACGCAAAGTCGACACACCTTATTCCTTGGTTAATCTATTTCAAATCAATCAGCAGTGCCAGGGCCACTACCGCCACCACCTACACCAGACTGAGTGTAACGGAATACTGCGTAAAGCGTAGCATCTTTATCCGTCTCGAAAACATCCAACGGCTGCAGATCACCCTCATAAGCATTGGCGTTCTTATCAAGTACCCTTACATCTTTGTCGGAGGTGTACCATCCATCAAAAGCATAATCGGCATTCGCGGGGATTGTGACTTTAGGAAGCTCGAAAGATGCCTTCTCACCTTTCTTTACTTTGAGAGTCATTGATTCTGCTGTACCTTTGCCAGCTGTATCGAAGCTGAGGGTGATGGTCTGCATTGTGGACTCCCACTGTGCATAGAGGGTAACGGATGCGTTCTGACCTGCGACGCCGTTGATGGTCAAGTCAGCGCCGGCCGCGTATGCGGTGCCTTTGCCGTCAGCCTGGGTGTTCCAGCCCTTGAACTCGTAGTCCGTACGGGTGAATGTGCAGGCGGGAATCTGGAATACCTGAGAAGTGGCAGCGATGTTGCTGAACTCGGCAGCTTCCATCACGCCCTCGCCGCCGTTGGCGTCGAAGTTCAGAGTATAGGAATACTTGTCGGCATCCGGACGGGGATCCTCACCGGGATCCTTCTCGTCGCCATTGACGGGAACGAAGTCATCGGTGGTCACGTCATACTTGATGCCGCCCAGTACCGGCTGGGGATCATCGGGATTCGGCGTGAAACCACCGTTGCCGTCGGTGAAGACGAACGTATAGCGGTAGCGGGTACCCTGCTCCCAGCTGATCTTGACGGGAACGGCCATGTCGCCACTGTAGAGAGACACACCCTCTGCGTTGGTCAGCTCCACGTTGATCAGGAAGTAAGCGCCGTTGAAACCGTCATTGTCCTTGTCGGTCGCAGCGCCACGGGGAACCCATGCATCCTGCGTCTGGGGCAGCAGCAGCAGCGAGCCGTCGGCACCACCCTGGTGGTTTACGCTGGTCAGCTCGGCTGTCTTGTTGGTCAGTACCTTCTTTCCGAAGGATGTGGTGTAGGAAACGAGGCTACCGTTCAGATCCCATTTGCCGGCACCCTTCTTGATGACTTCCTCGTTGTCGTTGGCAACATCGGTGTGGTTCTCGTAATTCTCGGTCGTGCTTTCGCCACCGTAGGTAAACGTACCCTGGTTGTTCAGGTGACCGATGGCAACCGAGTTAACGGCTACGTTGTAGGTAGTGGCCTCGGTGCGCGCGCTGAACACGATCTGCGACAGAGCGTGACGGAAGTTCAGCTTGACGTTGCCGTTGGCGCGGCTCTGGTTCATGGCTACGCCGTACAGCAGGTCGAGCTGGTCGGCTGCCGCAGCCTTAGGAGCGAAGTTCACGAACTGTGCTTTGTTCTGCTGCGCATCGAAGGCGTAAGTAGCGTCATCATTTGCCCATGCGTGGAAGTCCAGGGCCTTGTCCTCCGGCCACCAGCGCTCGGGATTCGTGGTGTAGATGGTGCTTGCGCCGTTGCGCTTTGCCAGGTCTCCCTCGAAATAGAAGCCGTTCTCACCGTTGAACTGGGCGGATACGCGGAATTCGCCCGGCATGTTAGTGTTGCAGTAGGACTGCGCTGCACGCGAAGTCGCGCCGTTGGTTACGGCAAAACCGATCGCGTTCGAGTCGACGGGTGCCTGTACCAGGTCGTCGCTGGAGCATGCCGTCAGAACCAGGGCCGACGCTGCTGCTCCGAAAATCAAACTCTTTCTCATTGAAAAGTGTCTTTAATTGTTAGTAATAATTGTTAAATCTCGTTGTTCTTGTTTATCAGGACATCTCCTGTATCCGGTGATCAAGGCCGACAAGTCACGGCCTTGATTGCGCCTTGATGTCAGATTATTATGTCGTTGTTTATTTCAATCCAGTCATCCACTCCGGGGACGTAGCCTCCGGGGTCAGTCGGAACCGGCGGTATGTCAAGTCCGTCGATTATCAGATGAACCCTGCGCTTGTTCGGGGCCGAATGCACCTGCGACGTCACATCGAACGCCTTGTCGTTCGTTCCGAACACCAACGCCCGTCCATCCTTGGTGAGCAGATATAGCATCATCTTGTGCGGATCGGCATTTTCCTCATGGTGTCCGAAGGTGATGAACCTGCCGACGATATTGCCGGTCTTGGTGTCCACCTGCGCGTCGAAGGGGTGCGTGACGCACTGCCTGTCGAGTTCCTCGTCGAAGAGCCTCAATGCCGGAGACATTCCGGACAGCGACGCCGACATGCGGCTCACCACGTCGAGGTTCTTGACGTGACGGATCTCATAGGTATATATACACGTCAGCTCATGCGGGAACAACGTTATGACATACTCGGTCGTAACGGGAGGCCGTCCTATCCATTCATCCTTCTCCGATTCCGGCACGCAGATGTATGAGATCCCGAGCTCGCTTACCTCCACGTCCACCGCGTTGCATCCCCACATCATGTCGGGACAGATCACCACCGGCTCGTTCTCGGTTCCCTCGGCGCGCAGCTTCCAGTCGCTCTCGGCCTTGGTCTGCACCCCCATCGGTTCCAGCATGCTTCCCCGGCGGGTGAACGCTGTATGCGTCGCTATGTCGTCGACTCCGCTGAAAAGCACGCCGGAGGTGTCGCTGTTGTAGCACAGCAGACGGTAACGGCCCAGTGGAACCTCGATCTCTCCGCCGCCGTCACGCCCCATGAAATTGAAGCGTATCGGCTCACGTCCCGGCTCCTCCGGGTAGAAGAACACCGACATTCCGGCCGGATAGGCGTCGGGGGCGTCGCGCCAGTCGAACTCAAGCCTGAGCTTGGCGTAATGCTCATGATGGTAACACAGTTCCTTATGCTCGCAGGAGCAAAGCAGCGGCAACATGGCCAACACAGCCAGCAAACACCTGAACATATATGGTCTGTTCCGTTTCATCGCTTTCCTCCTTTCCTTCCTGCGGCATTGTTGAACCTGATCCTGAACGGCTTGTTCCTCAGCGTGGGCAGCTTGCTCACAACGAATTCGCACATCGATTTTTCGCTGACGGGCATCGGAGGGAACACATCGTATCTCAACGTGCATACGAAACGGTCGTGCAGCATTACATCGAATGTGATTGTATCTGCATTCATCGTCTGCCTCCTTTCTTCTCCTTATTATAATTACCGCGTCCCACAAGCCAGACGAGCGAGATCTCCGCCTTGGTCGGCCCGAACCAGTGGCGGTGCCTGGTTGCCTGCCATACGTAGTGCGTGTCCACAGGTATGTATTCATGGTAGATCCCACCCCAATAGCCGATTCCCACCGTGAAGTCGATGTTTAGCCTGTAGCCTATGGGGAGCGAGTAGCCGTATTCCACTCCGCCCGCCTGGTTCATCCTGTCCCAGAGGGTGCCTCCCGGCTTGCCGCCCAGGTATCCGCGTCCTCCGGTCTCGAAATCGTAGGTGAAGATCTGCCCGTAGACACCCAGGTGGTGTCCCGTCAGCGGTTTCCTCCTGGCCGCCTTGCCGAACCACCAGCGCAAGGCCATGTCGCCGCCGTAGGCGCGCCAGTACCAATGGCTGCGGTCACGTTTCCACCATCCGTACATCCAGTTGGCCATCACTGACAGATTCTTGCCGAGATAGAACTCCACGCCGATATTCGGCAGCAGCAATGCGTCATATATCATATTGGTGCGAATATCCATGTAGAACGGCTTATCGGGACCCGGCAGCGGCAGATAGGTCATCGCGGGGCGCAGCAGGTCAAGATCGCTCCTGAGCGGCGTGACATCGAGACCCGGACCAGGCCAGGGCAAAGGCTTGATGAACGCGGGATTCAGTTCCCTGGTGTACCACAGATACATACGCGAGGCCCGCAGCCAGGGGAACAGATGCTTGTACATATAGGCGTACGGCACTCCGCCACGCAGATGCTTTATGCGGGTCAGCGGGTCCCCCTTCGATGTATCTCCCTTGCGGACGTCATCGGCTATGATACGCAGCATCACAAGCGTCTCTTCCTTATAAGGCACATTCGGATCCTCCCTGACCATCTCGATCAGTCCGTTCCAGTCGCGGCCCAGGAAACTGGTGGTCTTCAACGAGTCGGGCAATTCGCCGTAGCGTGAGAGATAGTCGAACAGGACGCCGGCGCGGCGCTCGGACAGCCACTGGTTGAACTTCACGCTTCCCTCGGGCGACGCGCCGCCGACAACCATGACTTTCCGCAACCTGTAGACGGAGTCCATGTAATCCGTCTGCAGGCTGTTGGAGATCCTGTCGAGCGCAGCCTGGTTTCCACGTAGCGAAGGAACAAGGTCTATCTTGCTCTGCCGGAAATATATCTTCACGGAGTCGCGGATTTCATCCACGCTCTGAGCCGACATGGTGCCGCAGCAGACCAACAATGCGATCAGAACCCATTTCCTCATGTTATTGAAGTCGTTACTCTTGTTTATTATATTGTTATGAATGTCCTTGTTTACTTTCAGCAAAATCTGCGGATCCAAAAGTAAGTTAAAACAATTCTTTCTCTCCTAACCGTCCATTTCTTCTTAAGAAACGGACAGTAGGTTATATCGGGCTGACAGACAATGATATATATAGCAAGCAATCCGCTGGCACCAGCGGATTGCTTTCGGACATAATTACGAAAAGAGGAGCCTTGATGAGCGGTATATGCCTTATTGATGGCTTTGATTCATTATTTTAAATTTTATATGGATATCTTAACATCCGGCTGCCGGATATTGCCCGGAATCATTAATGTGCTTAAAGTCAAAGTCATATTAGACAATAAACTATTTAACGTTTCTTTGCGGCTGATTCCTGGAATGTATTGGAATGAAAATTTACTGCCGAAAAGTTTGATATACGTTAAAAATTTATTAACTTTGCAATCCGAATCCGTTTCTTAAGAAGAAACGGACTTTTTTGTTTCAGGCAGTTCCCTCACAACTCACTGACCACCAGCTCATTTGCCTTATCGATTATAGAAGAGTCAATTGACGCCAGGTAGATCTGTGTAGTGGAGACGGAATCATGTCCCAAGGCGTCCGAGATGACGTTTACGGGCACATTCTTGGTCTTGGCGATCGTGGCCCATGTGTGTCGGGTGACGTATGTGGTCAGCGGGACTGTCAGATTTATCTTTTCCGCTATCACTTTCAGGCTTTTGTTCACACGGTGCAGCGTAGTTTCATACTGTCTGCGCTCGTTCTTGCCCGGAGCGGTGATGATTGGCAGCAGATATACGCCTTCCGCAGGGTGACGGGCCGTAAGTTCCTCGATCTGCCTGATGACCTTGACATGGAGCAGCTGTCCAGTCTTGTGGCGCCGGTATGTCAGTACCCCGTTCTGTATGTCCGATTTCTTCAGGAACGCGGCATCGATAAACGACATCCCCCTGCACAGGAACAGAAAGATGAACACGTCGCGGGCAAACTCCAGTCCCGGGTCGCCGGACAGGTCAAGTCTTTTGATGCGCTTGATGTCATTGACTGTTATGGCTCGCTTCAGCGTCTTCTCGGTTCCTGTGAACACCGTTCGGAACGGCTTGCGGTCGACGGCCATTCCCTCACGGACAGCACGGTTGTATACGGCCCGCAGGATGCGCAGGTAGAAGGAGGTGGAATTCGGCACAAGGCCGGCGTTGTGCAGATAGGCCTGATAGTCCTCCATCATGACGTGGTCAACTGAACCGATCCGGATATCCTTGTAATTCCTGAATCGCTTGAAGCTCCCCAGAGTCGCCTGGTAGTTCTTGGCGGTTCCGATATGTCCAAGCTGCCTAAGCCTGATTATAACATCCTTCATGAAATCGAAAAACGTCCTGCCCTGGCTGTCTGCGACAGCGGGTGGACCGGGAATGTGTGTTCTTACATGTACCATGATACAATATTATCCTTGATGTATGTCTTTTCTGCAAAATTTCACAAATTTTTTCATTAATCCAATCCAAAGAGTTATATTTGTACCGGATTATATGCGAGCACAAACATTCACACATATTTGATTACGTTTTTCGTCTATGGGACCTACACCATGAACACTCTAAAGCCATCAGACCATGAATAAGATCATCACCGAGATCACGCCGCTGTCCGAGAAGGATTTCTTCTATCTTGTTGACCGCACCAAAGACACCTTTACCTTCCCTATCCACCGTCATGACGAGTATGAGCTGAACTTTGTGGAGAACTGCAAGGGCGCCATACGCATAGTCGGCGACTCCATCGAGACCCTCGGAGACTTCGACCTGTGCCTGATAGGGCACGGCATCGAGCACGCCTGGCAGCAGGGTGAATGCCAATCGTCCAAAATCAGGGAAATAACCATCCAGTTCGGATCCGATACGTTAGGCTCAGTGATGCTGAACAAGAACCAGATGGCATCCATCAGGATTCTGCTGGAAGAAAGTTCCAAAGGAATATCCTTCGGCATGAAGACCATCATGAAAGTGTACAACCGCCTGGAGAAACTGATCAACGCGTCCTCTGGCTTCTATCAGATGATCGAGTTCCTGAGCCTGCTCTATGAGCTGTCGATCGACGATGACCGCCGCAACCTGGCCAGTTCGTCGTTTGCCAACGCCCATCCGGCAAGCGACTCACGATGCGTCCAGAAGGTTCAGGACTACATCTACGACCATTACAAGGAGGACATACGTCTCGATGTCCTGGCGCAGATAGCCGGAATGACGCCTACTTCCTTCTCCCGCTTCTTCAAGCTGCGGACCGGGAGGTCGCTGTCCGACTACATCACGGAGATTCGTCTGGGCCACGCCACCCGCGCCCTGATGGACAGCGCCACATCCATCGCCGAGATCTGCTACGAATGCGGCTTCAACAACATCAGCAACTTCAACCGTATTTTCAAGAAGAAGAAGTCGTGTACCCCCAAGGAGTTCAGGGAATACTATCAGCGCCACCAGGTGATAATATAATTAAGGAGTATAAGACTTCTAAGACTTATAATTTGCATAGTGCGTCCGGCTGACCATCCCCGTCAGCCGGACGCACTTGCCTATGCGCGGCCTTGAAACCCCTGGCTTTCTTAAAAATCCGCATAGAAACGTCAACATTTTACAATTTTAACAAAATAGTATTATAAGCCGACAAGATTTTATTAAAAATTTATTAATCCACGATGTAATTTTGCAACGTCGTTAACCGAAGCCATTCAGACAACATTGGATAGAAAAAACACTAATAAACTAACAAACAACTTAAAATCAGTATCAATGGAAAAGAATCTTATTGATCGTATCAAGGCTCGATTCCTCCGGATAGCCGCATTGGCGCTATGCGTGGTCACGGAAGTCGGCGTCGCGTCGGCCGAGCCTGTCGCCGTCAAGGGTACGGTAACGTCGGCCTCCGATGGCGAACCTCTGATCGGAGTGACCGTCCAGGTCAAAGGCACCACAACAGGAACCTCCACCGACATCGACGGCAACTACACCATCAAAGTGGAGATGGGTACCAGCCTGACCTTCTCCTATGTGGGCATGCAGGCCCGCACAATCAAGGTGACCTCCGACCGTCTTGACGTGGCGCTTGTGGAGGATACCGGCACCCTCGAAGAGCTGATGGTCGTTGGTTACGGCGTGCAGAAGAAGAAACTCGTGACCGGAGCCACCTCGCAGATCGAGGGTGACGACATAGCCAAGATGAACACCACCAGCCCGCTGCAGGCCATGCAGGGCCAGATAGCCGGTGTGAACATCGCCTCCGACTCCGGCCAGCCAGGCTCCGAGATGAAGGTGACAATCCGTGGCCTCGGAACCATCGGCAACGGCTCGCCCCTCTACCTGATCGACGGTGTGGGCGGCGACATCTCCACACTGAATCCCGCTGACATCGAAAGCATCGATGTGCTTAAGGACGCAGCCTCGGCGGACATCTACGGCGCGCAGGCGGCCAACGGCGTGGTGCTGATCACCACCAAGCAGGGCCGCGAGGGCAAGGCCAAGGTTTCGTTCGACGGGTATTTCGGCTGGCAGACCAACGCCAAGAAGGTGAAACTCCTCAACGCCGAGCAGTACATGATGATCATGGACGAGCAGAATGTAAACGAGGGACTTCCCAAGTACGACTGGGCATCCATGAATGACATCCACAACGCCGACGGCTCCATCATCGACACCGACTGGATGGACTACATGATCCAGAAGAACGCCAAGACTCAGAGCTACACCATCGGCGTGACCGGCGGCAGCAAGACATCGACCTACGCCCTCTCCCCCTGAACCAGGAGGGTATCGTCGGCGGTCCTGACGTATCCAACTATTCCCGCTACAACTTTGCACCCCTGATCAACCAGAGCTGGCTCAGCAACTGCCGCTTATATTTCCAAATCCAGAACCTCGTCACCTTCACAAAGTACGACGGCATGGATCCCGAGATCGGTTACGGCACGCAGCCATGGGTTTCAGGAATCGACGTCGGTTACTATCCGCGTCCCCGCACGTTCCTGTTCGGTGTAAACCTTGGTTTCTGACATCATAATGAAAACTCAAAAGAATTCACATAAAATGAACAATCATAGATTCAACATAATAGCACTCGGACTTGCAGCCGCCTCGCTGGCCATGGTCGGCACGGGCTGCGCCGACAGTTTCCTCGACGTGGATTCCAAGACCCAGTCGAACACCGATAACTTCTACCGTACCGAGACGGACGCATGGCGTGCCCTGCTGGGATGCTACGACGGCTGGAAGCAGACCAGCTCGCACGTTACGCAGGGCTTCTACCTGGCCTCCACCATAATGAGCGACGAGACCTACGGAGCGTCGGGCAACTCCGACAACCGAGTGCCGCAGGCCTGGGACCAGTTCGACCAGGCGCAGGCAGCGTCAGAACTCACCATGTTCTCCGACGCATGGAAGTACTACTATGCCGGCGTGTACCGCTGCAACGAACTGATAACCCGTCAGGACAACATAAAGTGGGATGCCGCCTCGGGCAAGCGAGGGCTGTACATTGGGGAGGCCCGAGCGTTGCGCGCCATAATGTATTTCGATATGGTCCGCCTCTGGGGCAACATCCCCTTGTTCCTGACGCCGTCCGGCGAGAACCGCGAGCAGGCCGACCCGGCCGAGGTCTATGCCACGATCATAGATGACCTGAAGTTCGCCGCCGAGAACATTCCCGCAACCGCCAACCGTCTCCCCGATGAGACGGGGCGCATCACGAAATATGCCGCCGAGACCATGCTGGCACGCGTATATCTCTACAACACCGGCTATTACGGCAAGGAGCCCGGATTCAACGGCACCGGAACGCTGACCAAAAGCGAAGCACTCAATGGCCTGGAGGATGTGATCCGCAACGGCGGCTACGGTCTGGTGAGCGAGTTCAAGAACCTGTGGCCCGGCGCGTCGCTCGTACCGATAGCCGACAACGTGGGATGGGACACGGATAAGTCCACCTATGCCGGCGACGGCAACAGCGAGATACTGCTGGCAATGAAGTTCACCCCGACATCCAACTGGAGCGAGCCTTACGACGGCAACAAGTGGATGGAGATGATCGGAATGCGCAACCTGAACATGCCTCCCTATGGACAGGGATGGGGATTCGCCACGGTAACTCCAGCCTATATCAACAAGTTCGACGCTGACGATCCCCGTCTGACCGCATCCGTTACGGATCTGGTTGCCGAGGGCGTGGAGAACTACTCATGGAACAACCTGACCGACCCCATCAACGACTGGCGCGAATATACGGGCTACACTGTCAAGAAATACTGCCCGCTGCGTTACGGCAACAACACTACCGGTACGAATCCCTCCGGAACCGGCGACATGCAGCTGGACAACGTGCAGCAATATGTGTATATGCGCTACGCCGACGTACTGCTGATGGCCGCAGAACTTGGCTCGGCAAACGCACAGACCTACTTCGATCAGGTTCGCGCCCGTTCTGGACGTGGTTCAATCGCATTGAACCACGACAACCTGATGGAGGAGCGTGCGCGTGAGTTCGCGTTCGAGAGCATCCGCTACTGGGACCTGATGCGTCAGGCCAACGGCGGCGAAGTGACTGCGTTGGCTGACGCTGTCATCGCCTCGGGCGGAAGCGTACTGAACGGAGGTCACGCGGCAATGATAACCTACGACCGTGCGAAAATCCTGAGGACCAAAGGACTGTGCCAGATTCCCGGCGACCAGATCACCCTGTCGAACGGAGTCCTGAAGCAGAACCCCGGCTGGAACTGACAATCAACGATGTCCTAATATAAATACCCTGACCTCAGCGGAGTCGCCAACCGGCGGCTCCGCTTCTTTATATGAAACAAGCCCGGTCGCCACATGGGTGACGGCCGGGACAACAACATTAAAACAATCCCCTGTTATTTCACCTGTAGGCGGAGGATGCGCGAAGCCCAGTCGTTCTGCTTGTGGTAGTCAACAGAATGGGCTGCAGGAATCTCCAGGCCGTTGCTCATCAGATAGCGTCCGGAGAATGTCTTTCCCTCGAACGGCAGCGGCTTATTGTCGATGCGGTTCAACTCGGTAACCGTGTACATCTTGTCGGGATCAAGGCCGGCCATCGGGATGCGCGGCAGCTGCTGGCCGACGAACGTCTCGGTCTTGTACCAGTAGAAAACGCCCTCGTTCTTGTCAGGAGCCACGTACATCAGCGATGCGACACCCTTGTGATCGTAGGGAGACAGCAGACGGTAGATGTCGCCCAGCTGCACCACGGGGCGGATCTCCTTATAGGCTGTTATGGCCTGGCGGCAGAACTCCTTCTCCTCCTCGGTCATGTTCTTAGGCTGGATCTCCATACCCAGGCGGCCGGACATCGCAACGTCGGCACGGTATTTCAACGGTATGGTGCGGAACGTCTGATGGTTCGGCGTGGCGCTGATATGCGAGCCCATGGCTACGGCTGGATAGAAGTAACTGGTGCCCCACTGCATATACACACGCTGCAGGGCATCGGTGTTGTCGCTTACCCAGAACTCGTCGAACCAGGGAAGCACGCCGTAGTTGGCACGGCCGCCGCCGCTGGCGCACGCCTGGATGGTTACATCGGGATATTTGACGCGTATACGATCCATGGTCTTGGCAAAACCCTCATGGTATGCATGGTACAGATGGCTCTGCTTGTCCGCCGGAAGGTACTGCGAGCCATGGTCCATGATCGGAGCGTTGGCGTCCCACTTGATGTAATCGATCTCAGGATACTGCGTCAGCAATGTGTCGACTACATTGAACACCAGGTCCTGGACTTTCGGATTCGCCATATCCAGCACCATCTGCGTGCCTCCGCGTCCCTTGGTCGGCTCCCTCTTGGCTGCCTTGACCACATACTCCGGATGCTTCTCGTAAAGTTCCGAAAGGCTGTTTACCATCTCAGGCTCGATCCAGATGCCGAACTTCACTCCATGCTTCCTGGCCGAGTCCAGCAGGCCCTTGATGCCGGAAGGAAGCTTCTTGGTGTCGACAGTCCAGTCGCCCAATGATGTCGAGTCGTTGCTGCGCGGATATTTCACGCCGAACCAGCCGTCGTCCATGACAAACAGTTCGCCGCCCATCGAGGCGATATCGGCCATCATGGCGTCCATACCCTCCTGGTTGACATCGAAGTAGACGCCTTCCCAGCTGTTGAGCAGAATCTTGCGCTCCTGGGTGCCGTGTGCTATCTTCCGCTCGCGTCCCCACTTGTGGAAGTTTCGGCTGACACCGCTCAGACCCTGGTCGGAATATGTCAACGCCAGCGGCGGAGTGGTGAATGTCTCGCCTTTGGCAAGCCTGTACTCCGAATCGTCCGGATTGATGCCTGCGAAGAAATGATGGTAGTCACTATGGTCCGTGTCAATGCGCAGCTCATAGTTGCCGCTGTAACACAACGCGGCTCCGATTACACGGCCGTCGTTCTCACGCGGCTTGCCGTCCAGTGACAGCATCACCTCCGAGTGGGCGGTATGGGAGTTCCTGACACCATCCTTGTTCTTGATCACCTTCATTCCATGGGTGAGCGGCGCCTGCTCCAGACGTCCCTCGTTGGCCCATGCGCCGTAAAGACTCGAAAGCCATACGTCACCGTAACGGACCGGAAGATAACCGGAATCGAAGCGACGGAGGACCACCTCCCCCTTCTCGCCGTTGACTGTCTCGGTCCACGTCTCGATCACATCCTCGTTGTCGTAGGTGCGGTAGTTCAGCCTGATGTCGATGGGATAGACCTTGTCGCGCAGCGTGACGACCGTCAGAATTCCGTCAGGAAGTCGTTTGGTCTCGGTGTCGCCCACCACCAGGTCAAGCGTCATGTTGCCGTCGGCGTGGGTCAGGGCGACAGCCGCCTCGTTCTCCGGATTGACTCCGTATGCCGGGAACAGGTCCAGTGCCCGGCCGCCAGATCCTGCCAATGACGGCAGTTCGGAATCCGCCAGACGCTCGCCGTAGTACAGGAACCTCGCCTTCTTCCCCTTCTCGGCATCGATTACGAGTGATGTGCCCGGAGTGGACACATGAAGGGTCTCCGCGTAGGACAGGAACGGCAGGAACACCAACGTTCCGGCGAGTACCCCAAGATAATGGTTTCTCATGAATTAATTGAATAAGTTGATTAAGTTGTTAAATGTTTTTCCTGATGTAAAATTAATCATTATCAACCGCATGAACAAATTTATCCGACGTTATCGGAGCCGATGGCAAGCATTGGATAAAAAAGTACAACCTCCACGCACCTAAGCGCAAAAGCGGACTTGGAACCGTGCGACCGCATGCATCATATCTCTCGCTGCTGCTTGATGATACTTTTATATCCTATTATTCCAAGATGCGGATGTTTTCTTGTAAATCATTCGCTTCTTATATAATTTAGCAGATGAAAAACCACAATAACCAACCCATGATACTCGACTAAATATCGATATGAAACCAGAAAATATATCAAAGAAGTGCATCGCGACGGTCCTCGGAGTCGCGATGGTGTTCGGAGCAAGCGCAGCAGACCGCACTCCTGCCGACACGTTGAAGGAGAAACTCAGGAATACCGTGGAAGAGGGCAAGACCATGTTCGGACACCATGACGATCCGGTCTACGGCCATACATGGAAATATGAGCCCGGCCGCAGCGATATGCCGGAGGTATCGGGACGCTACCCTGCCGTTCTCAGCTGGGACCTCGGCGGCCTGGAGAACGCCGATTCGGTGAACCTGGACGGAGTTCTCTTCTCCATAATGAAGAAGAATGTAGTCGAGCAGTACAAGCGCGGAGGGATAAACACCTTCAATTGGCATGCCCGTAACCCGATCAACAACAACGACAGCTGGACAGTTACGGACAAGACCATCGTGGCACAGATGATGTGCAACCCCGAGGGTTACCGCAAGCAACTGAAGCGACTTGCCGATTTCTTCAACTCGCTGCGCGATGAGGACGGCGATATGATTCCGGTGATTTTCCGTCCCTGGCACGAGCATACAGGCGGCTGGTTCTTCTGGGGAACCCCCAACACCAGCAAAGAGGAATACAGGTTCCTGTGGAAGGAGATGAGGAATGTATTCGACAGGGAGGGGGTCGACAATGTGGTATGGGCATACTCCCCCGACCGCGTGGAAGATGAGGCGCAGTATCTGGACCGCTATCCCGGCGACGATTATGTGGACATAACCGGAATCGACATCTATCACTTCGATGACGAGAAGGGAACCGACACCTATAACCAGACCGTCGACAATGACCTGGCGATAGTAGAGAAGGTGGCACGCGAGCACGGCAAGATTACCGCGTTCACAGAAACCGGACTGGAGTCCATCACGATTCCCGGCTGGTATCCTGAGATCCTCCTGCCTCTGCTCAAGAGGCATCAGATGGCATATGTAGTGGTATGGCGCAATGCCCATGACAATCCCAGGCACTACTATATTCCATTCAAGGGACATCCTGCCGAGAAGGCCTTCAAGGAATTCCTGGCAGACCCGTCGATCATCACCATAAGCAATAGTTGATACCGCAATAAGTTAGGAAATTACAAGATATACTCAAGATATGGATAATTTCGAAAGACGCTGGTGGAGGCGCAGTACGAATCACTCCTGAAGCGCAAGAACATCCGGATCGAAGGCAACGGCATCTTCGAGCGTTACCAATATCCGGTAGTCACGGCCGAGACAATCCCTCCCTATTGGAAGTACGACTACAACCGCGAGACCAACCCCTACTTCATGGAGCGCATCGGTGTGAACTCAACCCTCAACTCCGGAGCGATCAAGTACAATGGCAAATATGTCATAGTAGTCAGGGTGGAGGGTTACGACCGCAAGTCATTCTTCGCAGTAGCCGAAAGCGATAACGGAATCGACGGCTTCCGTTTCTGGGAACGTCCGATAACAATGCCGGAGACTGAAGATCCCGCCACCAACGTCTATGACATGCGCCTGACCCGCCATGAGGACGGATGGATATACGGTCTGTTCTGCGTGGAGCGTCATGACGACAGATTCCCCGGCGACCTGTCGGCGGCTACAGCCGCCTGCGGCATAGCGCGCACCAGGGACCTGATGAACTGGGAACGTCTTCCGGACCTGAAGTCAAAGAGCCAGCAGCGCAATGTGGTGCTTCATCCTGAGTTCGTAGACTGCAAATACATGCTCTATACCCGACCGCAGGATGGTTTCATCGACATAGGCAGCGGAGGCGGCATCGGCTGCGCATTGGTGGACGATGTCACCAACGCAGAAGTCAAGGAGGAGACGATAGTGGAGGAACGTCTCTACCATACCATCAAGGAAGTGAAGAACGGCGAGGGTCCCGCGCCCATCAAGACTCCTCAGGGATGGCTGCATCTGGCCCACGGCGTACGCGCCACTGCCGACGGCCTACGGTATGTGCTGTATATGTACATGACATCACTGGAGCGGCCTTGGGAGAAAATCGCATCGCCCGGTGGATATCTGATGGCTCCAGCCGGCGCGGAATATGCAGGCGATGTGATGAACGTGCTGTTCAGCAACGGCTGGATCGTTGACGACGACAACCGTGTGTTCATATATTACGCATCGAGCGACACACGCATGCATGTGGCCACCTCCACGGTGGAGCGTCTGGTGGACTACTGCCTCAACACTCCTGAGGACAGTCTCGCGACCGCCAAATCCGTGGAAGCGATAAACCGTCTGATCGACAGGAACCTCCCTCTTATCAACGTCTGAGCCTGACACAGTTAACCTCTGATACCATCTGAATGGCGAAACTTAGTTAAAAAATCTGGTATGGATTCGGCGACATGGCTTCCTCCATGTTCTGGAAAGTCTTCAGCTACTACCTCCCGTTCTTCTATTCAAACGTGTTCGGTCTGCGGCTCACCGACGCCGCCGTGCTGGTGCTGGTGACCCGTGTCTGGGACGCCGTCTCCGACCCGATGATGGGAATCATAGCCGACCGCACCCATACCAGGTGGGGCAAATACCGCCCCTACCTGCTGTGGATGGCGGCTCCGTTCTCGATATGCGGAATCCTTCTGTTCCTTACTCCCGATTGGGGATATGCGGCCAAACTCGTATGGGCATATGTAACCTATATACTGATGATGTCGGTCTACACAGGAATCAACGTCCCTTACGGCGCCATGTTAGGTGTGCTGAGCGACAGTCCGAAGGAGAAGACCGTGTTCTCAGCGTTCAGGATGTTCTTCGCCTATGGCGGCTCGTTCATTGCGCTGGCGGTATGGGAACCTCTGTGCAATCTGTTCGGTAACGCCGGGATGTCATTGCAGGGTTCGTGGCAATTGAGCATGACAGTGATCGCAGCCGCCTGCTTCGTGCTGTTCCTGTGCTGTTTCTTCCTGACCCGAGAGCACATCAGGAACGTATCGAGCGTAAGCATCGGCAAGGATTTCAAATCCCTGCTGTCCAACGCGCCTTGGTGGCTGCTGATCGGAGCGGCATTGTGCTTCAACCTGTTCAACACCGTCAGGGGCGCTGTCGTGGCGTATTTCTTCGCCGATGTCATCGGGCCGGACGCCAGCCTCGGTCTGTTCGGGCTCTCGCTGTTGTTCTACTCCGGCCTGTTCCTGAGTGTAGGCGAGGTGGCCAACATGATCGGCGTCGGACTTTGCGTCCCGATCTCCACGGCACTCGGGAAGAAACGGACCTTTATCCTGGTCAACATCCTTCTCTTCATCCTGAGCGTGACGTTCTTCTGGATGCCAGTCTCCCCTTCCGGCTATTGGCTGATGCTGCCGCTCTAGGTGCTGATCTCCATCCTGACCGGAATCATGTCGCCACTTGTATGGTCCATGTACGCTGATGTATCCGATTACTCGGAACTCAAGAACTCCACAGCCTCGACAGGTCTGATTTTCTCATCCTCGTCTATGTCCCAGAAGTTCGGAGGCGCATTCGGAGGCGCGGCAGTATTGTGGCTCCTGGATGCCTGCGGCTACATAACCCGTGCGGCCGACAATGCCGGCGCGGTGATCGCGCAACCGCAGGAAGCCATAACCTGCCTCTGGATGCTGATGAGCTTCATACCGGCCTGCGTGGCCATCCTGGCAGTAATCATAATGTGGTTCTGTCCCCTCGCCACCGAGCGGATGGATGACATTGTACGGCAGCTTCGCCAGCGTCGCCGAGGCGTTACAGGCGCGGAATAGGCCATGCTGTCAGTCAAGGAAGGCGAGATGACCGATTATGCAAACACTACTGATTGACATTATGGTTAAAGAACAATTCCGCAGTGAACTTCACCGCAATCTGACAGACAATATATTATCTTACTGGTCGGAAAAGATGACGGATCCACGCGGCGGCTTCTACGGCCGCCGCGACGGACTCGACCGTCTACATGCCGAAGCTCCCAAAGGAGCCATACTCAACGCCCGTATCCTTTGGTCGTTCTCTGCGGCCTACCGCTATACACACGACAAGGAATATGCGGCTCTGGCCTTGCGTGCCCGCGACTATATAGTGGAGCATTTCATCGACAAGGAATTCGGTGGCGTCTACTGGTCGGTGGATGCCTATGGCCAGCCCTTGGACACCAAGAAACAGTTCTATGCGATCGCCTTCACCATCTACGGACTTTCGGAGCATTACCGTGCCACCGGAGATGTTGTCTCACTGGACCTTGCCAAGGAACTGTTCCATGTGATTGAAACGCACAGCCGGGACCGTGAGCGTGGCGGATATGTCGAGGCCGCCAACCGCGACTGGAGTCCAATCGGAGACATGCGTCTCAGTGACAAGGATGAGAACGCTTCCAAGACAATGAACACTCATCTGCATATCCTGGAGGCGTACACCTCGCTGCTGAGGGGCTGGGACAATCAGGAACTATGCGATGCCCAGCGTGAACTGACAGGCATTTTCCTGGATAAGATTCTGGAGAGGGAAAACAATCACTTGGGACTGTTCTTTGATGATGACTGGCATCGCGAAGACGGCGTTATCTCCTACGGTCATGACATCGAGGCTTCGTGGCTGCTCTATGAAGCCGCCGAGGTCCTTGGTAATCCGGAGATTTTCTCGCAAGTCAAGTAAGCCACGCGCAGAATAGCCATAGCCGCCCTGCACGGACGTTGTCATGACGGGTCCATGGTATACGAGAGGTGTGCCGACGGAACCTACGACAACGACAAACACTGGTGGGTGCAGGCTGAGTCGGTAGTCGGAATGCTGTACCTCTGGAAGCATCATGATATGCCGGATATGATGGACAAGGCGATGGAGACCTGGAATTATATCAAGGAGAACCTTGTAGACAACGAGAACGGCGAATGGTACTGGCGCAGGAAGGCTGACGGCGACATCGACCGCGTGGACAACAAGGCCGGTTTTTGGAAATGTCCATATCACAATTCCAGAATGCATCTGGAAGCCTTATCACTCTTAGACTTCGTTCCCAAACACTAACCTTGAGAATTGTCAGATGTTGGATGGCATCGGCGGCATCGCCGATGCCTTTCTTTTACCGTTGACTCATGAACATTTCTTTGTTTTCGGAGGTTAAAGTATTAAACATTTACTTAACCGTCGCGTACTGAATGCACGGTTATGTTAAAAGAGCAAACAAGGATTATGGAAAACAAGAAGAGATTTTACCTGGTAAGCTTCGGCAACAGCAGCGTCTACCGGGTCGCGTACAATGAAGAGGATGGCGAGAACCATCGCAGCCATGAGCCGTTCGCCAAGATTGAGAAAGAACTGAACGATTATCTGAAACAAGAGTTTCCGGATAAGACATTCACTTATTTCACATCACCCAAGATTACCGAAATTTCCGATGATGAGGATGGGAAATACCAGGAATATCAGGAACTAGACGCCAAGGCTGTGGAGGATATCAAGCATGTGTTGAAACGCGAGATCGAGGATATGGAGGCTGTCAAGGAGTCAAACTCCAACGCGAAGTTCTCCAATGTGGATAAGTGAAGTAATGTGATGATATGAGATTCGATATAATCGAAAAGATAAAATCCCCGGCGGATATAAAAGCCATGTCGCTTGAGGAACTGCAACAGGCGGCGTCGCAGATGCGCGACGCCGTTCTGTTCCGTACATCACGGTACTCTGGCCATGTGGGACCCAATCTGGGCGACATCGAGGCTGTGATAGCGATGCATTACGTATTCGATGCTCCTGAAGACAAGCTGGTGCTGGACGTGTCGCACCAGGACTTTCCGCACAAGATGATAACAGGCCGTGTCAACGGGTTCATCAATCCCGATGACTTCGCCAAAGTAGGCGAATACACCGATCCAACCGAGAGTCCTGAATATGACATATTCTATGCCGGCCACACCTCCCCCAGCATAAGCCTCTGCACCGGCCTGGCCCAGGCACGCGACATAAAGCGCGAGAAGTACAATGTGGTGGCATTCATCGGCGACGGTGCCCTGTCGGGCGGAGAGGCTTTCGAGGGCCTGAACGTGGCCGGCGGGATGAAGACAAACCTCATAGTCATTGTCAATGACAATCAGATGGCCATAGCCGAGAACCATGGCGGAATCTACGACAACCTACGCGAACTGCGGGAGACCAACGGCACCGCCTCATGCAACCTGTTCCGCGCATTCGGGTTCGACTACATCTATGTGGCCGAAGGCAATGACCTGGAGAAAGTGATCGAGGCATACAGGAGGGCCAAGGATTCCGACCATCCTGTTGTGGTGCATGTCAACACCCAGAAGGGCGAAGGATATGTCCCCGCCGAACGCGACCGAGAGCATTTCCACTGGTCCGTGCCCTTTGACCTTGCTACAGGAGATCCCAAGGTATTCGCTCCGGAACCCAATTACGACAGCATCCTCCGCGACTTCATCATGGAGAAGCACCAGACAGAACCTAAACTGCTGGTCGTGTCGTCGGCGACACCCGACAGTTTCGGACTGACGCCCCGGTTGCGGAATGACCTAGGCGAGCATTTCCTTGACACCAACATAGCCGAGCAGACTGCAGTAGCGGTCATGGCCGGAGCGGCCCGCAATGGCGCCAAGGTGATATATCCCGTCATCTCATCGTTCCTGCAGCGGGCCTACGACCAGCTGATGGAGGACTGGGCAATGGACGATAGCCCTGCCCTGATGGCTGTGGGCGCCACAGGTGTCAGAGGAATTCCCGACCTGACACATCTTGGCTTCTGGGACATCCCGATGATTGCATCCATCCCCGATATAGTATATCTTGCGCCGACCGATGCCGAGGAATTCCGCGCCATGCTGGAGTGGGGATTCTTCCAGAACGAGCATAAAGTGGCCGTTAGGATTCCGACATACAGTTTCGAGCATGCCGACGGCCCGGTGGATGCTGATTATTCCGACCTGAATAAGTTCATGATCGTAAAGGAAGGCAAGGATGTCGCGATAATCGCAGCCGGCGACTATATGGTCAAGGGCAAGGAAGTCGTTAAACTGCTTGCCGAACAAGGAATAGACGCGACGCTGATCAACCCACGTTTTGTATCGGGAGTCGATGAAGAAATGATTCGTGGTCTCGCCGATAATCACAGGCTGGTAGCGACCATCGAGGACGGCTCTCTGGAAGGAGGCTTCGGCCAGCGCGTAGCCTCCGTTGTCGGCCCAACAGGAATGCGATGCCTGAACTTCGGACTTGCCAAGAAGTTCGTGGACCGTTACAATGTGGCTGAACTGGAGAAAGCCAACAACCTCGAACCCGCCCAGATCGCCGACGCGATCCTGAACACCTTATAACAGGAATTAATCAACCATAAGCAAAATAAACCATCCCGCCGGATCAGTCAATGCACAGACATTGCGAATCCGACGGGATTGTTTCTAATTCCATTCCAGGTAAGGCAGCGATATTGATCTTATGCTTTTGTGATTTTATAGCCGAGTTTCTTCAGGAGCTTGATGGTGTTCATGGCCATCTCGCGGTCAAAATATTTATCCTGATCCGAAAGGTCGCTGTAGGGAACCATGCATGGCGTCTGTTTAAGCGCATCGTTGCGTTCCGGGCCATAAGTCCAGCCCTGCGCCATTCTTCCTTTCGCCCAGACCTCATGGGCGTTCTCGGCGATCGCCTCTCTTAATTCTATCAATTCTTCGGAGAGCATCACATCGCTCAAGTCGATTGGATGGGGTTCATAGTTATTTGGATTTCTCCGGGACACCTTGACCATATATCGGGATGAATCCTCCCAGGCATCCACGAACAGACCCGTCGAGATCTGCATGATCTGATTCAAATCCGGGTCATAGTACAACACATGACCGTCCTTGATTTCCGTGACCACTACGGCATGATTGGGATTCGCTCCAAGGAAATCATCCTCCAGACGTTCCCTATTAAGTTCATCGATATTAGTTGTAAGTTCCTTGCCGTCCACCACTACGATGACATGACTGTGGACCAATGCTTTCCTAAGGTCATCGAGTGAATTATGGAATGTCCTGCATGTCGAGAAACATTCCTGTTCCAGCAGCCTTCCTATGTTATGGATCTGAGTTCCGCCCTGCTTAAGCCAGCCTCGTTTGGCAGCCTCATTCACCCAGTCGGCCAAGGTCTTGTCGGTGCTGTACAATGACAGGACATAAAGCTCGCACATCACCGCGCATCGGTTTTCCTTCTCCTTGGCCGCCAGAGCCTGCATGGGCAACACCTCATCGCGATCCACCATTAGTTCATCCTCGGCATCTATCATGACCGACATCTCGATTACCTTCCGTAACTCAGGGTCTCGCTTTGCGGCCTCCAGGACCATCATGGTGTCCCGAGCCGACGCATTTCCCTCCAGTACCGAGGAAAGTAGATTATCTGATATCTCCTTCATCATTTTGCCTGATTTAAATCTTCATTTAAACTTAAAGCAATTTTAGTCAATTCGTCCATCGCTCTTCTCTTTATGTTATAAAGGTTGCCGACCTGAACGTTCAGTTCGACAGCCACTGTTTCATATTCCGCATCCTCCAGGACTATCCTGCGGACCACATACGCGTACCTGCGGTTGGTCTTGGACAACTCACCGAGCAGGCCCTCCATCTCAAGCCTGGCGTTCAACGCCTCCATCTGGTCCACAGCCTGGTCCGGACGCGAATTCTCATTCTCTAAGACATAAGGAGACTCTTTGGTGACGTCTTCTATCATGACGTCATCATTTCTTAGAAAATATCTTATAAGACATATCTTAAGCCAATGGCAAAGAGTGCTTTTGTAATCGAACTGTCGCAGACGCCGCTCATTGTTCTCCAACAGGAACACCATTACCTCGTCGGCGAACTCATGGTACTCTATCGGGTAATTGAACAGACTGCGTATCAGTTTCAAAAACAATGGCCTGCATTTCACATAAAGAAACCAGCACGTAACCAACGGATCGCGGTCGATCAGGCCGGCCACGATCTCGCGGTCAGTCATGTCGCGTAGTTTGGTACTGTTTTCCATATTCCTTCCGTAAAAGGCCGATGCGACGCTGTGGGGAATCCCCTGAGGCATTTCCATGTACTTATTCATGATATCTAAGATTCAATTGGAATTTATAATGAAGTGATATACGTCATTTCCGAAAGACCTGTATCCCAACCAAGATGCAAAGTTAACAAAAATTACCGAACGTTGGATAACTCGTAACTATTCAGCGGACACGCTGATGCAGTCACCCCTTAGAAAAGGGCGAGGATA
>ERZ827108.2109-NODE-2109-length-22197-cov-22.966986_pt1 | contig 22197 bp, 20 predicted proteins | sample MGYA00519921_ERZ827108 | MGnify/ENA primary metagenome ERZ827108 (study PRJEB31778, sample SAMEA3449258) | human gut metagenome | biome: human gut; feature: human-associated habitat; material: faeces | place: United Kingdom | collected 2010/2012 ... | reverse complement strand
AACAAGCGCAAGGAGAAACGGAACTTTCAAATTGCTACTGCCTGACGTCCGACTGCACAATAAGAAGTATTCACGCTTCTATTTTATCACGGATACGAGAAAAAGAAAAGTGATGAATGTAAAAAAGCAGGCTGTTTTCGGCTGGAAAATGTAAAAAAAACAGTTGAAGTACAGGTGTGTACAATTTGAATACAATTTGCGGAAGAGGTTACTTTGAACGTTGCGGAACATGAAGAAAAGGTTACATGGCTGTGTTTAGGACAGACGAGGGTGTAATAGCGCGGCTTAGGGTGCGCGTCTGCGGACGTGCGAAATTCCCCTTTTGACCCCTCTGCGCGATGGAGACGGCTTCTTCTCCATTCTTTTTCCGCGTGTTTAGCCCCTTTGTGCCGCGCCTATTCTTTTTCTGTTCCTTCCCCTATCCAATACCACTGATACACCTGCAAGACCTTTGCGCCTTCCAAGTCCTTCGCATACGGGCAGCGCATCACCCGCTGGCGATTCTGCGCAAACGACAATTCATACGTCCGCACCGTATCCCCCTGAAATCCGCGCGGCGACGGATCAACCGCCACAAACCGCTTCCGCTCCGCATTATACCCCACAATCAGCAGCGCATGGCCCACACCGTTCGTCCGCTTCATATATATATATAGCGGCGAATATCGCTCATCGTTGAGATACTGCGCCATCATTTCATCAAATGTCGCTTCGGTCAATCCACGCCGCGCCAAACCATCCACCAGCGCCGTGATTTCGTCGTACGGCTCATTCAGCGTGCGCCGCTGGGCAAGGACGCTCATATCCACCGGGGTCATATCCACGCCAAGGTAGGACAGCGCCATCGAGTACACCGCACGCGTGCACATGGTGCCGATGTAGTAGGCATAAGGCGCGCCGTAACGGTTTTCCTTCGCAGTCAGGTCAAATTCGCCTTTTTCCTCGCCCGAACGCCAGTAATCAGCGCAGAACATGTCGTCGCGCCGCGTCTGGACAATCAGGCGGACTTGCCCGCTCACAACATTCAAGCGTTCGCCGGTATCAGACTGGATGAGCAGCGCGTTTGCCTCTTCAGCGGACTGCGCCTCGCGGATGGAGGTGGGCAGCGTCTCTTCCGCCCCCGCCGCGCCGATGAGCGCCCAAATCAGCGCCAGTATCAGCAGGCCGCGGATTCCATGTTTCTTCAAGCCGCTCACCCCTTTCCGGCAGATTAGCTTGTTCCATTATATCGCGTTTTTCGATGAATTTCAACATATTTCCGGGAATGTTGCATTTTCGCGCAGCAGGAAGCGGGTGCGCTCCGCTGATGGCAGGCACACCCGCCTCGTCAATTTTTCAAATGGCGATTCGCTTCGGAATCGGATTCGCGCTGACGGCATCCGCATTGCACGGCAGAAATCAGCGTTTCCCCAGCATCTTCTTGAGGAACTGCCCCGTGTACGACTTTTCGCACGCGGCAACTTCCTCCGGCGTGCCTTCGCAGACGATTTCGCCGCCTTTGTCGCCGCCTTCCGGGCCGAGGTCAATCAGGTAGTCCGCCACCTTGATGACATCCAGATTGTGCTCGATCACCAGCACGCTGTTGCCCGTTTCGGTCAGGCGCTGCAAAACGCCGATGAGCTTGTCCACGTCTGCCATGTGCAGCCCGGTCGTCGGCTCGTCCAAGACATAGAGCGTCTTGCCCGTCGCGCGGCGGCTGAGTTCCGTCGCCAGCTTCACGCGCTGCGCTTCGCCGCCGGAAAGGGTCGTCGATGCCTGCCCCAGCTTCATGTATCCCAAGCCGACGTCGTAGAGCGTTTCGAGCTTGCGGCGGATGCTCTCATGATTCTCGAAGAAGGTGATGGCTTCCTCGATGTTCATGTCCAGCACGTCGGAGATATTCTTGCCCTTATAGGTCACTTCCAGCGTCTCGCGGTTGTAGCGCTTGCCCTTGCACACGTCGCACGGCACGAAAATATCCGGCAGGAAGTGCATTTCGATTTTCAGCATCCCGTCGCCGCAGCAGTTTTCGCACCGCCCGCCCTTGACGTTGAAGGAGAAGCGGTTTTCCTTGTAGCCGCGCGCCTTCGCTTCGGGGGAGGCGGCAAAGATCTTGCGAATCTGGTCAAACAGCCCGGTGTACGTCGCCGGATTCGACCGGGGCGTGCGCCCGATGGGGCTTTGGTCAATGCAGATGATTTTGTCCAGCTGCTCCACGCCCTCCATGCTGCCAAACGCGCCGGGACGGGTTTTCGCGCGGTTCAGCACCTTCGCCAAGTGCTTGTAAAGGATTTCGTTCACCAAGCTGGATTTGCCCGACCCCGACACGCCCGTCACGCAGCAAAGGCAGCCCAGCGGCACTTTCACGTCAATGTTCTTGAGATTATGCTCCTTCGCGCCGCGGATGGTCAGGAAGCCCTTCGGCTGACGGCGCACGTCGGGAATCTCGATGCGTTTTTTGCCCGACAAGTACTGCCCGGTGATGCTGTTCGGATTGCGCTTGATATCCTCCACCGTGCCTTCCGCGACGATGTTGCCGCCGTGGATGCCCGCGCCCGGCCCGACGTCCACAATCCAGTCCGCCGCGTACATCGTGTCCTCGTCGTGCTCGACGACAATCAGCGTGTTGCCCAAGTCGCGCATTTTTTTCAAGGTGTTAATGAGCTTCATGTTGTCGCGCTGATGCAGGCCAATCGACGGCTCATCCAGAATATACAGCACGCCCATGAGCGCTGAGCCAATCTGCGTCGCCAGCCGGATTCGCTGCGCCTCGCCGCCGGACAGCGACCCTGCCGCGCGCGCCAATGTCAGGTAGCCCAGCCCGACGTCCTCCAGAAAGCCCATGCGCGCGTTGATTTCCTTCAAAATCTGCGCGGCAATCATGCTTTCCTTCTCCGTCAGCGCCAGCGACTGAAAGAACGCCCGCGCGTCCGTGATGGACAGGCTGGACACCTCATACAAATTCTTGCCGCCGACTGTGACCGCCAGCGCTTCCGGCTTCAATCGCTTGCCGTGGCAGACCGGGCAGGGTTCTTCCGCCATGTATTCCTCATAGGCGGCTTTCATGGCCTCACTGCCTGTTTCCTCATAGCGGCGCTCCAAGGACGGAATCACGCCCTCGAACGTCGTGGAATACGTCCCCTTGCCGCTGGGCGTGTCGTAGGTCATGGTCAGCTTCTCGCTGCCCGTGCCGTAGAGCAGGGCATGGATGCCCGCTTCGGGAATCTCCTGAATCGGCGTATCCATCGTGAAGCCGTACTTGTCGCACAGGGCTTGGAAATACTGCGCCGTCACGCCGTCGCCATCCGCCGAGCCGAAGCCCATGGCGTTCAGCCCGCCCTGCCGCAGGGAAAGCGACTTATCCGGGAACAGAATATCTGTACTTACCACCATGCGGTAGCCCAGCCCGCTGCACGCCGGACACGCGCCATAGGGGCTGTTGAAGGAGAACATGCGCGGGCTGAGTTCCTCGATGGAGATGCCGCAGTCCGGGCAGGCGTAATTCATGGAGAATAGCAGTTCGCCCTTGTCCATCATGTCCATGATGACCAAGCCGCCGGAGCGCTTCGTCGCCGTCTCGATGGAATCCGCCAGACGGCTCTGGAACTCCTTGCCGGGGCGGACAATCAGGCGGTCAACGACGATTTCAATTGAGTGCTTCTTCTTTTTGTCCAGCGCCGGCACTTCCTCCAGCCGATACAGCTCGCCGTCCACCCGCACGCGCGCGAAACCGCTCTTGCGCGCCTCCTCGAACACTTTGACATGCTCGCCCTTTTTGCCGCGGATGACGGGCGACAGCACCATCAGCTTCGTGCCTTCGGGGTAGGCGACAATCGCATCCACCATCTGGTCAACGGTCTGCTGGCGGATTTCCTTGCCGCACTTCGGGCAGTGCGGATGCCCCACGCGCGCATAAAGCAGGCGCAGATAATCGTGGATTTCCGTCACCGTGCCGACGGTCGAGCGCGGATTGCGGCTGGTGGTTTTCTGGTCAATGGAGATAGCGGGGGACAGGCCGTCAATCTGGTCAACATCGGGCTTCTCCATCTGCCCCAGAAACTGCCGCGCATAGCTGGACAGGCTTTCCACATAGCGCCGCTGTCCCTCGGCATAAATGGTATCGAACGCCAGCGAGCTTTTGCCCGACCCGGACAGCCCCGTAAACACAACGAGCTTGTCGCGCGGGACGGTCAGGCTGACATTGCGCAGGTTGTGCTCCCTTGCGCCGCGAATGATGATTTGGTCGTTCATCGTTGCAATCCTCCTTGGCTTAGGAACACAGTATAGCACATTTTGTCCGGCACATGCAAGGCGAACACGAACAAATATTTTCGTATGAAGGCTTCAAGAGGCGGAGAATGCCAGCGACGGCATCCGTGCAGGGAATTTTTTTGCGGAAGTGTTGACATGCAGAGGGAGCAGTGTATAATAATAGTAATAAAGGAGGTTGTTCCTATGAAAAACAAATGGTTTGTGTCTCTGCTGATGGTCGTTGTGATGATGTGCGCCTGCTGGACGGGTGTACTCGCGGAGGATGAGGAACGCGAAACATTCACGTCTGGGGACTATGAGTATGCGCTGCTGGATGATGGTACGATAGAAATTACAAAGTACAACGGGAGCGCAGACCACCTTGCCATTCCTGCTACGCTTGATGGAAAGACGGTTACCGCCATTGGCGACTATGCGTTCGCCCGCTGCTCTTCCCTGACCTCCGTCTCCATCCCCGATTCCGTTACCTCCTTTGGGGACGGTGCGTTCTTTGCTTGCGATTCTCTGACGAGCATCACCATCCCCGATTCCGTTGTACAAATTGGTGTGAATCCTTTTAAATTCTGTTCCGCCCTGAAAAACATTTCTGTTTCTCCTAACCATCCGTATTTTTCCACCATTGATGGCGTTTTGTTCCGTAAAGCCGATAAAGCCTTGATTTCCTATCCTGCCGGCATCAGTTCTTCAACTTATACCATTCCGCAGGGAATTACCGCCATTGGGGACGGCGCGTTCTACTACTGCAAATCCCTGACCTCCGTCTCCATCCCCGATTCCGTTACCGCCATTGGCGACAGGGCGTTCTACTACTGCAAATCCCTGACCTCCGTCTCCATCCCCGATTCCGTTAGCGCCATTGGCGACAGCGCGTTCTTCTCCTGCGACTCCCTGACCTCCGTCTCCATCCCCGATTCCGTTACCTCCATTGGCGACCATGCGTTCTCCTACTGCGACTCCCTAACCTCCGTCTCCATCCCCGATTCCGTTGAACAAATTGGTACGAATCCTTTTTCATCCTGTTCCAAACTGAAAACAATTTCTGTTTCTTCTGAGCATCTGTATTTTGCCACCATTGATGGCGTTTTGTTCCGAAAAGCCGATAAAGCCTTGATTTCCTATCCTGCCGGCATCAGTTCTTCAACTTATACCATTCCGCAGGGAATTACCGCCATTAGGGACGGTGCGTTCTACTCCTGCGACTTCCTGACCTCCGTCTCCATCCCCGATTCCGTTACCTCCATTGGCGACTACGCGTTCTCCGACTGCTCTTCCCTGACCTCCGTCTCCATCCCCGCTTCCGTTACCTCCATTGGCGACGGCGCGTTCTGCTTCTGCGCTTCCCTGACCTCCGTCTCCATCCCCGCTTCCGTTACCTCCATTGGCGACTACGCATTCTCCGACTGCTATTCCCTGACCTCCGTCTCCATCCCCGATTCCGTTACCTCCATTGGCGACAAAGCGTTCTACTTCTGCCCCAACCTCACCCTAACCGTCCCCCGCAACTCCTATGCTGCCGAGTACGCCAAAACCAACGGCATCTCATACACCTACCCCGACGCCAACGACTGGCTGAACAACTAACCCGCAAGCAAATCCCTTTCTGCCTTGTCCCGCATACCATCCGGGGCAAGGCGCTTTTTCTTTCCCCTTGCAGTCCTCCCGCGAAAGTGGTATGATAGAAGACAGAACGCAAGGAGGCGGCGAAGATGGAGCGCATCCGCAAAATTCCTGACGACAGCGATCGCGTGTCCCCCGATGAGGACGACGAGGACATGTCGCCCTATGAACCGACGTATCGCGACGGCAGCGCGAAAAACGAGTGCTGGCGCGACGACGACGGCTGATTATCCCCCGAAAGGAGAAATCCCCATGCTGACCATTGATTTTCTGACAGACTATGTGTGCCCGTTCTGCCTTGTGACGAAGGAAAACCTCCGCGCGGCGCTGAAAACGCTGCACCAAGAGGCGGAAATCATCGAGCATCCGTATGCGCTGACCCCCGAAGGCGGCGAGGCGACCGACATCTGCGACGAGGAGCATCGGGCATATTTCGCGCGGCTGAAAGAACCCGCGGAGACAGTCGGGCTGAATATGCAGCTTCCGCCGGAAATCCGCCCGCGCCCAATGACGTATCTCGCGTTTGAAGGGGCGGTGCTGGCGGAAAAATCGGGCAAGCACGAAGCGTGGAGCGACCGGGTTTACCGCGCGTATTGGGTCGAGGGGCGCGACATCGGGCAAATTGACGTGCTGTGCGCGCTGGCGGCGGACATCGGACTGAATGCGGACGAAATGCGTCAGGCGCTGGAAAACCGCACCTACGCGGATGACGTGAAGACCGCCATCCAGCACACGCTGGACACCTATCATCCGCGCGGCGTGCCGATTCTCTTCGTCAATGGGCAGCGCATCCGCTTGCGGGCGTACACGCTGCCGGAAATGACGGACGTGCTGCGCGGCGTGATTCCGGCGGAAGAAAATCAGGAGGAAACGGGCTGCTCCGCGGACGGATGCCGCCTGAATTGGTAAGCAATGCAAGCATTAACACATCGGGTGCAGTATTATGAAACCGACCGCATGGGCGTGACGCACCACTCGAATTATATCCGCTTCATGGAGGAAGCGCGCGTGGCGTATCTGGAGCAGCTCGGCTTCCCGTATGCGGAACTGGAGCGCCGCGGGGTGATTTCGCCCGTGACGGCGGTGAACTGCAAGTATCTGGCGACGACGACGTTCGACGACCGCATCACGGTGGATGTGCGCGTGGAGGCGTTCAACGGCGTCGTGCTGACGATTGGCTACGAGATGACGAAGCAGGACGGAACGCGTGTGTTCACCGGCACATCCGAACACTGCTTCCTGAATCCCGAAGGGCATTTCATTCGGCTGCGGCGCGATCAGAAGGAGTTTTACGAGATGCTGATGCGCGAGCTGAACGTTCATCATCCAGCAGAAGGAGAAACATCGCATGAATAACCAGACGACAATTGGCATTCTTGGTTCCGGCACATGGGGCATTGCGCTGGCGCGGCTGCTGCACCGCAACGGGCACGATGTGACCGTGTGGTCAAAATTCCCGAAGGAAATCGAAAATCTGTCTGCTACGCGCACGCATCCTGCGCTGCCAGGGCTGGTCATCCCCGAAACGGTGCATTTCACCTGCGATTTGCAGACAGTGGCAAGCGGCAAGGATATTCTGCTTTTCGCCGTGCCGTCTATCGCCATTCGGCAGACGGCGGAAAGCGCGCGCCCGTTCATCCCGGACGGACAGATTATCGTGGATGTTGCCAAGGGCATTGAGCCGGACACACTCATGACCATGACCGAGGTCATCCGCGACGAATTGAGCAAGGACGGGCAGCATGACCATGTGAAACTCGTTGCGCTGTCCGGCCCGACCCACGCGGAGGAAGTCGCGCTCGATATGCCGACTTCCATCGTATCCGCCTGCACGGACATGCAGGTGGCGGAAACGGTGCAGGACGTGTTCATGAACACCTGTATGCGCACCTACACGAACACGGACGTGCTCGGCGTGGAGCTGTGCGGCGCGATGAAGAACATCGAGGCGCTCGCCGTCGGCATTTCCAGCGGGCTGGGCAACGGCGACAACGCCCGCGCCGCCCTCATCACGCGCGGCATTGCCGAAATCAGCCGTCTGGGGCTGAAAATGGGCTGCGCGGAGTACACGTTCGGCGGACTGGCGGGCATCGGCGACCTCATCGTGACCGCAACATCCATGCACAGCCGCAACAACCGCTGCGGCATCCTCATCGGACAGGGTGTTCCGCCGCAGGAAGCCGTTCGGCAGGTCGGCACGGTGGAGGGCATCAACGCGCTGCCCGCCGCGATGCAGCTGATGGAGCGCTATCAGGTGGAAATGCCGATTGCCAAGGCGGTGAACGCAGTCGTGAAGGGCGAAATCAGCGCGAAGGACATGGCGCTGGCGCTCATGACGCGCGACAAGACGAGCGAAGTTCGTCAGAGCGAACTGGCGGTTCGCTTCGAGAGCGCCCTCATGCGCCACATTTCCGGCGGCATCATGCGCCGCGTGATGGTCATCGGGGAATTTGCGGATTTGTCGCACGAGGCGATTGCGTTCCTGACCCGCGCAAAGGACGAGGGCGGACACCTGACGGTCGCGCTGACCGGATGTGCGCAGGATGTGCGGAAAAGTTCGCTGCTGGCGCTGCGGTGCGTTGACCGCGTGTTGGAATTGGAGACGGAAAAGCTGACGCTGCCGGAGCTGATGCGCCTGTACCGCATTGAGGTGCTGGTGCTGGCGAAGGGGCAGGACGTGCCGGAGATGCTTCCGCCGACGGTGAAGGTGAAGTACCTCTAAGCCGCGGGTTCACCCCAATAAGCACGCGGGCATTGTATGCAAATGCGCTCAACTGAATCGCGCGAAAGGGAGTCCAGAGGGTCGAAGACCCTTTGGCGGAGTCAAGGGGCAGCGTCCCTTGCGTCCCCCCAATAAACACGCGGAACCAGTATGAGAGTGTCACCAACTCAATCGCGAAAAGGGTGTCGAGAGGGTCGAAGACCCTTCGCGGGTGCAGGGCAGAGCCCTGCCGGAGTCCAGAGGCAGAGCCTCTGGCGCCTCCCCACGTCCTCCCATAAGAAAGGAAAAAAACGGATGCAAGCACAGGAAACCCTGCGGAAGTACTTTGGTCATGAGGCGTTTCGGCCGGGGCAGGAAGTGATGGTGAATGCGCTGACGCACCACCGGGATGCACTCGGCGTCATGCCCACGGGCGCAGGAAAATCCATGTGCTATCAAGTGCCGGCGCTGATGATGCCGGGGGTCGCGATTGTTATTTCACCGCTGATTTCGCTGATGGCGGATCAGGTGGCGGCGCTCAAAAGCGCGGGCGTTCCGGCTGCGTACCTCAACAGTTCGCTCACCCCGCGCCAGATGGAGCTCGCCATGCAGCGGGCGCGGCAGGGCGCGTACAAAATCATCTACGTCGCCCCGGAGCGCCTCGAAACGCCCTCGTTTCAGGCGATGGCGCAATCCATGCCGATTTCTCTGCTTGCCGTGGACGAGGCACACTGCGTCTCCCAATGGGGGCAGGATTTCCGCCCGGTGTATCTGCGCATCGCGGATTTCGTCGATTCGCTGCCCACCCGCCCGGTCATGGGCGCATTCACCGCGACCGCAACCGAGCGCGTCCGGCAAGATATCATCCGCCTATTGCGCCTGCAAAACCCGGAAACGGTCACGACCGGCTTCGACCGCCCGAACCTCTACTTCGAGGTCATCCGCCCCAAGAACCGTGATGCTGCCCTCATGGATATTCTCCGCCGGAAACGCGGCGAAAGCGGCATCGTCTACTGCGCAACGCGCAAGGCGGTCGAACAGGTCTGCGACAAGCTGATTCGCGCGGGCATCGACGCGACGCGCTATCACGCGGGACTAAGCGACGAGGAGCGCAAGGAGAATCAGGAGAAATTTCAGTACGACACCTGCCCGGTGATGGTCGCGACGAACGCGTTCGGCATGGGCATCGACAAATCCAACGTGCGGTTTGTCATCCACTACCAAATGCCGCGCTCGATGGAGGCGTACTATCAGGAAGCCGGGCGCGCCGGACGCGACGGCGAGGCGGCGGAGTGCATCCTGCTGTACAACGGGTCGGACATTTTCACCGCGAAGTGGATGATTGAGCACACAGAGCCAAACGAGAACATGACGGCGGCGGAGCAGTCGGCGGTGCGCTATCAGGACATGAACCGCCTGAACCGAATGGTGGATTACTGCACGAAGCCCGGCTGCCTGCGGGCGTTTATCCTGCGGTACTTCGGGGAGAATACCGCGCAGGATTGCGGCCATTGCAGCGCCTGCTGCGGCGCGCGCTACGGCGAGGCGGAGGAAATCGCCCGGCAGCGGCGGCGAGGAGCGGACGGCGCACATCTGGGGCAGCAGGCGACGGCGGAGAAGGTCGGCAGCATCGGGAAAATCGAAGCCCCGGCAGGCGGCGATTTGTTCGAGCAGCTGCGGCAGGTACGGATGGCACTGGCGAAGCTGCACCACGTCCCGCCCTACATCATCTGCAACGACGCGACGCTGACAGAGATGGCGCGGCGCAAGCCGGAAACGCTGGACGGAATGCGGAGCGTGAGCGGCATGGGCGAAATCAAAACCGCGCGCTACGGCGAAGCGTTTCTTGGGGTGATTCGCCCGTATGTGGCGCAGGAACGGAAGATGAAAGCGAACGTGAAGCTGCTGGCAGAGCGGGCGCAGTCCGCCGCGTTCCGCAACCCGGTGCGCACCGCCCCCAAGCCGATGCCGCCGAAGCCCGTCTACACGCCCCCGCCCGCTCCTACCGTCCCGGATATCGACTGGGACAACCTGAGCGACCCGGAGGTACTGTCTGACGCGTACCTATCGGGTTTAACGATTCGCGAAATGTCGCAGAAATCCGGTCTATCCGAAAGCTGGCTTCGCGAAAAACTGCGGAGCATGGACTTGATATTCTGATGGGGAACGCCAGAGGCTCTGCCTCTGGACTCCGCAAGGGGCTTTGCCCCTTGACCCCACAAGGGAGTTCCTCCCTTGACCCTTTTGCGCGATTGCGTTGTGCGCACTGGCATACTATGCCCGCGTGTTTATCCACGAGGTATGCCTTTCCACTGACAGCCGCATAAAGAAAGCCCACTGGGAGTTTCAAACCTCCACAGTGGGTTCTTTCATAATTTACGCATTCAGCACCGACCGCAAAAACGCCTTCGTGCGCTGATTCTGCGGGTCTTCAAACACTTGCGTCGGCGTGCCTTCTTCGATGATGTAGCCGTCCGCCATGAACAGCACGCGGTTGCATACTTCCTTCGCAAAGCCCATTTCGTGCGTCACGCACAGCATCGTCATGCCCTCGGATGCAAGGTCTTTCATGACGTTCAGCACCTCGCCGACCAGCTCCGGGTCAAGGGCGGAGGTCGGCTCGTCAAAGAGCATGATTTCCGGCTTCATCGCCAGGGCGCGCGCAATCGCCACGCGCTGCTGCTGTCCGCCGGAGAGGCGGTTCGGATATTCATCCGCTTTGCTCTTCAAGCCAACGCGGTCAAGCAGCGTCAACGCCTCCTGACGTACCTGCTCCTTGTCCTCGTGCTTGACGATAATTGGCGACATCATCACGTTGTCCAGCACCGTCTTGTGCGGGAAGAGGTTGAAGCGCTGAAAGCACATGCCCATTTCCAGCAGAAGCTGCTGCTGCGTCTTCTTGTCGATGCGCTCCACCGTGTGGTCATGCTCGCGGTGCAGCAGCAGATGCCCCTTGATGAAGATTTTGCCGCCCGTAATCATCTCCAGCTGGTTCAGCGAGCGCAGATAGGTGGATTTGCCCGCGCCGGACGGGCCAATCAGGCAGATGACTTCACCCTTTTTGACCTGCAGGTTGATGTCCTTCAAGACTTCCAGCTTGCCGTAATGTTTGGAAACATGCTGCGTTTCCAGCATGAACGCTTCCTGATTTTCCATCGGGACACCTCCTTATTCGTACACCGAGAATTTCTTCTCGATTTTGTTGAAGATGAACGTGAACAGCGCGGTGATAATCAGATAGAGAATCAGCGCAGGGATAAAGACGAGGTTCGAGCCTTCGCTGGTGCGGATGTTGTTGGCAATCGTCGTGATGTCCTGCAGGGAAATCGCGAACACAATCGACGCATCTTTCAGAATCATGACGAACTCATTGCAGACGGGCGGAATCATCCGGCGAATCGACTGCGGGATAACGATGTGCGACATGGTCTGCCAGTAGGTCATGCCGAGGGCCTTCGCGGCTTCATGCTGACCCTTGTCGATGGACTGAATCGCCGCGCGGACGATTTCCGCGCAGTACGCGCCGGAGTTCAGGCTGAACGTGATGCACGAGGCAAGGAACGAACCCATGTAGGTTGCGTCTGTGCCATAGGCGCTGAACAGCCCCGTCCACGAGAAGTCGAAGAGCTTGGGCAGCGTGAAATAGACGACGAAGAGTTGAATCAGAAGCGGCGTGCCGCGGAAGAAGAAGATATAACCGCTGCAAATCTTGCTGAGCAGCTTGAATTTGCTGATCTTGCCCAGCGACAGCAGGGTGCCCAGAATCAAGCCGAAGAACACGGTGATGGTCGTCAGCAGAATGGTCAGCTTTGCGCCGTACATCAGGTTGCGGCCGCCGCCGAGCATCCGGTAGGTGTAGTTAATCATCTGCCCGACGACCTGCATTGCACCGTCGTTCGCCGGAATAATCTGGTTGCAGAAGCCAACGTAGCTTTCCGACACAACGTCGCGCCCGCTGGACGAGACGGACAGATAGCTGACGCAGAACAGCGGGTTATAGGAAATGGTCAAGCGCTTGCGGGTGCTCTGCGCATCCTCCGCCAACCGCTGCTGCATGGCTTCCGAGGTGTTCGCCAGCATTTCCTCGCGCGTGGGCATCATGGTCGAGAGAATCCCAACGACGATGAGGACGAGCAGCACAATGCTGACGACGATTTTTGTTTTCCGCTGCCACCGATCGACCCGGAACAGCTTTGCGGGCATTTTTCCCTTCATATCCGATTCCTTTCCCGCCGCATGGTCAGCGGATTCCCTTCTCACACAAAAAACCGCGCCCTGTCGGATGGGATGTTTCCACCCGGCAGGTGCGGATTGTTTGCGGCTGTTGGCTGATTACTCCGCAGTTTCCTCGGACTCCGCGCCGAACCAGTACTCGTAGATTTCCTTCAGCGTGCCGTCTTCTTCCAGTTCCGCCATTGCCTTGTTGATGGCGGCCTGCATGTCGGTATCGTTCAGACCCATCGCGATGGCGAACTGCTCACCTTCGGTCATGTCCTGATAGACAATCTTGTACAGTTCCGGATTCTTCGCAACATAGCTTTCCGCAACGCCGCTGTCCACCACAACCGCCTGAATTTCGCCATTGGTCAGCTGGGTGAAGCAGTTGCTCAGCTTGTCGTTCGCCACCACGGTCACGTTGATGGTCTTGGTGGATTCATAGTCGCCCATCAGGATGTCCGCGGTCGTGCCCTTCTGCACGCCGATGACATAGCCGTCCAAATCCATGAAGGAATTGATTTCCACGTCCTTGTCCGCCGGCACAACCACCGCCTGATAGTTGGTGATGTAGGGCAGGGAGAACAGCATGTTCTGCATACGGTCAGGGGTGATGGTCACGGCGGAGCAAACCACGTCGTAGTTCACACCGATGCCGTCGAAGATGCCGTCAAAGGAGGTCGTCACAACCTGCATCTGCAAGCCCAGCTTTTCCGCCACAGCCGCCATGATGTCCATGTCCAGACCGACAACGGATTCGCCGTCATCCGCAACCATCTCGAAAGGCGGATAACCGGCTTCGCAGCCAACCGTCAGCACACCTGCGTACAAGGTCTTGACTTCCGCGGGCGCGGCTTCTTCCGCGAACACGAATGTCACCATCATCATCAGAGCAATAACCACACTCAGCAGCTTCTTCATTGTTACCATCCTCCTGAAAACAGGTTTTTCACGATTTTATTGTCCGCCGGAGCGCTTCCGGGGAACAGTGCATAGTATAGCGCAGAATCATCCGCTTGTCAATGCATATTCATACATTTTCCGTGAATTTTTTTTGATGATGCCGTCGTTTCGCTCAGCACCACCGCCGCGAAAATCACCAGAAAGCCCAGTCCCATTCGGATGGTCAGCTTTTCGCCCAGAAAAATCACGCCGGACAGCGCCCCGAACACGGATTCGAGGCTCATCAGCAGCGCCGCATGAGACGTCGGTGCGAGCTTCTGCGCGATATTCTGGCAGGACGATGCCAGCATGGTTGAGAACACCGCGACATACAAAATGCCGCCGATGGACTGCATGTTCCACTGTATCGGCATCCCCCGCTCCGTCACCAGCGACCAGCACAGCCCCGTCAGCGCTGCGAACGCAAACTCCAGCACAATCAGCGCATAAGTATCCATGCGTTCGTTGCAGCGCCCGACGGAGATAATCTGCGCCGCATACAGCACGCCGCACACCAGCGTCAGCACGTCGCCGCGATTCAGTCCGCCGCTTTCGCCGTCCAGCGAGAGGATGCCGATGCCCAGCAGCATCAGCACCGCCGCGACATATCGCCGCGCGCCGAGCTTCTCATGGAACAGCACCGCACTGCCGAACGGCACCAGCAAGACGTAAATCGTCGTCAGAAACGCATTCTTCCCGGCAGTCGTGTCCTGCAATCCAATGGTTTGCACAATGTACGCCAGCCCGGTCAGTACGCCGACGAGCAGCCCCATCAGCACCTGTCCGCGCGTCAGCCCCCGCAGGTGCTTGCGGAGAATCACGCCGCTGATGAGCGCCGCAATGCCGAAGCGCAGCGCAATCATCATCGACGGCGGCACGCTGTCCAGCGTATTTTTCACCACTGCGAACGCTGACCCCCAGATAATTGCCGCTGCCAGCAGCAATCCATCCGCAATCCATTGTTTCTTCGTCATTCTGCATCCTCTTTTCGTTTTTTTCGCGCCGCAAGCGCTTGCAACTGGCCGTCCTGCGTGTTATACTGACAGTATCAAATTTGGAGGAGGGGGGGTTCCCCATGAAAAAGTTCATCGAAGAGTTTAAGAAGTTCGCCCTGCGCGGCAACGTGATGGACATGGCGGTCGGCGTCATCATCGGCGGCGCATTCACCGGCATTGTCACGGCGCTGACGACGAATTTCATCAATCCGCTGCTATCGCTGATTTTCACCGGCGGCCCCGGCGACATTTCCGACGGTGTGGCATGGACGTTCGGCGCGGCGTTTGCGTCGTTCCTGACGACGGTGGTGAATTTCTTCATCACGGCGCTGGTGCTGTTTATGCTGCTGAAGGGGATTAACGCGCTGATGAGCATCGGGAAGAAGCCTGTTGCGCCCGCCGCGCCGACGACGAAAAAGTGCCCCTATTGCCTGAGCGAGATTCCGATTAAGGCGACGCGCTGCCCGCACTGCACCTCGGAACTGGATAAGAAATAAGAAAAAAGCAGCAAAAAAGTTCAGTTTGGGAAGCGTGTTCAAGCCTGACCGCCAAAAACGGGTCAAGGGGGGACTTCGTCCCTTTTCGTCTGCCCCTTGCAGGGTCAAGGGACAGCGTCCCTTGTGGGGTTTGGGGCAACGCCCCAACGGTTGCTCGTGTGACCAATTATGCAAAAGCACCCAATCCTGCCCAACGAGCGCTGAACAGCGAAGCGCTTTCAGCGCAGCACTTGTAACTTTGCGCTCCCGCAGGCGCGCCCCCAAGCTGCTCTTTCATTTAAGGTAACACCGCACAAATGAGGTGGTCGGCTGACGAATGGATTTTTCGTCAGATGCAAATGCAAATTTCGAAGGTTTACTGGATGTAAATCGAGAAATTTGCATGCCGCAGATGGCGGAAAAGACATCGCCAGACGCGCCGCCGAGTTGTGCGGTGGTGCCTTAACTCAACATGGTCGCGCCAGATGGGCGCGACCGACCAGCATGAGGAACAACTTTCCCAATGCTGGTCTTTTTTGTTGCAGGGAATTTCGCCTCTGCGCCCGCCCCCGACACCCCTTCGCAGCGCACTCCCATGCTGCCTGATTTTTTCCGCGCAGAACCCGCCCGCATTCCAAAAGAGCGGCGCTCCCAGCCGCTTTGCTGGAAACGCCGCTTTTGCTTGTTAAACCTGCTCCTGATGCTTAATCGCCGCACCGACGAAATCGCGGAACAGCGGATGCGGACGGTTCGGACGGCTCTTCAATTCCGGATGGAACTGCACCGCCACATACCACGGATGGTCGGGAATCTCAACAATCTCCACCAGGTTGCGGTCAGGGTTCTTGCCCGCAATGGTCATGCCGCCCTCTTCAAAGCGGGTCAGATAATCATTGTTAAATTCATAGCGATGACGATGGCGCTCCCAGATTTCCTCCTGCGCATACGCCTTGTAGCTGTTCGTGTCATGCTTGAGCGCACAGCGATACTTGCCAAGACGCATCGTGTGGCCCAGCATATCGAGGTTCTGATCAGCCATCAGGTCAATCACCGGATAGAGCGTGTTGGGGTCAAGCTCGGTGGAGCTTGCGCCGCGCAGGTTCAGCACGTTGCGGGCGTATTCGATAACCGCCATCTGCATCCCCAGGCAAATGCCAAGGAACGGAATCTTGTGCTCGCGGGCGTACTGGATGGCAATCATCTTGCCCTCCAAGCCGCGCTGGCCAAATCCGCCCGGCACGAGGATGCCGTGGCAGCCTTCCAGCGCCTCCGCCACGTTTTCCTGCGTCAAATCCGCCGACTGCACCCACTTGATGTGTACCTTCGCCTGATGCGCAATGCCGCCGTGCGTCAGCGCCTCGACAATGGACAGGTACGCATCCGGCAGCTCGACGTACTTGCCGACAAGGGCAATCGTCGTCTCGCGGATGGGGTTCAGCTGGCGCTCAACCATGGTCTCCCACTCGGTCAAGTCACAGCTCAAGCCCGTCAGTCCCAGCAGCTGGCAGACTTTCTCGTCCAGCCCTTCCTTGTGCAGCATCAGCGGCACTTCATAGATGGAGCGGGCATTCAGGTTCTGGAACACGCGATCAGCCGGCAAGTTGCAGAACAGGCCAATCTTCGCGCGCACTTCAGCGGGCACTTCGTGTTCACAGCGGCAAACAAGAATGTCCGGGCTGATGCCGATGCCGCCGAGTTCCTTGACGGAGTGCTGCGTGGGCTTCGTTTTCAGCTCACCTGCCGCCTTCAGGAAGGGGATGAGGGTAACGTGAATGTACAGGCTGTTTTCAAAGCCAACTTCCGCGCGCATCTGGCGGATAGCCTCAAGGAACGGCTGGCTCTCAATGTCGCCAACCGTGCCGCCGATTTCGGTAATCACCACGTCCGGCGCGTTTTCCTGCTTGGAGACAAGGAGGATGTTGCGCTTGATTTCGTCGGTGATGTGCGGGATGACCTGAATCGTCGCACCGAGGTAGCCGCCCTGCCGCTCACGGTCGATAACAGTCTTGTAGACGCGGCCGGAGGTCACGTTTGCCGCCTGCGTCAGGGATTCGTCAATAAAGCGCTCGTAGTGACCAAGGTCGAGGTCAGTTTCCGCGCCGTCGTCCGTCACGAACACTTCGCCGTGCTGATACGGACTCATCGTACCGGGGTCAACGTTGATATACGGATCAAATTTTTGGATGGAAACGCGCAGACCGCGGCATTTCAGCAGACGCCCCAGTGACGCCGCCGTGATGCCCTTGCCCAGCGAGGAAACAACGCCGCCAGTGACAAAAATAAACTTCGTGCTCATGTCCCTAACCCCTTTCGCTCCGTCAGAACACATTAAGACACTTTATTGTAGCTGTTTCGTGCGCTTTCGTCAAGAGACGTTTCGGGAAAATTTCAGAACAAAAATGCAAACCGCACGCCTAAAGCCTTGACATCCGCCCTTTTCGCCTTTACAATCTGCTGTAAGGAGGTCGTTTTCCGATGATGATTTCGATTACTGCCCCGTTTCTGCTCTTCCCGACGCGCCGCGATGCGCCCCTCTGCAAGCTGCATTTCTTCCTTGCCGGGCGGAAAGTTCAAGAGGCGGATGTTCGCCTCTGCGCGCCGGATGACGCTGATTTCGTCGGCTGCATGGATGCGTCCGCGTGGTTCCGCCAGACGCTGGAAGTTCTCTCCAGTGATGCGGATGATGCCCTGCTGTCCGGCATTTCTGTCTCCGACGAACCCCCTGTGTACGCGCCGGATGCGCGCCCGCTGCTGCACTTCACGCCCCCGTTCGGCTGGCACAACGACCCGAACGGTCTGATTCGCGTTGGCGAGGCATACCACCTATTCTACCAGTGGAATCCGTTCGGGCTGAATTGGGGGAATATGCACTGGGGGCACGCCGTCAGCTGCGATTTGCTCCACTGGACGCACCGCCCCGTCGCTGCCGCGCCCGATGACACCGGCACGGTCTATTCGGGCAGCGCGTTCTGCGACGCGGAAAATGCGTCCGGGTTGGGAAAAAACACGCTGCTGTTCTACTACACCGCGGCGGGCGGGTCGAACGAATGGTCAAAGCAGGCAGGGAATCTGCACACGCAGCGCCTAATGATTTCCCGCGACGGCGGCGAAACGCTCGCCCGCTCCGACGCTTTCCTTCTGCCGCACATCGCCGGGGGAAACCGCGACCCCAAGGTGTTCTATCACCCCGAATCCGCCGCGTACATCATGGTGCTGTACCTCGACGGCAGCGAATTCGCGATTTTCCGCTCCCCTGACCTGCTCCACTGGACGGAAGCCAGCCGCTTGAACGCCAACGGCATGTGGGAGTGCCCCGACCTGTTCCGCCTGCCCATCGACGGCGCTGACAAGTGGGTGTTCTGGTCTGCGGATGGTTACTACATGCTCGGTGCGTTTGACGGATTCCGCTTCACGCCCGAAACGCCTGTGCTGATGGCCTATGCGACCCGCCTCCCCTACGCTGCGCAGACCTACGCGAACGTTCCTGAGCGCGTCATCAGTGTTGCGTGGCTGCGGATGAAGGATGACACGCGCGGTTTCCACAGCATGATGGCGATTCCGGCGGAGCTTTCCCTGCGCCGCACGCCGGATGGCATCCGCCTTGCCTTCCAGCCCGTGCGGGAACTGGATGCTGTGCGCGGCGAGCCGCTCTTCCTGCCGCGCAGGAGCGATTCGGCAGAATTCCCGCTGGCGGACACGCCGTGTGAGCTGCTTTTCCGCTGCAAGCCGAATCAGCCGCTGACGCTGACCATCGGCGGTACGGTGCTGACGGCGGAGAATGCACGTCTGCACATTCAGCCTGTGCTCAATCAGGATGCGGCAGACGCGCATCTGGACGTCAATGAGCCGATTCGCGTGATTCTCGACCGCGGTGTCATCGAGGTGTTCGCGAACGGCGGCACATTCTGGGCGGCGCTGGAAGCGGAAGGGGATTTGCTGACGAAAACGATCAGCATCGCTGGCGCGGAGGGGCTGAAGGTGTATCCGCTACACTGATTTTGTATGGATTGGCAGCATTGCGCAGGAATTTCGCCTCTGCGGAGGCGACAAGGGGACAATGAAAACAGACGAATGTCTGCGGTCGCCCCCTTACCCCTTCGCAGCACACGCCCATGTTTCTTGAACTTTATCGAAACGCCGTATAGTTAGTGTACCATTTTCAAAAAACAATGGCTGACAACCCCTGACCACAAAGTCAGAAGGCTGTCAGCCTTTTTGTGCTGCTCCGCCTAAAATCCAAAAAAGACCGCCCTCGACGAATCGAAAGCGATCTTGATGAAGGTCAATTCATCAGAACTTCAGCGGGTTCACGCGGACGGACGGACCCATGGTGCTGCTGATGTACAGGCTGCGCACATAGACGCCCTTCGCCGCGGCGGGCTTCGCCTTGTTGATGGCTTCCATCAGGGCAGTCAGGTTCTCCTGAATCTTCTGCGCGCCGAAAGAGACCTTGCCAACGGGGCAGTGGATGATGGCCGTCTTGTCCAGACGATACTCCACCTTACCAGCCTTAATCTCGGTGATGGCCTTGGTCACATCCATGGTGACAGTGCCGGACTTCGGGTTCGGCATCAAGCCCTTCGGGCCGAGGACACGACCGATGCGGCCGACCAGACCCATCATATCAGGGGTAGCCACGCAGACATCGAAGTCGAACCAGTTTTCGGTCTGGATCTTGGTGATCATGTCCTGATCGCCGACGTAGTCAGCGCCAGCCGCGCGGGCTTCATCAGCCTTCGCGCCCTTAGCGATGACCAGCACGCGGATAGAGCGGCCAGTGCCATGGGGCAGAACGACCGCGCCGCGAACCTGCTGGTCAGCGTGACGGGGGTCAACGCCCAGACGGATGGAAACTTCCACCGTCTCGTCGAACTTGGCCTTGCCGGTGCTGACGACCAGCTGCGCGGCCTGATCGGGATCGTACTGGTTCAGGTGGTCAATCAGCTTCACGCTGTCCTGATACTTCTTGCCATGCTTCATTTCAATATTCCTCCCATGTGGTATTAACGGCACTTTCGTCCTCCCACATTGTTCACGGGGCACTTATGCCCCAGGCAAATTGCTGATGCGCCGAGTGATTACTCCTCGACGGTGACGCCCATGCTGCGCGCCGTGCCGGCGACCATGGACATAGCAGCCTCGATGCTGGCGGCGTTCAGGTCGGGCATCTTGGTCTCAGCAATCTTGCGGAGCTGTTCCTTGGTCAGCTGGCCAACCTTGTCGCGGTTGGGGCGGCCGGAAGCAGTTTCGATATTCAGCGCCTTCTTAATCAGCACCGGAACCGGCGGGGTCTTGGTGATGAAGGTGAAGGTACGGTCAGAATACACGGTGATGACGACAGGGATCACCAGACCCACTTCGTTCTTGGTGCGCTCGTTGAACTCCTTGCAGAAGCCGGGGATGTTCACGCCATGCTGACCCAGAGCCGGGCCGATAGGCGGAGCAGGATTGGCCTTGCCGGCAGCAACCTGCAGCTTGATGAAAGCAGTAACCTTCTTGGCCATTGTAATGGCACCTCCTAAAAAATGTGGTCACGCGGAAGCATTTGCAACTTCCTCCCACGTCGCGTCCGTGCAAGCCGGACGCAAGGAAAGGCGGTTGAACCCGCCATGAAAAGCCGCTCAGTCACGCCGCAGCGGTGAGCAGGCGTTTCTTCTGTTTCATGCACCCATTTGTATCATGAGCGCGGAAAACCGTAAAAAAGCATAGGGGGAAAAACGAGCGGATGATTACTCCTCGTCCTCGTCTTTTCTGACGTCCTCCATGTTGAACCAAACCTCGCCGGTGCGGTTGGCGAACATTTGCACATTCACCAGCACCTTGCCCAGCATCTGGTCGATTTCCACCACGGTCCCCTTGAAGTTGGCATAGCTGCCGCTGACAATCTTGACGCTTTCGCCGATTGCCAAATCGCACGCCGTGCCGACGGACTGGGGATTGAGCATCATTTCCACCTCGCTGGGCGTCAGGGCGACAGGCTGACCGTCCGGGCCGACGAAGCCCGTCACACCGCGCGTGTTGCGCACGACATACCAGCTCTCGTTGGTCTTAATCATGTTGACGATCACATACCCCGGAAAGACCTTGCGCGTGGACTTCACACGCTTGCCCTTGCGGATTTCGGAGACTTCCTCAACAGGCACGCGGACATCAAAAATGTAATCCTGCATGTTGCTGCTCTTGATGGACTTCTCCAAAGTATCCTTGACTTTGTTTTCATACCCGGAATAGGTATGAACGACGTACCAGCACGCCTCATTGCTCTTCTCGGACATAACTAACCCCCTGCGCAAGTAGTGGACGCCCCGCCTCCCCGCGCCTTTTCAAGCACGGAGAGGCACAGCGGGGCATCACATCATCAGCTTCACGAGCGCGGTCGCACCCATATCCAGCGCGCCGATCACAATGCTCATCACCAGCACGAACACAAGCACGGTCACCGAGCAGGCGATCCACTTCTTCTTGCTGGGCCAAGACACAAGGCGCAGTTCAGCCGCCATGTTCTTGAAGGACTTCGCGATGCGACCCGGGAGGTTCTTGAACCAACGACCAATGCGAACGAACACATTCGGCTTCTGGTCGGAAACCTTTTTCTCCTCTGCCATCGTTATCACATCCTTACGTTGTCGGTGCGCTTACTTCGTCTCGCGATGAACCGTATGCTTCTTGCAGAAGGGGCAATACTTCTTCAGCTCGATGCGATCCGGGGTGTTCTTCTTGTTCTTCATGTTGTTGTAGTTGCGCTGCTTGCACTCCGTGCAGGCCAGACACACCTTGGTACGGGCGGCATTTGCCACGTGGGACACCTCCTGCCATTGCAATATGCGGTTTTATCATCCTGAAGTTCAACTGACAGGATCACAAATCCGTGGGAAGGCGACGCCGGTCGTCACAACCGGCGCTTCGCCTGAAAATGCGGATTACTCGATGACCTTAGCAACGACACCGGAACCAACCGTGCGGCCACCTTCGCGGATAGCAAAGCGCAGGCCCTGCTCCA